>Ga0099364_10013766_pt1 | contig 10822 bp, 6 predicted proteins | sample TergutTh196P3_FD_73070 | JGI IMG/M metagenome (GOLD analysis project Ga0099364, IMG submission 73070) | Microcerotermes parvus P3 segment gut microbial communities from Pointe-Noire, Republic of the Congo - Th196 P3 | ecosystem: Host-associated > Arthropoda: Insects > Digestive system > Gut ...
GGCTGCGGCAGCTTTTTGGTAAATTTTCCTTTTTTTTGCTTCGCAGATACGTCCGTGTATCTTTGGCACAAAAAAAGTAAAATTTCCTCAAAAATCCTAGCAGCGCATGCGCGTAATTTGTGTCAACACTCCCTAATTGTTATTTTAATCGGTTATGCGAGCGGAGTGCTGCATAAAATATTATTTAATTTTGATTTTGTAATTGCTTTTTATATATTTAACCTCACTTTGGTGTTTATTGATACGGCTCTTTATTTCAGGAACTACCGTATAACAAAAAAAGCTCAAAACTAGCCTGCCTAAAAATTCACAAATTTTTCATAAGATATAATTAAAAAAAACTAGTTACTTTAGCTATAATTTAAACAAACCTATATAATAAATTCTTTTGGGGTGGTTTATGAAAAATTATAAATTCAGTAAAGCGGTTGCTGTTGCAGTTGCTTTTGTTTTTTTGTTCACTTCGCTGGCTCCGCACCGTGTTTTTGCCATTTATGAAACGCCTGAAAACGTAAAAATTCTTAATTCGATTATTGCCGCCGTTCCAAAATCGTCCGGATACGTAACGGATTATGACTTGTCCGCAGGCGAAAAAATCGTTGTTTACATACAGGATATGCATTGCCATCCGGGCATCCAGAGAAATATATCGAAAATTATCTCGTCTTTAGATAAAAGCATAGGTATAGACAAAGTTATTCTTGAAGGTCTCCCCGAAGGCAAAGCAGAAAGCAATGTGTTTTTAACGCTTCCTGAAGATTTGCAATATCCAGTAGTCGAGAAACTTCTCAACAAAGGGCTTGTTACCGGAGCCGAGCTTTATTCCGTAGAAAGCGGCAAAGACAACATTTACGGCGCTGAAAAATGGGATAAATATCTTGAAAATATCTACAGAGCCGCAGATTTGCTCCAAAATCAAAGTTCCGCATTGAGTCAAATTAAGTTTTTTGAAAAAATCGTGTACTTTGAAAGCGAAAAGACACTCGGCAAAATGAACCGCCTTATTCTCGATGGACGCGACAAAAACTGGTACAAGTCTCTTAACGGGAAAGAGTTCAATGATTATCCGACATACAAATACCCCAATCTTTCCGCTTATATAAATTCGTTAAACATTTCAAAGCATGTTAATGTCAACAAAGCTAAAAATGAATTGGAAAAATACACGCAAGAGCTTAAAGATACGCTGTCATACAAAGAGTATCAAGAGATAACGTCTGAAATTGGCGATAACGATAAATACTTTGAAGCGATTCTTTCATATGCAAACTCAAACGACCTTCCATCGTTTATAGAAAAATATCCTAATCTTTATTCTTTTCTTTTGTTTTCGGAGCAAAAAAGCGGCATTAATCCGATGCTTGTTTATCATGACGAAGAAGCGTATTTAGACGAAGTTATCCGCCAAGAATCTAAAGAATATTACAAGTCTGAAATTTACACCGCCTTGAAGATGACGGCGCTGTTAAAACCTTATCTGAGCTTGAGCATGACCAAAAAAGAGTTTGAATATTTTGCGGCCAACATAAATGCGTATTCAAGCTATATTGAAAGAAAATACCCGGAATTTTCTTCCGCAATTCTTCCTATCTTGCGTAACGGCGAATATTATTCTTACTATGCGGTAAACGTTGAAAGAAATAATTATTTTTGCGACAGCATAAAAAAACTTTCGGATTCTTCGCCGGAAAATACCGTAAACGTTTTTGTGTCCGGCGGATTTCATACTTCTCTTGTTGACGACTTAAAAAACAGCGGAATTTCGTACGTGCTGATAACTCCCGAGATATCCCAAAATTTTAACAGCACGGCTGTATACAACAAAATTATAGAAGTTAACGCCAAACACAAACCGGTATCGGGTTTTATGAGAAATGCATTGACCTATATACCCCTTATGCTTACTCTGTCAAATAGTATTCCGCAAGAGACCGGTGAATCCTACAAAAGGATGCTTATAGAAGATATAGCTGCTTCTTTAAATGATAAATCGCCCGAAAAACTTAAAGCTATAGTTGATAAGTGGAGAGATAAAATACCGCAAGAACAAGAAAGTATTTCGGCATCGCACGACTCAGAAAGGTTTTATATCAATATCGGAGAAACTAAACTCGCATTTGACATAAAAAACAATGTAGTAGATTTTGAAAGCCATGAGTTTTTCGTTCCTGCCGAAGGAGAAGGAACATATGAATCTGTAAAGGCTAGAGTTAGCAAATTGGGAGGTAGACTCGCAGAAGGAACTATAAAGATAGATTCCGTACCTTATTGGGTGTTTAGGGCAACAAACAAAACGCCAACCGGCGTTGCAGAAACGGAAAATGGCGTTAAAGCCGGCAAACCGGCTGTGCAAAAAAAATACGAATACTCGGCATTCACATTAAAAGCAAGGCTGCTGCTGTTTTTTAAAATAATCGCTGCCCGTATTATCGGGCATGACAAAGTGAATTTTCCAAAAGTCGTTTATTTTAGCGACCCGCACGGAGGTTACAAAAGGCTTGTTGAACTTTTATCTCACGTGTTGGGCGACAAGTCGCTAACCCCGGAGAATGCCGTAGAAAGAATAGAGGATGTTTTAATGAAATCCGACATCGAAACCATATATTTCGGCGGAGATATCCTCGACAGGGGAAGCCAACAGATTGAAACCGTTAATTTGCTTATAGCGATGGCTAGAACCGGAAAGTTAAGATCTAAAACCGGAAAATTAAGATCTATCAATGGAAACCACGACCTGTATCTCATAATGAATATTTTGGGCTTACATCATCCGTTTTATGAAGGATATAAAGGTATCGATGAAAACTATACGGACACATTTGGCGACGAAGGTAAGCAAGAGAATGTTAAAGATTTCTGGCAAAAACAAATGCGTGAAAATCCCGATACCAAAGATAGAGCAAAATGGGCTAAAGCGCTGTCAGATTACATGAAACATGCGGATAAAAGACAGAATGAAAAATGGAAAAAGGAACTTAATGCAGTTGCCGAATTGTTTACCAAAACTTTCGGTGAAGAACTAGACATGAAAGACGGCAAAGATATTTTAAACAGCGAAACTGTGAAGGACGGTATATTTGCAGACAGAGACCTTAGAAAATTATGCGCTTGGTTACTTGGTCACAATGTCGATGTTATGGTGTATACAGGGTTTAGGGCTGTGGATAAAATGTCTATAGGTTTGTGGAAGGAGAAACTCGGGGAACTGGAAAGATTGAAGGAAAAATATAAAGATGAAGAATATCAAGATTTTTTTCAACAAGTGGAAAATAAGATAAATGAAGTAATCAAAGAACACTCTGAATATATGCGCAGTGAAATAGAAAATGGAAATTGGATGATTAGAGTTATCGACGCTATCATGTACGGAAATTACAGCACCGTCGAATGGAACACTTTGGATTGGGGTTTCCACAAAGGCTGGGGCAGCGAAATCGACGGAACGATTGCCCAAAGAAATAACGAAATAGAAAGAGAATATTTGATAGGTAAATTTACTGCGCAAGAAGCGGCGGAATTTGATAAATTGAGTAAAGACGAAAAGAAAGAACATTTAAATAAAATAAAACAATCTCTCACCAAGGAACAAGCAGAAGAGTTGAATAAAAAGAAGATAGACAGCGTTACTTACCTTTTAGATGAATCAATGCTTGCCTTGCTCAAATTTTATAAGGACGATTTTTGCATTTATAGGCGAGACGAGTACGGAACATACAGCTTTCATTATCCTCTTCCTATTGATAAAGAGGGTGATGTTGCCATAGGAAGAGTCGAAGATGGAAGAATTATACAGAAGAATGACGATGGAACGTGGATAAAGGGACTTTACTACAAAGGCGTTCACTATCAAAAAAATGATTTGTTAAAAGGTCTTGAAAAAATAAGCGAAGACATAAGAAATTTTGACACCGAAAACGGAAACCTCGCCGATATTCAGGAAGCGTTCACGCTGTTGATTTCATTGACTGCCGACGTAACGGTAAGAATTAAACCAAACAACCTGCAAAAGGAACATTATAAAATAGGTTTTCCAAGAGTTTTTAAGGGAATCCACAGTACGGTACATAGACTTGTTACAGGGCATAACCCTGCAGATAAAATAGAATCAAAAGGTATCCACGTTGTTGAGCTATACGGTCAAAAAGTTATTTATATTTCCGATATGATAGATAATAATATGTCCGACGGATACAAATCGATGGGCAGAATGCAGGTTCACAGCGGCGCAGAAGGGATAGTGGACTACTCTTATCCTTCCGCACAGGCCGATGCCAAGGATGTAGTGATAAGAACTGTCGTTTCAAGAGACCAGTTTTTGCACAGCGTTCTTTACGACATTTGTGCTCCGCTTATTCGCGCATACGACGCTGCTGAGGATATGATTAATGGCGGCATAATGGTTCCTCTTCAAAGGATAGCGACAAGCGTATCGATTAAATTTAGAGGTATACGGGAATCTAATTCCGTTATTCTTTATCCTGTAAGTACAAAAACAGAAAAAAGTGAGATTACTAAACAAATGCATGAGGCGAAGGTTAGGAACGTCAATTTGATTCCCATACGTCTTAACAATAATAACGAAAACAATGCTTTTTCGCGTTTACGGATACATAAAGAAGACAATATTGTCATTAAAGTCGGCGGCAAAGATATAAAAATACCGGTTTCTTTTATGTATGCACGGACTTCTCAAGGCAATTATATTGAAGTGTACGTAGGGAATGGCGCAAAAGACATTATCGGCAAAGAAGCAGCGTCCACACTGATAGAAGTTGAAGAACTTTTGAAGGACAAGCTTTACGACGGCATACTCGGAGCATCTACCGCATTCTTGATAAAATCAATGAAGGACAAAAATAATCCCTTTGAGAAAGCCGTTAGAGGATTAAACGGAAATAAAGAACTAATGTTGGACATGCGTGATATGGATAATAAGTCAGATAATATGTCAGATAATATGTCAGGCAACTTGTCTGATGAATACAGACATCTGCTAGACAGCGTTATACGAATTTATTATAACGGTCAAACAACAGATGGCAAATCATCAGCTAAAACAATAAATACCGGATATCTCAGGAAGCTTCTATCTGTTTTTAGTTATACAAGAATTGTTTTTCCAGCAGCTTCACCTTTCGATGTTAAAATAGGAAATGTAACCGGCAACCAAGCAGAATCTAACAAAATAACATCAGCCACTCTTGCCGCTGCATAAAATTTATTTATTTGAAAAACCCGCTTTTTGTATAAGCGGGTTTTTTCATTTTACCTTGAAAATACAATGCAAAAGTTATATAATTCGTTAACCTTTCGTATAGAGGAAATAATGTATAAAATTTTACCGTTAATAATGCTTCTGGTTTTTCTTTCGGCATGCTATTCAAAACGTCAAAATGCCGGAAATTATTTTTATGGTAAAGATAAAGATATTATAGAAAGCAGGGAAATTTTGCTGACTTCTTTGTTTGTCGCGACCAGCCACGTTCCTGAAGGAGTTAAAACTTATATTGGCGGGTTTGATAAAGGAAAGAGTTATCTGTCCAAAGAGGCCAGAAAAAAAATATCAGATTTTGCAGCCGACACTCTTACATATGAAGATTATTCAATAATTGTTGAAGGACATGCCGATATTTCAGAGGTTAATCCCGGTGAATTGTCTGAAAAGAGAGCTGATGCGGTTAAAAAAGCATTAATAAAAAGCGGGCTTGATAAAGACAGAATAGAAAGCGCCGGGGCAGGAACGTCAAACCCTGCAGCGAAAGGTGAAACTGAAAAAGAAAAAAGACAAAACAGAAGAGTAGTAATAGAAGCTGAACTTTGGTAAAAAATAATAAAATAAAAGTAGGATGGAGGAGGGAGAAGGGAGGATGGTAATGAGTTTCACATGTTTTTAGGTTTTCGCTTTGCGAAACCACTTTACTTTTTCCTTCCTGCCTCCTACTTCCTACCTGCCGTTAAAGGGGTTTTTTAAATGTCAAAAGTTTGGAGTTTCAACGATTCCGGGGAATTAGCCGCAGCAGATTCAAGAAAGCTGCCGCAGCCGCTTATTCACATGCTTGCAAACGGTCCGCAGTATTTTTCAATCAGCGATAATTTTTTAAGAGGCTTCAGCGGATTTGACTATACAAGGATGTTCGGCGAATTTGACGGACCGAATTTTCCAAAAGGGCAGGCAAGATTTTTGTGGGTAAGATCAAAGGGAGAAAAGCCCTGGCTTGTAAACAACTATGACTTAACCGTAAATGAAACCTCGGAGCCCAAATATGAAATGGGCTTGGGCTATGTGCGCTTCAGCGGTAAGTCCAAAAAGCGTCAGCTTGCCGTATCCGCTGCCGTGTTTGTGCCTAATGATGATATGGCTGAAATATGGATGGTAGAAATTAAAAACGATTCAAATAAAACACAGACTCTTGATTTTATACCGACAGTTCCGATTTTCGGCGGAAACAGGGCATATGTCGAGTATCACAGAGACGTTGTAAGGCTTTATAATAAAAGCAGAATTACAAATCATATAGAAATACTCCCGGGACTTGAATGGATAGAAGGTTCGACTGATTCAAGCAATGTGTGTTATTTTATGGGAGCCCAAACGCAGAAAGGAAGAAAAGGAAACAGATTTTATTCCGACAGAGAAACATTTCTCGGAGCAAACAATATGTGGCTTAAACCTCAGGCAATAATGAATAATGAAGCGCCGAAAGCGCAGTGCTGCGGAAAAGAAGCCGTAGGGGCAATTGAATTTAAAAATATAACAATTCCCGCAGGAAAATCCGAAAAATTCGTTATCGTTAACGGGATAACGTTTGACGGCAGCAAAGGCGCCAAAAAAGCGGTTAAAAAATACTCTTATGCGAACGCGGAAAAAGCATTTAAAAAACTCGAAGATTTTTGGAAAGAAAGAACTTCAAGAATAGTTATAACAACAGGCAACAAAGATTTTAATGTTTCATGGAATAACTGGTGGTGCTACCAGCTGTCCATGAGATATTGGTTCGGAAATACAGGACACCCGCAGACGGATTACGGCACTGACTTTTCCGGATGGAGAGATTTTTGGCAGGACATGATGGCGGCAACCGTTATCGACCCGAAAGGCCTTGAAGAAAGAACTATGAAAACGCTTGAAGGAATACGGGTGGACGGAACGAATGCCACAAGATTTTTTGCCAGAACAAAAGAGTTCGGCAGCGATGAAATAAACGGTTTATGGTGCGATCATCCTTACTGGACAGCGCAGACTGTAATGATTCTTGTAAACTTTCTCGGCGATTATGATTTCTTATTCAGGCAGGGAGTTGCCTATTTTAAAGACGCTTACAGAAACAGAGGCGAAATAAAAGATTTGGACTGGAAAGCGGGAATCATAGGAAATCATAAAACCGTAAACGGAAGCGTATACAAAGGAACTGTTATAGAGCATATTTTGGTGCAAATTTTAACGATGTTTTACGATGTCGGGGACAACAACCTTCTTAAACAAAAAAGAGCGGACTGGAATGATGCCGTTGACCAGGTAAAAGGCGAAAACGTAACTTTCACTTTCGGAACCGCTTTTGACTGTAATGAAGTTGCCGATATCCTCGAAAAAACTGCAAAACATAAAAATATTAAGGAAATAGAAGTGTTTGAAGAGCTTACCATGCTCATGGATAAGTGGAAAACTCCCGCTGATATTGCGGCGAAAGAACGCCAGAAAAAGCTTAACGCTTATTTAAATAAAGTAAACAATAAGCTCAGCGGTAAAAAGGTAAAAGTAAAAGTTGCAGATATATTAAATGATTTAAGAAATAAGGCGAGAGTTTCTATCACAAACGCGAATAAAAAAGCATGGAACGGCAGTTATTACAGCGGCTACATATTTAACAACGGAAAACCCGTCGACACAATATTTAAAGATAACGCTCTTTCAAAAAAGAATCCGACTTCCGACGATTTTGAAATGATGCTCATGCCTCAGATATGGTCTTTGGTTTCCGGCGGAGCCGACAAAGCCAGAACAGCCGGCAAAGTAATAGATTCCGTTTTTAAATATCTTTATGATAAGAAAGTTAAAGCTTTGAAGCTTAACTATCCTGCTTATTTTAAATTTGATAAAACTATCGGAAGGATAACCGGTTTTGCAGCCGGAACAAAAGAAAATAACGCTTTGTTCTGCCACGCAAACCTGTTTTTTGTATGGGCAATGTTAAAAAGAGACAGAGCCGATGACGCATATAAAATTTTTTCCGGCATAAATCCGCTAAATCACGAACATGAAACGTTTAGAAGCGGCCCGTGGATACCGGAATATTACGTTTCTTCAGACAATCCTAACATAGCAGGAAGGGGAGAATATCCCATTCTCACCGGTTCAGCCGCGTGGACAAGATATTTGTTCCAGAACTTTTTCTTCGGAGTAAAAGGCGAACTCGACGGATTAAGAGTTGACCCGAGGCTTCCCGCCCACAAAGATTTTGCCGAATCTTCGCTGAGCATTAATTTCAGGGGAGCACATTACAATATAAAGTTTTTTAACAAAGCTCTTAAGAAAAACGCTAAAGCAAAAAGAATAATTGTTGACGGTAAAGAAATACAAGGCACTCTAATACCGGCTTTTGGAAAGGGCGTGCATAATGTGGAAGTGTATTTGGACAAATAAGCACGACAAACGCATGAAAAGGTGTCATGCTGAACTAGTTTCAGCATCTCGTCGTTAAATGATAAAGACTAGGACTAGACCCTGAAACGAGTTCAGGGTGACACAGGGTTAAAGCAGTCGTCGAGACATTTTTTTTCATGCGTTTGTCGTGGACAAATAAGATGAAGATAAAGTTCAAAGTTTAAAGTGCAAAGTTCAAATATGGAGTTTTTGCAAAGCAAAAACCTATAATAAGTTTCGCCAAAGGCGAAACACAATATTTGAACTTTGAACTCTGAACTTTTAACTTTGCCGTTAAAAGGGGCTGTTAGTGAAAAATATTCTTTTGGTTTTGTTAGTCTTAATTTTCACTTCGTGTAATGCTTTCGCGTCAAAGTTTGTGAATATTACGAGAATCACCAATTCCGTGCAGGTAAAGGCGCCCGACGGAGAAATTAATACATATAGGGATATAAGCGACATACCGGAATTTATTTACGGATCGCAGATATTTGCTTCCGGCGGCACAGCGGAAATAAAAATATTCAATACGGCATCCGTCACGCTTGAGAAAAATCAGGGAATTTCTATTACTAAACATCCCGTAACAAGGGAAATCGTGGCGGCAAAAGCAGATCAGAAAAATAAGGTTACGCAAAATGCGAAAATTCAAGTATGGCTTGCCGATTCCGTTCCTGCTTCTTTCGGCAGCGATACAAAAGTGTCTTTTTTTGAAAGATTTCCAAGTATAAATTTTAAAGTATTGAAGGGGAAAGCCGAGTTAAACGGTTTAGGCGGAAAAGTTTATACTTTAACTGTCGGCGAATATTATGAAGCAAGACAAAATATAATAAGATGAAAAGGCAATTACGAATTACGAATTACGAATTACGAATAAAAGGCTAAAAAGCCTTTTGTCGTTGATTTGTAATTCGTAATTGGGACGGAGTCCCCGTAATTCGTAATTTTCGTTAAAAAGGGGAAACAATGCCGTTTACTTTTAAAAAATTAGATATTCCCGACGTTGTTGTAATTGAACCTAAAAAATTCAAAGATGAGAGAGGTTTTTTCAGCGAGCTTTTTCAGGAATTGAGCTTTAAAGAGGGCGGTATAGACAGGCAGATAAAGCAGATTAACCTCTCGAAATCTTCAAAAGGCGTTTTGAGAGGCCTTCATTATCAGCTCAATCCGCACTCTCAGGGGAAAATTATAAGAGTCATATCAGGAAAGATATTTGACGTTGCCGTTGACATAAGAAAAAACTCTCAATATTTCGGAAAGTGGGTCGGTGTTGAGCTTGATTCAAAAAATTTAAATATGGTGTTTATTCCCGAGGGGTTCGCGCACGGTTTTGAAGTTCTTTCAGAGACGTCAGAGTTTGAATATTTTTGCACGTCTGTTTACAATCCTAAATATGAGAGAGGGATTCTATACAGCGATCCGGATTTAAATATCAAATGGAATACAGAAGAGCCCGTTGTATCGCAAAAAGACGCGATTTTTCCTTTATTTAAAGATGCCGAATATAATTTTTAAACATCTGAAGAAAATGATTAATGGTTAATGATAAAAGATTAATTGTTGTGCGAGGCTATGCCTCGCTTATTAACAGGTGCGCGAAGCGCACTCCAAAATTAATCATTAATCATTGACCGTTAACCATTAGAAAAAGGAATTTTAATGAAAATTTTACTAACCGGCGCATCAGGACAGCTTGCCAAAGAACTGCAAAAACTTTTCAAATCAAAAAACATAGATTTTGCCGCGCCGGATGAAAAAATACTTGATATTACTGACAGGGAAAAAGTAAAAACGGCCGTTTCAGCGTATAATCCCACCCATATAATTAACTGCGCGGCGTATAATCTTGTAGACGATGCCGAAGAAAACCGGGAAAAAGCGTTTTTGATAAACAGGGACGGCGTTGAAATCCTTGCCGAAGAAAGCGGTAAAATAGGCGCTTTTTTTACGCATTTCGGCACGGATTATGTTTTCGACGGAGCAAAAAACGATTTCTATACCGAAGCGGATAAGCCGAATCCTTTAAATAAGTATGCGCAGAGCAAATATGAAGGCGAAGAAAAAGCAAAACTTGCGAAAAAAAATCTTATTTTGCGTTTAAGCTGGGTTATAGGCGAAGGAAGCCAGAATTTTTTGTATAAGCTTAATCAATGGTCAAAAAAATAACAGAACTCTTAAAAT
>Ga0099364_10013767_pt1 | contig 10822 bp, 11 predicted proteins | sample TergutTh196P3_FD_73070 | JGI IMG/M metagenome (GOLD analysis project Ga0099364, IMG submission 73070) | Microcerotermes parvus P3 segment gut microbial communities from Pointe-Noire, Republic of the Congo - Th196 P3 | ecosystem: Host-associated > Arthropoda: Insects > Digestive system > Gut ...
TGTATTAATGTAATGCCTTATTTGTGGTTTGCTTACAACGTTTTTACCTTAAAGTTTGGAAGGACAAAAAAATAAAAATGTTAATCAAGTTAAGGGGGGGGGGGGGGGCTACTTAGGTGCTTTTACCCTGGTTGAACTTCTTGTTGTCATTGCGATCATCGGGATTTTGATCGCCCTGCTTTTGCCGGCAGTTCAGGCCGCCCGTGAGGCGGCAAGGCGAATGCAGTGTTCCAACAATCTCAAGCAAATCGGGTTGGGAATCCACAATTTTCACGATTCGAGAAAAGCACTTCCGCCGTCGAATTTTTTCGACTTGAACCGCTCGACGCTTTTTGGGTTTCTGTACCCTTACATCGAACAAGCCCCCTTGCATGAAATCATTGCGAAAAGCTATGATCCAGGGTGGGGGCCTTATGTGACATTTCTCAATATGTGGCGTGACCAACTGTCCCAACAAGAACGCATTGCTCTTGGGAGTGTTTCCGCCTACAAATGTCCCAGCAAACGTAGCAGTGGACCGGCCTACACGACGGACACCTCCGCAGGCGGCGATAAGCCCGGCCCCCAGGGGGATTATGCTTACGTTGTTTCCGTTCGGGGAGACACTGCCTCCGGAGCCAATAATCTTGGTTGGTGGGATCATGGTTCCGGGTCAGGGGCTCCCGGAGCCCCGTATGATGCAATTGAACGACGCTTGCACCTGGTAGCCAGTCCGTTCCAGGTTGCCCGTTCGGCATCCGGGGTATGGCAAGACGGCTCCATGACGCTGAAAATCACGTTCGGGTCCGTTACCGATGGATTGACCAACCAGTTATTTCTCGGGGAAAAGCATATCCCGCTGGGACGTGTTGGAAATTGTGATGCAACACAAGTGGGGCCTGCTCTCAATCAGCCCAACAGCGGCGACTGTTCGTACCTGCTGACCGGTGTTTGGAAGTCGCCTGCCAGCGGCCGTAATATCAGCAGTTTCGATGATGGCAACGGATCGCCGCCCTATACGCCTCTTCAACACACGATTGCGCGTTCCGGGGATTTCAAAGAAGATGAATTCAACCCCATCCGAAGTTACGGCTTCGGGAGTTATCATACCGGCGTTTGTCCGTTTGTGATGGGGGATGGTTCCGTCCAGTCAATGTCGGTCACGTCCACGTTTCAAGTTTTGGAGGCTCTTTCCATGATGAGCGACGGGCTTTCCGTGTCGATTCCGTAACGGTCCACGGCCATGCATGTTTGGCTCATGAAATCAAGGGAGACACAAATCATGAAGTGTTATTTATCCATTGTTTTTGGGATGGTTTTGGGGATGTCGGCATTGGGATGCGGACAAAATCACTCGCTTCAGGGAAAAGTGACCTACGAGGATGGCACCCCCATTACTGCCGGCTTCGTGAATTTTTCTTCGGACACTTCCTTGTCCCGGGGAAAAATCCGCTCCGACGGTTCATACGTCGTCGGTACACTCAAAGATACCGATGGAATTCCCAAAGGAACGTATAAGGTTTACATCACCGGTGCGGAAGTGGCTATGGAAACTGCTCAATCCCAGAGACCCCGAGTGGATGCAATGGGAAATCCCATCCAAACGATGGCCGCATATCGTAAATTGGTCCATCCCAAATACATGACGACCAGTACGACTCCCATTACCTGTGAGATTCCTGCGGAGAAAAATCGTTTTGACATTATTGTCGAACCGCCGGTCTATTGATTTCGACATTCATTTGTGTTAAATTCATTGATGTGTGTTTGAAAAAGAGTTTCTTATCATTCGTGTCAACAAAAACTAACTACTGAAAGGGTTTTTCCATGAAAGAACACCAATGTCATTGCTGTCCGCCGACACTGCCGAGTATCCCCGAATCCGTGTTTCGGCTCAACCGTCGATCCTTTATTGCCGGGGCCGCCGCTGCCGGGAGCGTTTTAGGCGGTTTGTCCTGGAATTCGATTCTTATGGGGGCGTCCGCTCAACAAATCCCGATGCCGCCCGGTCGTGTGCCGCTTGTCGTCAAGCCGATTCTCCTGCATGACCTGCCGCAACGTTCCGAGCGGACGGTTTCCTGGCGCAATTGGGGTGGGGTTCAAACCCAGGAGGATGCCGACAAGGAAGCCGCACGAATTACAGCCGAACTGGCCGACATCAAAAAAACTGCGGATTTCCCGGTCGAGTTCATGGAAGTGACGACCGCGACGAATATGGCCAATATGGTCGAACACGCCGATATCGCCAAGGCTGATTTGCTTATCGTGTATGGTGCCGGTCATGGACTTGATCCGCTCAAGACCATCAACAAAGACGCGATTATCTTCCAACGCTGGAAGAGTGGTCCGGTTTACCTGCAATATGAAATCGTGTCGCCGCGGTTTTTGCGGCAGCATACCGACGGGCAACAAGTGCCGCATATTCAGCCGGAGGACGTCGTGACCGACAGCCTCGACGAACTGACCTGGCGGCTCCGTTCGTTGTGCGGTCTGAAAAATGCGAAAAACACGAAAATCATCACCATCGGCGGTGCCGGCGGCTGGGCCCAGCCGGCCGGTTCGGTTCCCAAGCGGGTGGAAGAAGTCTGGGGCTACCAATTCCTTGACATTTCCTACCCTGAACTCGGCAAGTTGCTCGAAGAAGCCAAAGCGGACGCCGCGACCATGACGGTGGCTGCCGCACGCACGGATGAGTACCTGAAAATCCCGGGGACGATTCTGGAACCGGCAACGCCGTTCAGTCAGCCGGTAACACGGGAATTTCTCGTCAACTGTTTCGTGCTTGACAAGGTGTTCCGCCAACTCATGCTGGAAGCCGGTTGCCGAAACCTCACGATCAACAGTTGCATGGGGACGATCATGGAAGTTTCCAAGACCGCCGCCTGCCTGACGCTTTCGACGCTCAACGACGATGGTTACCTGGTCTTTTGCGAATCGGACTTTGTGGTCATCCCGTCGGGTGTGTTGCTGGCCAACATCACGGGCAAACCCGTGTTCCTGTGCAATCCATGCTTCCCCCACGAACAGTTCCTCACATTTGCCCACTGCACCGGTCCGCGTAAAATGGACGGCAAAAAGCTCGAACAAACCCGCCTTGTCAGGCACTATGAGTCGGACTTTGGAGCCGCACCCAAGGTCGAATATCCCAACGGCACACTCTTCTCGGCCATCTCGCCCGACTTCGAATCGAAGAGTTGGTTCGGAATGACCGGTGAAGTCATCGACGCGCCGCACCGGCCCATTTGCACCACGCAAATCGACCTCCGCTACAAATGTCCGTCGTCGGTTTTGGCCGAACGCATGCACGGATTCCACTGGATGCTGGGCTACGGCGATTACCTGAAGGAAATGGGTTATGCGCTCCGCCGCGTCGGTATTGCTTGGGATAACCTGGACAAGATTTCCTAGTGGTCCGTCAATCCTAAAAATACTTGTTGACTAAAAACTTGACAATTCCTCCGTGTGTTGGGGCGTTTTCACCCCAACACACGGAGGAATGGAACAATTGGTGATGCACGATTTTCGGACGCAAAAAAAGTGACACCCCTTTGTAAGTGCAGGCGATAAAATGCCCGCTATGATTTCAAGTTTTCCCACATTTTCAGCGATTCCACCATGTAACCGGTGACGTCCATTTCATAGACGTTTTCGAGCAGACTGCCGGTGACAACGTCACAGGTGTTGCCGTAAGCCCGCGTTTCACCGTCTTTCATCACCATGATCGTGTCGCCAAGCCGCAGGGCAAGGTTCAAGTCGTGCAAAACGCCTACCACGGCGCGGTTCCCGTGCCGTGACCATTCCTTGAGGTACTCGACCAACTCAAACTGATATTTCAAATCCAGGTGGTTTGTCGGCTCGTCCAGCAGGATAATATCCGGGTCCTGGGCAAGGGTTCGCGCCAAAAATACACGTTGAAGCTGCCCGCCGGAAAGCCTGGTGATCTCCCTGTCTTTCTCGCCCAACAGGTCCACCGTCTCCAAACAGCGTGTCACAAATTCCCTGTCCATGTCGGATGGCAATCCCAGGAACTTGCCTTGGATATGAAGATAACGCCCCATCATAACCGTATCAAAAACGGTGTAGGAAAAATAGATTCCGAACGTTTGGCTCAACAGGGCGATTTTCCTTGAAATGTCCTGATGCTTCATCTTTCGGACAGACTTTCCGCCGATTTCAATTTCGCCTCGAAAGGGCAAGAGGTTCACCATCGTTTTCAGCAGCGTGGTCTTCCCGCAACCGTTCGGCCCGATCACAAGCAAATTCTCGTTGCTTTTCACGCGCAACGAAACATTTTTGACGACATCCGTGCCGCCATAACCAGCGGACACGTTCTTGAGTACCAGCATTTCATTTCCTCCCGCCGAAATAAAGACAGGCGAAAAACGGTGCGCCGATGATCGCCGTGACCGCACCGACGGGAAGTTCGCTGGGCGACGCGACCGTCCGGGCAGCCAGGTCGCAAATCACCATTAATGCGCCGCCGAACACAGCCGACATGGGGACGACGCATCTGTGCGCCGCGCCGAATATTTTGCGCACGATGTGCGGAACCACCAAATCGATAAAGCCAATTACCCCGCAAAACGCAATGGCACTGCCGGTCAGTGCCGCCGCCGCGATCAGCAGGATGCGTTTCACCGCTTTCAGAGGGACGCCCATCGTTGCGGCCTGGTCTTCGCCGAACGTCATCATGTCCAGTTCGCGGTGATAGTGGGTAATGAACAGCGTTCCCGCCACGGTGACGGGTGCAAGAATCCAAACGACCGGCCAGTCTTTCATGGCAAAACTCCCCATTTGCCAATACAGGAGCTTCTGGATGTGGTCTTGCGACAACGCCGACAGGAGCGTTGTGACGGCGTTGACGAAAAGCGAAAACACCATGCCGACCAGAATAATCGTGTGATTTTGCATTTGAACGTCCAGTTTTTGCGCAATGCCAATCGCAACAAAAATCGTCACAAGCCCGAAGAGAAAGCCCATCACAGGCAGGGCAAAGTTTGCGGCGACCGGCAGAATCGCACCGTAAAAGATCACGAGACATGCCCCGAACGACGCGCCGGAGGACACGCCCAGCGTGTAGGACGACGCCAACGGGTTACGCACGACGGACTGCATCACCGCGCCGCTCACCGAAATCGCGCCGCCGGCCACGAACGCAAGTAGTGTCCGGGGAAGCCGCAGATTCCACACGATGGCGACGGTAGCGGTTTTGATATGTTCGGGAAGTTCAAAACCGAACACCTTGTGGCCAATGATGCGAAAAAGATCGCCGGGCGGTATGGACCCGCTCCCCAGCACCGCGCCGAGCACGATGACAAGTCCACTCACGCATACAGCCGCAAGCATTTTGGTTTTCATGTTAGTATTTGTCCGGGTACACGGCTTTTGCCATTTGCTGCAACGATTTCATGACGTTATGGGTCGGCCGGCTTGACGACGCCGCATCGATGAAATACACATCGCCGTTCCGAACGGCCGTGATCACGTCCCAGCCGGGCCGGGACATGATTTCCTTCACAGGCTCGTCGATGGCGTCAACATTAGTTAGTATCACGTCGGGGTTTCGTTTCAAAATCACTTCATCCGACACGGCGATCCATTGATTTCTGTCAGCAAGGATATTCTCCGCGCCGATCATCTCAAGCATCTCATGCAAAAACACGTCCCGGCCAAAACTGTACAAACTGTAGGATTCGGCGGAAATCTCGAAATAGACCGTTTTCCTGCCGGTGACGGTTTCTGCGGTTTTCGCAACGGCGTCAATCGTTTCGTCCATGTCCGCGACAATCGCATTGCCTTTTTCAACGGCGTTCACGACCTTCGCGATGAACCTGATATCCTCCTGAATGCCCGCGATACTTGAAGTGGTCGGAATAAAGAGTACGCAGATACCGACGTCGGAAAGCACCTGGAACGGGTCGATGCCGCCGGTCTTGCACATCCCCGCCACGAAAATGACATCCGGTTCCAGAAGAAGGATTTGCTCCCCGTCGGGTGCCATCATATTGAAGAGCGGAATGTCATCGGCAAGCCCGTCGATTCCACGCGAGTAAGTGTCGGCGGCGACAATTTTATCGGCAACACCCAACGCGGCAAGGATTTCCGTGTTGGACGGACCCAGGGAAATGATCCTGTCGATTTTTTGCGGCAACGTGACGGGATTGCCCTCCCTGTCCGCCGTCTGCGCCGTATCGGAGCTTTGCGTCGACGTCCCGGTGTGACAGGCCGTTGCGGTCAACAGCACAACGGCCGTGAGGAAAAGTGCGATGATTCGGTTGTTGGTTTGCATTTTGTTATTTCCTGATCCAATCCTCGCAAAGAATGTGCCTTTCACTCAACAGCAGCCGGGAACGGAGTGACCGGTTTTTGAGTGGAAACCGCCCTCTCCAGTCACTCCGTTCGGCCACTTCGTGACCTCTCTGCGTTTCCGGCTACTGTTCTTGCACTTCGTTCCCGGTTGCTGCTTTTTGCGTAAAAACTTGGGTTAAAGACACTTTCTAAAAATATAGCGTAAAAAACGGGAGTGTAACATATCTACGGTAAATTCACCACCTTTCCATCCGTCGGGTCGTAAAGGTTCTCAACCACTTCCGGTTCTGTTGTATTGGAAACAAATTGAACATGTCCGTCACAAAATCCCATATTGACTCCGCCGGGATGGGAACTGCTTAAATAAGCCCAGGCATCGATTCGTGTGGGGTTGGGATTTGTATCTCTTTTCCCGTTGTAAAAATACGGCGGTTGGAATTGAACTTGCGATCTCAAATACGAATAGGGGTTATTTGAATCCGCTTTCGAAGCATTGAGAGTGGCGTGTATGCAGGAAAAGTAAGCCGTCCAGGCGGACATGAACTGATTCGTGGATTCACCGAAAAGAATCGTATGGGAAGTTCCGTCTGTGATTGACTCCAAAGATATTCCCTGGGGACTTTTGCTTTTGTTATTCGCATCCATGACCCAATTATTGGCAAAATAATGTGTTCTTGCACTGTTGATGTCAACAACATTGGGCATAAAACAGATAGACACCATTTCCCTGTCAAACTCAAATTTTTTGAATTTACCTCTTTCCGCATTGTCTTTGTGGGATTTCAGCGGAGCAATCGTTGCGTCATAAGCAGGACTCGCCCCGGAAGGACAAAGCAGGTACTTGAGTTTTACTTGGGTATATTCCGGTCTGTCGTAGAATGCGTTTGAACCGGCTAATATCACCGAATCAAAAACAGGCAAGGGCTGGTTATTGTTCTCAATGTATGGGCCTATCATGTAAGGCCATGAAGGTCCGGCGGAATTGGCTGTAGGCAATGCCACGCCGGAGTTAGTATGGGTCGGAGTCCATACTCCCGGTGCAAAAAATTTGTGGGCAGAGTGGAAGTTATGCTGCGCTAAAGCAATTTGTTTCAGTTGATTGGTGCAGGACATACGACGTGCCGCCTCTCTTGCCGCCTGCACCGCCGGAAGCAGGAGAGCAATCAAAATGCCGATAACGGCGATGACGACAAGAAGTTCGACGAGCGTGAAGCCGGAAAACGAACGGGGATAGGGCGAACGCGCAGAATCGTTGCGCAACCCGACATGGGGGAGCGTGAAAGACATACCAATGGTCCTTGTTTTGCGGGAACTTGGGAAATTTGTTATCGCCTTTCCCCTTCGTCCTTCGCAAACGGGGAACGGCACAATAAGCGGAGATTGGTAGGTCTTCTGACTCCCGGAAAGAAACGCGGCCTTCTCAATTCGTTGCCGTCATAAGTGTCGGCAGGAACCAATGGCTTTCAGTGATCTGCATTTCCTGTTGCTGTCTGTTGACAGTCCGGTTACAGCGGCGAGGACCGTTTCGGCATTGCACCGAATTCCCTGTTATCGACCGATTGAAGAATGGGACGGAAAAACCGTCAAAACAATCGCGTCGAACACCATACTCCTCATACTCGTTTCTGATTCTATACTTGGAAAAAAGCCTGTCAAGAGAACACCGGAAAAAAATTCAAAAAACGAGGCTGTCGCACAAAAATTGTTATTTGCGATCATTGATTTGCTTCAACCTGGCTGTGATCTTGTGATAGTTGTCCGGATCATGCGGGAACGTGCAGTTTGTGCAGTTCTTGATTTTTTTCGCGTTGCCTGAATACCCGAAGTTTCCACCGCATTGGTCGCCCAAATCATAAAGCGGGCAATAACAAAACAGGCAATTGAACCGTTCAGGATCGCACTGCTCATGGCATGGAAAATAACGGCAATCGACGTTACGGAAAAATTTGTCACTGTTGTTCATAACACTTTCCCGGCTCCAGGAAAAATTTTCGTATCCAACGACTCGATTTCAATTTTGAGTTCTCTGGCACCTTGTTCCCCAATCAGAAATTCCAGACCGGATTTTTTTTCGTCGTTGAACTTGGCGGGAATCACCGACTCGATTTTCTGCGGCCGGAGCGGACGACGGCCTTGTTGCATCTGTTCGGCACGTTCGCGATTCGTGGGTGTTTCCACCGCTGTGTTTTTCACGATGGAAACACGGTATTCACCGGGAAAAATTCCTTTCTGTCCAAGCGTCATCAGCGAAAACACTCCCTTGTCATCCGTTGTGGCAACGGCGGCACGCACACCGGGTTTGTTATCTTTCGGCGAAAAGGTGACAATCGCCCCGGCAAGGGGTTCGTCTTGAAACATCACGGCACCCCGGCACGGAACAAGACCTTCCAACTTTGGTCCACGCTCGCATCCGACCGTCGTCAACACGATAAACGTGGTGACCGCTACAAGAAACAGCAGCCGGGAACACAGAGAAGTCACGAAGTGACCGAACGGAGTGACCGGGGAGTGCGGTTGCCGCCCCAATCCGGTCACTCTGTTTTCCTTCGGTGAACTTCGTTCCCGACTGTTGTTTCTTGCGGCATCATGCGGTAATAACTCTCTCATAAAACCCCCATATCGCCGCCGGAGGCTGAACCGAGTGCGCCCCAAATTCCGAATGGCGATTTGCCCGATTTGACCGGCGGTTGCGAAAGGTCTTGCGTATCGATAGTCTCGGAAACAAAGGTCACGGAACCGTCTCCCAGCAACACGCCTGCTCCGCCGACATGGTAGCTGCTCGGTCCTCCCAGAAAATGATAACTTGTTGAACAAGACGGTGAATTCGGTGGCAGAATTGTGCTGAACGATGTTGAGAAAGGCGCACCCCAAGCCCAGTTCCAACCCGTGTCGTTGGAGACCGAGGCACTGGCGACATATTGGTTATTCTCTCCGCGAAGAGCCATGCAGCCTGAAGCCTTGAATCCCTGTGTCGGGTCTGCCGTCGGGGAATCAAGATTGACGGAAAACGCAGTGCCATCCAGAATATGGCGGCTTCCATCAATGGCAATGCGCCGTTCGCTCATCGCGATGGTGTTGCTCAAACCATCGGTGACCGCACTGAAACCGGCCCAGGCTTGCAAGCGAAACGGCCCGCGGCCTTCTCCGGGGGACTCGGCATATTGCAACCAGGGCCAATCGCCGCTTGAGACGCAATAGCTGCTGACTCCGGCATTGTTCCAGGTTCCGGTAAAATTTGCGTTCGGATCGGATGGGCAGGTGTAGGCGGAAATCTGGTACGACCAGATTGCGTATTCGTCGAACACCATGTGATCGTCTCCCGCAGCATCGTCGTCGGCAAGTTGATCGGCAATGGCGTTCTGTTCGATGTAGGGAAGCAAAGCGACGAGCGTCGAATAAAGCATGCTTCCGCCTCCCCAGGGGTTTCTTGCCGCCGGGCCATAGTCAAACGACGGCAAACTGTTGTACGTGGAGTGATAGTTGTGCAGCGCAAGGCCGAGTTGCTTGAACTTGTTGGAGCATTCCATTCGCCGCGCCGCCGAACGGGCCGCCTGGACTGCCGGCAAAAGCAGGGCGATCAAAATTCCGATAATGGCAATCACCACGAGGAGTTCGACCAGCGTGAACGCACGGCGATTGCGGGACTTTGTGAAAATCGTGAGAAACATGTGTGTGAACCTTTGTCGTTGGCACTTTCGACAGTGTTCCCGGTGCAAAATCGAAGACGGAAACAAGCGAAAATGCGGTATCAACAGAGCAAATCCCGGTAAAACCCTCGTCCTTCGCAAGGAGGTTCTTACCCCAACGACATTGGCAGGTTTTCTGACTTACGGCAAAAACGTCAAAGCCTTCTCAACCGGCTCTTGTAGGACCACAAGAAACCGGCCAATGGCAACATAGAATTTTGACGTTTCGATACCGATCACAGCGGCGAGGACCGTTCCGGAATTTCCCGACAAACAAAATTGCACCGGGCGACACCGGATTCCCTTTTTCAACGGGTTTTCAGACAATCGAAAACCGTTGACACCAATATCAACAGGTATTCTAACAGAAACGGATTGCATGTCAACTCTCTCAAACAGTTTCCCTGCGACTCAAATTCATGGATTGAAATTTCCAGGAAAATTCCAAAACTTGATCATTCCTGGATTATTCCCACGGAATCCATTGATTGGCAAGCAAGAAATCGGTACAATGAAATATGCTGCGGGAGTTTGGTTGGACTGTCAGTTGATGCAAAAACCATTCATTTAGGCGAGGAATCCCAATGGCCAAAACAATCATTGCCGAATCGCTGGCGGCGGTCAGTCTGCGGAACCGTGTTCAGCGTTTGCTTGAGTCGCTTTGTTGCGGCGTGTTTTACGGTACGCTGGCGGCACTGCCGTTGTTGCTGCTACAAGTTGCGGGGAGATTTCCCGGTGTGAGTGCCTGGCCGATTTTGTTGATTGGTCTTCTCTTGGGGCTTGTCATCAGCGCATTGCTTGGCTGGTTCCGCCCGTTGGAAACGAAAATCGCCGCCGAAAAAGCCGAC
>Ga0099364_10013768_pt1 | contig 10821 bp, 3 predicted proteins | sample TergutTh196P3_FD_73070 | JGI IMG/M metagenome (GOLD analysis project Ga0099364, IMG submission 73070) | Microcerotermes parvus P3 segment gut microbial communities from Pointe-Noire, Republic of the Congo - Th196 P3 | ecosystem: Host-associated > Arthropoda: Insects > Digestive system > Gut ...
TACAAAAAAAACAAAAAAAAAAAAAAAAAAAAAAAAAAAAAAAAAAAAAAAAAAAAAAAAAGAAAAAAAAAAAAGGAAAAACCAGAAAAAAAAAAAAGAAAGCGGGGGGGGGGGGGGGGGTACAAACTGTGTCTAAACAACATTTATTTGCAGCCTCTTTATTCATTCTTCTTTTTTCATTTTTCTCTTGTCCTGTGCCTTTCTTTGAACTCCCCGGAGCAGCGCCGGGAGCAGCCCCGGAAGCCCCATCCGGGATGGGGTACTTTTCCCTTAGCATTGATACAACCGCCGCGCGGACGATACTCCCGACAGCACCGGTCTTTGCGACATACGTGCTGTTATTCGTTCCTAACGATGATTGCACAAACGATAACCCGTCGATGGATCCCATAGACAGAGACGAAACAACAAAAGGCGATCCTGTTTTACTGCGTGCGGGAATATGGGATTTGCTGGTACAGGCGCACCTTGAAAACTACGATCCGGATGATCCGGCAAAGACGCTTGTTGCAAGCGGCCTATTGGAAGGAATAACCATCAACGGCGGAGCGCTTACCAGCAATACCGTTACGCTAAAGCCTATAGTAACAGGGGACAACCTCAAAGGCACATTCCGCTGGACAATCAACTATCCGAGCGATCTTCCTGTCGGCGTTACAATCACATCGGCAATCATGACTATTACATCGTATGCGACGAATGATATAGCAGCAACGCCAGAGCTTACAGGTGCAAGTACGCCTACAGACACAGAATTGCCTACCGGATATTACAGAGTTGACATCACTCTGAAAAGCAACACCGCGGCAAACACCGATGAGAAAACCGCCGCGTTAACGCGAATACTGCACATACAAACAAACATGGTAAGCGAATACACGCACTCCTTTACCGCGTCAAACTTTTCCGCAACACTGGGAGGGACTGTAACCATTGACGGAACACCCGCTGTCGGGCAAACCTTAACCGCAAATACAACTGCGCTTGGCGGAACAAGCGGGACAATCTATTACCAATGGAAACGCAACGGCGTAAACATACCCGGCGAAACAAACTCAACATATACCGTTAAACTGTTTGCCGGTAACACCGGAAATACGGCTTCAACTGAAATTACCGTTGAAGTATACCGCGCCGGTTATAACGGCAGCATTACAGGCGGTCCGGTTACGGTAGTTGATGTGGTTACGGGCGGCGGCGATGATGACGATGATGTTCCCTTCATCATAACAGGCAACACCACTGATAGATTTACCGCAAAGCTAAGCGATATTGCGATTATTGAAGGTGCGGCTATACAAGAAGTTATTACCGCAATAAGAACAGTCGCCAATGGTACGGACTGTACAATACAGTTTGGTAACGGCATAGATGTGTTGGATATGGGCGATGCCGATGCCGCCGATATTCGATTTAACACCACAGGCGGTACTTGGGGCGAAATTACGCTTACAGGCAGTATTACCAGCAGCGCTCCCGTTGGCAGTTCCAATTATCTGATAGGTATAACTCGCAATGTTTCTATCAACAGTATGGCTAATATTACATCTTCCATACGTTTTGGATTTAGTTTACAAGAATTAGGTACATTAACCATTTCAGGCGGCACAGTTAGAGGAGGGTCGTCGTTTGGCGCAATTTATTTTAGCGGTGCAGGTACAAGAAATTTAAATATATTGGGGGGGACAATTACCTCACCTACTGCTTCGGGCGGGGGCGCCGTAATTAGTGCCAGAAGTTCTATACACAGAGGTAATATTCTAATAAGCGGCGGCACAGTAACAAATGGCAATAGCTCCGGACATGTGATTGACACTTCAGAAGGATCAGTTACGGTAACAATCACAGGCGGTACTGTTTCGACAGGATCAGGCAATGCGATTGTTGTAGGTGCTGGCGGGCTAAGAATTAGCGGCGGTACTGTTTCGTCAGAATCAGGCAGGGCTATTGTAAGTGAAGGCACAGGGCTAATCACCATAAGTGAAGACGACCCCGATGATAACCCGACAGTGATTACTTCGGCTAATGAAAATGCCGCGCAAGGCACGATTCACCTACCGCTTGACAGCGGAAGCGGCGGCGACGTTCGGCTTGAAATAAAAGGCGGCACTGTACAGAACACTGCGGATAGCGCAAACGCAAGAGCGATCCGCAATGATACCGCCGACGATATCACTATAAGCGGGGGGACTGTTAAGGTATCACATCCGGAGGCTTGTGCGGTTTGGAATAACACTCTCAACAGCGTTTTAACCATCGATCCGTCTGCAACCATTATCGGGCGGGTCTATCCTGAGTTTGGGGTAACGATTAACGGCGAACGCTACGCAACGCTTGCTGTGGCAATTGCCAATGCGCCATCCGGTGCGACAATTGTTGTTGATAAGGACATAATCCTGGCCTCTGAAATTACCGTAGGCGCAGGCGTAGACATCACCATAGCCGCCGGAGACGATGATGTAACAATATCACGCGCAGGCAGAATGTTTAGAGTTAGCGGCGGCGGTTCCTTGACGCTTGGCGGGGGTACGGGTGGAATCCTTACCCTTCAAGGAAACGGCGTAAGCGGTCCTTGCTTTTATATAAGCGGCTTCACGGTAATAATGAAAAACGATGTGGTCATTAGTAATTTTCGGACAGGGTCTTTCGGCGGCGGCGTACAGTTAATGGATTATTCGAACTCTGTCTTTATAATGGAAGGCGGCGTTATAGAAAACAATACAGGCGAGCAGGGCGGCGGCGTTCACATAAGAAACGGAGCCTTTACCATGAACGGGGGCGTAATAAGAGCTAATACCGCCACCAGCAACGGCGGCGGCGGCGTGTTTGTGGGTACTGATGGCAGTTTCACCTTTAACGGCGGAACCATTTACGGCAGCAATGAAACTGATCCCGCATTGATAAACACTGCCCCATCCGGCGCGGCTTTGTATGGTGGTGGCGGAACACCCCGGTACGGCGATGGGACTACTATCACCTCAAATCAAAACAACACCATTTACGGGAGTCCTCCACCAACATATCTGACGGCGGTTTACACGCAAACAGCGCCGGTATTTGCAAATACGCCGTTTAGCGATCTGCAAGGCGGTTTAACCGTAACGGCGCGTTACGCAAGCGGCACTGTCCAGACTTTGACCCCTGATCTCTATACATTAAGCGGCGATTTGGCAGTGGGGACTAGCACGGTAACGGTAAGGTTCATAACAAACAGTGTTGAAACAACCTTTGATGTTGAAGTAATCCCGCAGGCAGTTGTAAACGGCGTATCTTACCCAACGCTGGAAGACGCAATTGACAAGGCGCCGTCAGGTTCGATTATTATCGTAGATGAGAACTTTACCCTGCAAAGCGAAGTCGCCGTCAACGGCAAGGAGATTACCATTGCCAGCAATAACGGCGGCACAACAATTTCGCTTGGAGCAAACGGAAGTATGTTTACAATCGGCTCCGGCGGTAATCTTATACTGGGTGATGGTGATACATCCAATCCGCTGACCTTGCAGGGAAGGAACAACAACACAGCCTCGCTTATCACGGTAAACAGCGGCGGCACTTTAGAGATGAATGACAACGCGGTAATTACGGGGAATAGCCGTTCAGCTGGTAATTCTATTGGCGGCGGTGTGTTAGTTAGCGGCGGTACATTCAATATGAACGGAGGGTTAATAACCGGTTGCAACCTCACTAGCGTTGGCAGTAATGGCGGAGCTATTGCTATAACAAACGGCGGTACTGTAACTATAAGCGGAAACGCTGAAATTAGCGATAATTCTGTTGACAGCAACACCGGCGGCGGTATTTATGTCTCCGGCGCCGGCAGCACTCTTAACATAGAGGAAAGCGCGCTTATTCATAATAATTCATCGGTGTCAGCCGGAGGAGGAGTAAGTATTTCGGGCGGAACAGTGAATATGTTCGGAGGCGATATCTATAATAATAGAGTCACCGGCACTGGCAATGCTCCCGGCGGCGGCGGAGTGTGGGTGGGGCCAGACGGCACTTTCAATTTCTACGGCGGTATCATTTACGGAAATACGGCATCAGGTGCGTCTGCAGAATTAGCCAACTCCGCCTTAACCAACGGCGCGGCTCTGTTTGTGGATGCCAGCGGAACAGCCCTGTACGGTGACGGCGATCCTATCGATACGAGTAATATGACGATTACGGGGAGGGAGTAGCAAGCAAAAGAAAAGAGAAATCGCACCTACAGCGCGGAGAAGAATGAAAAAAGTAAGATTGTTGTTCGTGAGCTATGCGGTATTGTCAACACGCACAGCTCGCGGATAACATTTTTTTCACTTTTCTTTTTTCACTTTTCTTTTGACTGGGTAGTGAGTAAATTCGTACCCACTACCCACTACCAACTTCTACACCGTTTCAAGCACGAACTTACTCGTTATACACCTGATGTTTTTTAGAGTGCTTTTTTTAGAGCCAGAGAACATTGTACGCACCTCCACACGGCAATCAACATTTATTTCCGGCGATATACCAATTATCTTTGACGGGTTGTTTTCGATAATCCGGGTAGCCCTTACCGCCTGAGACGGATTGTCCACCGGGACAAAGAAAAGCCCGCAATCGGGACAATCGCCTGCCAATTTGATTTTATCACCTAAAATAATAAACGCATTACCGGGAACAACAATACTGTTTACAGCATTCTCATCTGTATCGATAAACTCTTTAATATGCCCGTTCGTAACTGCAAGACCCTGACTTACAACACGTATTGCTTTTACGGCATTCCGTAAAGGCTTTAGAGGCTGAAACCGAATAGTAAGCTCATTCTTTTCCTCATCTGGAAGATCACGCTCATCATTGAAAATCCCGCCAACGTTAGGATAAATAGAAAAATATCCAGTGTTGATAGAATAGCCGTCGCAAAGCTGGTAAACTACCTCATTCAAATACTGCTTTACATAATTTACCAAATCTTTGTATTCTCCGGTAAAACCGCCGCGTTTTGAAAGGGACGTACATACATCCTCAATACTAAGGCTTGCATCGTTCACCGTACGTGCGATGTAAGTTTTTTCATATCCCGGAAGATAGTTAGGATAGAGCCTTATATTGATGCTGTGCATTACCTCTTCGCCCGGACCGTAAATTGATGTATCCATATTGCAATCCTTTTCAGCCGGAATTTACGTAATAATCCGGCTGATTAATTTTATTTCCCTAAGCGCTTATGGATTCTAATACAAATATAAGAATTTAATAAAATACCGACAATAAAAACCACAAAAATATTCAATTACAGATAGGTCAGACCTGTCCTTACCTGCCGACCAGACCTGTCCTTGCTTGCCGTTCAGACCTGTCCTTGCTTGCCGTTCAAACCTGTCCTTACTAGCCGGCCTGACCTGTCCTTACTAGCCGGGATGACATGGCAAAAGAAAAGAGAAATCGCACCTACGGTGCGGAGAAGAATGAAAAAAGTAAGATTGTTGTTCGTGAGCTATGCGGTGTTGTCAACACGCACAGCTCGCGGCCAACAACTTTTTTAACTTTTAACTTTTCATTTTTCTTTTGAATTGTCATAGGTCAGTTTGTCTAAACACGTAAAGCGTTTAGACAAAACAACCCTTGTCTGACACAATGTCAGCTACCATTCTTTGGGTGAGCCGTTGGGCAGAGAACATTGTACGCACTTTCAAACGGCAATCAACGTTAACTTCCGGGATATACCAATGCCTGAAACGCTTTCAGTGATTCCTCCTCCGCTTCTTCCTGAAATTGATGGGTGTAGAGTTTGTGGTAATGCCCGCGCTTTGCCATCAGTTCGTTGTGCTTTCCGCGTTCGATGATCTTTCCCTCGTCCACAACAAGAATGATGTCTGCATTGCGGATTGTCGAAAGCCTGTGTGCAATTACAAAACTTGTGCGCCCTTCCAGAAGCGTGTGGATTGCTTCCTGTAAAAGCATTTCCATCTCGGTATCAACAGAACTTGTAGCTTCATCAAGAATGAAAATCCGCGGGTCTGCAAGAACAGCGCGCGCGAATGAGATAAGCTGTTTTTCTCCGGTGGAAAGCCTGTCGCCGCCTTCGCCGACTTCGGTGTCATAACCCTTTTCAAGTTTGGAGATGATCTTGTCCGCGTGGACAATTGCCGCAGCGGCTTCCACTTCTTCATCGCTTGCTTCGAGTCTCCCGTAGCGGATGTTCTCGCGAATAGTGCCGGAAAAAAGGTGCGGGCTTTGCAGAACATAACCGAAGGCGCTGTGCAGCCAAAGTTGGCTTCGTTCGCGGTAATCCCTTCCGTCGATAAGAATTTCGCCGGACACAGGTTCGAAGAAACGGCAGACAAGGTTAACAAGAGTGGATTTACCCGCTCCGGTTTCACCTACAATCGCGGCGTATGTTCCGGCGCGTACAAGCAGATTAAAGTTTTCAAGCACGTTTTTGTTGCCGTCAGGATAGCTGAATGTCACATCACGGAATTCAACATCGCCTGTTATTCTTTCCCAGTTTTCTTTTTTTGGATTAAAAACATCGCCGTACTTTTCGATCACTTCCGGCCTGTCGGTGATGCCCGGGCTTTGTTCCAGCAAGCCGGTAACTCTTTCTACATTTGCCTGTGTTGAAACAAAATCTGTTAATATTCTTGCGATGTTTTGGATCGGCCAGAAAAAGCCGCCCGCGTACTGAAGGAAAATTGCAAGGACTGCAAAATCCGCGCCAAGCGCAGTGATCTCCCATCCGCCGTAATAAAGAACAGCCGAAGTTGCAAGGCCGCCGATAAAAAGCGTTGTTGGAATAAAAAACGCATGAAGCCGTGCCATGTGCGTCCCGTGTTTGCGGTATTCGCTTGTGATTGAAGAATAATCGGCAAGGCTTTGTTTTTCTGCAACAAGGGTTTTTACTGTTCTAGCACCCGTGATGCCTTCGTTCATCGCTCCTGTCATTTTGGAATTGATCTTGCGCATAATGCGGTTAACCGTCAGAATTCGTTTTTGGAAAAACCATGTGATAACTGCAAGGAACGGAATTGTAGCGCAGACAATCAGCGCAAGTTTCCAATGAACTGCAAACATTGCGACTATCGCCCCAACGCAGTACAAAACAGACCATGTAAAATCAATAAGCCCCCATGCAACCAAATCCCCGATGCGACCTGTGTCCGAATTGGTACGCGCCATCAGATAACCGACGGGAGTTTTGTTGTAGTAGGAAAGGCTGAGCTTTTGCAGGTGGTTGAACACTGCATTCCTTATGCCGCGAGACATTCCCACTTCGGCCCTAATCCCGATTGCAACAAAACTTTTTACATTTATTCCCTGAATAATTACAAGAAAAGCTGTTATGGAAATAAGCAGCCAGATTCCGTCCGTGGTTCTTGGCTGAATATTGTACCTTATCGCATAACCCAAAAGTAATGGAAAGACAATATCCACAATTGCACAACTGAACATCAGCAGTACGCATATAATTAAATTTTTCTTTTCCGGCACGATGAAAGGAAGCATTTTCTTCCATATTTTAAGAGAGACCGGTTTATTATAATCAAAATCTTCATAATCAGCCATTGTTTTCCTCCGTTGTATTGCCGGCATCGTCAGCAGGGATGTCGCTGCCTGCTGTTTGCATCTCGAATATCCGCCGGTATGTGCCATCTCTTGTCATAAGTTCCTTGTGGCTGCCGATGTCTTCCACCGTGTTGTTTTTTAAGACAAGAATTTTATCCGCCTGCATAAGGCTTGAGATACGGTGCGAAATTATGATAACTGCCGCACCCTTAACACGCTTTCGCAGGGCGGAGCGAATCCGCGCGTCGGTTTCTGTGTCTACAGCGGAAAGGCTGTCGTCAAATACCATCACAGGCGCGTTACTCGCCAACATTCTTGCGATTGCCACACGCTGTTTCTGCCCGCCGGAAAGAGTTACGCCTCTTTCTCCGATGATTGTATTGTACCCGTCAGGAAAGCGTTCGATGGATTCATGCACCATTGCTGTTTTTGCTGCGCTTTGCACTTCGTCAAGTGTAATACTTTCCTGCAGGGCCGTGATATTTTCCTGAATTGTTTTCGAAAACAGGAACGGCTCCTGAAGGCAAAGCCCGATGCTTTTCCGCAGGTGAGGACGGGCAATGCGGCGTATGTCGATACCGTCTATCGTGATGCGCCCGTTTTCGTCCGAAAGATCATAAAGGCGGCCAAGCAGATGAATAAGCGAGGATTTGCCCGACCCTGTCGCACCAAGGACTGCAAGAGTTTCGCCCGGCTTTAATGTGAACGAGATGTCGCGTAACACAGGATCGCTTTTGTCGTATGCAAAGGTAACGCGGTCAAAGCAAATCTCCCCCTTGATTTCAGGGTAGAGCGCATCCGGCGGATCGATTTCCGGCTCAGTTGCAAGCACTTCGCGGATTCTCTCCGCCGCGACAAGGGTTTTTGAAAGATCCGAGAGGATTCTTCCAAGCTGACGGATCGGCCAGATCATCCAGTTGCAGTATGCATAAAACGCAAGGAATGTTCCCGGGGAAAGCTCTCCCTGTGCGCTGCGGTAAACGCCCGCGGCAATGATGACAGCTAACTGAAGCCCGCTGAGTAAATCTCCCGCTCCCCAAAAAAGCCCTAGCATTTTTCCGATTTCTATCCAGATGTTTGCAAAGGCCTTGGTTTTCTGAGAGAATTTTTCCATCTCCCATGCTTCTCTTCCAAATGCGCGGACAACACGAACGCCTGTGTAATTTTCCTGCGCAGTCGCCTGCATGGTACTTTCGTGTTCTTCCGCCTTTTCAAAATTCTTGCTGACGCGGCGGAAGTAAAATATCGAAAAAGTCAATATTATGGGAACAAGCGAAAGCCCGACAAGCGACATGAACACGTCCATCGAGAACATCATTATAACAGCGATGATAAAAATACAGAGCGTCCGCAAAAGTTCGCTTAAATTGTTCTGGACAAAGTTTCGGATATTATCAACATCGGTTGTACAACGCTGAATGATATCTCCCGTCTGACATTTAACGTGCCAGTTCCACGGCAGTTTTTGAATGTGCCCGTAGAGTGTGTTCAATAGCCTCCATGCAATTGTTTCGCCCATCTCGGAGCCTTTGAAGTTGCGCAGTATGTTAAACAGCTCCGCAAGAAGCGCCGCTCCTGCGATAAAGAGCGCACAGATCCAGAGCCTTTCCCTTAACAGGGCAAGCCCGCCCATGCTTTCGATCATGCGTGATACGAACGCAGGCGCATCAAGAGGAACCGTTCCGATCACTGAATCAATTGTATATCGGATTATCTGAGGATTAATTAGTGAAAAAGCCACAGTACCGAGTGTTGCAAAACAGCATAAAAATGCGCTGAACTTACGGTCTTCTGCGGCGGCGGCGATTAATCTGACTCGCCCGCCTTTCCAGGGTAACGTCATTATATTTTCTCCATTGTAAGTTGCCTTTGCCCGAATTTATCCGGACAATTTTTGTTGTGATATTCAAATTGACTAAAAAATGAATAATTGTTTATTTTGTTCAAACCCATGAACATGCATCTCCTCCTGCGGACTTCCGTCCACTTTATTACCGGCAAATTACCGGGTTTTTTTGTGGGGAAACCGCATGTTCGGCAGGTTACTTTTATACCATTGAATTGAATATGGAGGTAAGCCTGTCTGATCATTCCGCAATAGGAAGCCAGACCGCCGTGTGCGGCTTCAGCTAAAGTGTATCACTCTGATTCGCATTAATATCCTCCATAAAAAGAATTTTGCTTTTGCAATTTTTCCAATTCTATAATTTCTTATTATACTTGTCAAGCGTTTTTAATAAGTTTTCCCACCCTTTCAAGAAGTTCGCTTTTCTTCGCAGGCTTTCTGATAAAATCAACGGCTCCCATTTGCTGCGCCTTGATCTTGTCCTCAGGGTCATCTGACGATGTAAAAAATGCTATCGGAACGTGATGGATATTGCTTATCGCCTTTATGCGCTGGTACACATCCCAGCCGTCCATGCCGGGCATCACAAGGTCAAGTAAAATTAGATTAGGCACAAGCCCCTGATAGAATTTCGCAAGGGCTTCGCCGCCGGACTTTACTGTAACAACGTCATAGTCTTTTTCCAACATTCCCTTCGTCGCCGTAAGATGGGTTGTGTCATCGTCCACAACAAGAACAATTTTCCTTTCATCGCCGGTGGCTACTTTGAACTTTTCTGTCTCCTGTTTAAGACCGTTGAAGTTCTTGTCGTTCTCCGCGCTCATTTCGTCAACAAGTTTTACTGCGGTGTGTATCTCTGTCATGGCTCCGCTTATTACGTTGTTCATGCCGTCCATTACCCTGTCGCTTATGTTAATAAACTCATTGGTTTCTTTTATCAACCCCTTGCCGGAATCCGCCATGTCTTCCGCGCCTTTTTTAACAGATAATGTGATCTCCTGCAGGCGGCCTACAGACTCAAGTATCTGCTTTCCGCCGACTTCCTGTTCTTCCATCGCGTTACGGATATTGAGTTCGTGTTCGGAAACTGTTTTAACACCTGTATCAATTGCTTCAAAACGATTTAATACATCATCAGAGGATTTGGTGATACTGTCTATCGAAGACTTTATCTTTTTAAGCATTACTGCCGTGGTTTTGGACTGCTGCCCGGATGATTCTGCAAGCTTGCGAATTTCATCGGCTACTACGGCGAATCCCTTTCCGGCGTCTCCTGCGTGAGCTGCTTCGATTGCCGCATTCATCGAAAGCAGATTTGTCTGGCTTGCGATGTTGTTCATCACCGAATTGATTTCCAGCAAGCCTTCTGAATCCTTGGAAATCTCCTGTATTTTTTCCGCAACTGTGAGAAGCCCTGTCCTTCCTTTTTCAGACGCTTCCAT
>Ga0099364_10013769_pt1 | contig 10821 bp, 6 predicted proteins | sample TergutTh196P3_FD_73070 | JGI IMG/M metagenome (GOLD analysis project Ga0099364, IMG submission 73070) | Microcerotermes parvus P3 segment gut microbial communities from Pointe-Noire, Republic of the Congo - Th196 P3 | ecosystem: Host-associated > Arthropoda: Insects > Digestive system > Gut ...
AGTTACCCTTATAGTTGAGTTTTAAACATTTACCGCCCGACCACTGGCGGTAAATGTCCAAAATAAAAATGCTTGCGATTACCGTAACCTATTTGTGCCAACTCGGTCCTTTGACATGAAGCGCTGAAAATGCAATCCTCGGTACGGTAAAGGATTATATTTTACAGGAAAACGGGCAGCGGTTAGCCCGTTTTTCTGCAAAACTCCAGTTATAGTATCCACCTGAATCCGCCATTTAAATTAAATGCAATGTTGCCACCGCGTCATCCGGCGGCGCAGATCGACGTGTTTCCCGTCAATAATGAACGTGTCGTCCCCCCTGGCATGGAACGCCCGCTGATCGGCTATACGCGGATCGCGCCATCGGCGCCGACCGACGGCGGCGGGTTGGCAGCCAAAAGCGGCTGAATATGATAAGCGAGATATTCGTGCGTCTGTTGCGCGGCACGACCGACAAGGCCCTCGGGCGCCAAAGCAGCTTCCAGTTCCTCACGCGACAGGGGAAAACACCCGTCGCCGACCAGGCGGTCGATCAAGTCGTTATCCTCGGCGCCTTCCTTGAGACGTGCGGCGGCGGCGAGCGAATGCCGGCGGATAATCTCGTGTAACACCTGGCGATCACCGCCGGCCTTGACCGCTCGCATCAGGATCGCCTCTGTAGCCAGGAAGGGCGTTTCGGCGTGCAAATGCCTGGCGATGACGGCGGGATTGACTACTAAGCCGCCGGCGATGTTGGCGTATAGCAGCAGGATGGCTTCGGTCGCCAGAAACGTTTCCGACAGCACCAGGCGGCGGTTAGCCGAATCGTCCAGCGTGCGCTCGAACCATTGCGCCGCGGCGGTCAGGGCCGTATTCTGGGCAGCGGTGATCACGAACCGCGCCAGCGACGCGATGCGCTCGCTACGCATGGGGTTACGCTTGTACGCCATGGCCGACGACCCGATCTGCCCGACCTCGAACGGTTCCTCCGCTTCGCGCAAATGGGAAAGCAACCGAATGTCGTTGGAAAACTTGGCCGCGCTCTGCGCCAGACCCGAAAGCACGGACAGGACGAAGTCGTCCAATTTGCGCGGATAGGTCTGTCCACTGACCGGTAAAATCTCATCCACGCCCATGCGCGCCGCGATACCGGCTTCGAGCCGCTTTACCTGGTCATGGTCGCCCTCGAAGAGTTCGAGGAACGACGCGGCGGTGCCGGTGGCGCCCTTGCAGCCTAAAAGCGGCAGACGCGCACGCGTGAAATCCAGCCGATCCAGATCGAGGGTCAGGTCTTGCAGCCACAGGGTGGCGCGCTTACCCACCGTGGTGGGCTGGGCCGGCTGGAAGTGGGTGTAGGCTAGCGTGGGCAGACCGGCATACCGCTCGGCGAAGGAGGCCAGCGCGGCGATGGTCGACAAGACCCGACCCCGCAGCAGATCCAACCCCGCGCGCAGGATCAACAGATCGGCGTTGTCGCCCACATAGGCGGAGGTCGCCCCGAGGTGAATGACGCCGTGCGCCGCCGGGCATTGTTCGGCATAGGCTTGGATGTGCGCCATGACATCGTGGCGCACAGCCTCTTCCCGGACGCGGACGGCCTCGTAATCAATGTCTTCCACATGGCGGCGCATCTCTTCCAACGCTTCCGCCGGAATCGGCAGACCCAGCTCGCGCTCGGTCTCCGCCAGCGCGATCCAGAGCCGCCGCCAGGTCCGGAACTTCGTGTCGTCGGAGAAAAGCCGTCGCATCGCCTGGCTGGCGTAGCGACGGCCCAACGGATTTTCGTAGAACTCATGGCTCATTCGGGATCCTTTGCGTACTCTGGCCAGGCCAAAGCTACGCGGCGGGCGACTTCGCGATACATTTCCGCAACATCGCCCCAATCGCGGCGGAATCGGTCCTTGTCCAGCCGTTCGCCGGTTTCACTGTCCCACAATCGGCAGGTGTCGGGCGAAACTTCGTCGGCCAGCAGGAGATCGGCGCCAAGCCGCCCAAATTCCAGCTTGAAGTCGATTAACCGCAACCGGGCGCGGCTGAAGTATTCAACCAACCGCTGGTTGACGGTTTCCGAAAGCCCGGCTATTTTCGCCAATTCCTCCGGTTGGGCCAGGCCTAGGGCCAGCGCGGCGCTTTCACTAAGGAAAGGATCCCCGAGCGCGTCATTCTTGTAACAGAGTTCATATACCGGCACAGAAAACGCCAGCCCCTCGGCTACGCCATACCGCTGCGCGAAAGATCCGGCCGCGACGTTGCGGACAATCACCTCGAGCGGCACGATGGAGACCTTGCGCACCAAGGTGCGGGTGGCATCCAGGCGGCGAAGGTAATGCGTCGCCACGCCAACAGTCTCCAGGCGCCGGTAAGCGGCGGCCGAGATGGCGTTGTTGCATTCTCCCTTGTCCTTGATGTCGGCGCGCTTGGCGCCGTTACCGGCCGTGGCGGTGTTAGTGAACTCCATCACCACCGTCCCGACGCCTGGTCCCTCGTAGATAGTTTTTGACTTGCCTTGGTAAAGGCGTTTCCCGATATCGGCGCTCATGGGGATTCTCCTATGGGTCTGTCACGAAATAGTGTTTACACCGGGGCGCGCGATTTCTGGTTGTAGCCGCGTTTTACGTTAAAAAGTTGCACGACTTTTTTTTTGTGACGCGCCCGATGTTCTTAAACCTTTTCATTGCTTCCATCGTATTTTCTCTATTCCCGAACGCGGTCAGCCGAAAGAATCCCTCGCCGTTTTTCCCAAAACCCACTCCAGGCGTTCCGACCACATTTACATTTTCCAGCATAAAATCGAAAAAATCCCACGAGAGCATGCCGTTTGGGCATTTTAACCATATGTACGGCGAATTAACGCCTCCGGCAAACCAAATGCCAAGTTCTGCCAAGGTATCGGCGATGATTTTCGCATTGTGAAGGTAGTAATCAATATTACGCTTGTTTTGCTCCAGCCCTTCATTTGTCAAGGCGGCCTCCGCACCGCGCTGGACGATATAGGGAACGCCGTTGAATTTAGTTGTCTGTCGCCGCAGCCAGAGGTTATGCAAGGATATTCCGCTTCGAACAAGCGCATGCGGAACAACGGTATAACCGCATCTTGTACCGGTAAAACCTGCCATTTTTGAAAACGAGCAGAATTCAATTGCGCATTCGCCGGCTCCGCTGATTTGATAAATGCTTGTCGGTAAATTATCGTCCTGGACGAATATTTCATATGCGCTGTCAAATAGAATAACCGCGTCGTTTCGTAAAGCGTAATCTACCCATATTTGAAGTTGTTCCTGGTTGTAAACCGCGCCTGTAGGATTGTTTGGCGAACACAGGTATATAATGTCCGCTCGTATGCTGCTGTCTGGCAAAGGCAAGAAACCGTTTTCGGCGTTTCCGTCCATATAAACGATATTACGGCCTGCCATGATATTTGTATCGACATAAACAGGATAAACGGGATCGGGAATCAAGACCGTGTTGTCGATGCCGAAAATATCGAGAATGTTTCCAAGATCGCTTTTTGCCCCGTCTCCGATGAAAATCTCGGTTTGGCTTAAAACGACGCCCTTGGAATTATAATAACTGCAAATCGCTTGCCGCAGAAATTCATATCCCTGATCCGATCGGTATCCGCGAAAAGTATTGGCATCCCCCATTTCGAAGACGGCACGATTCATCGCCTCGACCACCGCCGGAACAAGCGGCAGGGTCACATCACCGATCCCAAGCTTGATAATCTCACGGTTCGGGAATATCGCCTTGTATTCACTTACTTTTTGGTCTATTTGGATGAATAGATAGCTGTCGCCCAAGTTCAGATAGTTATCATTGATGTTCATAATCTACTCATCCCCGCTCATATTTCCACCGTCCCGTCAAACGTCTTTACGCAATTACCGGTCATATAAACAACTTCATCCGCATAGTTGACAATAAGTTCCCCGCCGAGAAGCTGAACCTTGACATCCGCGCTTTTATCGCAATACCCGTTCAATACGGCGGCCGCGGCCGCGGCGCAAGCTCCTGTGCCGCAAGCCTGCGTTTCTCCGCTGCCGCGTTCCCACACGCGCATTTTCAAGTGATTCAGGCTTTTAACCTCGACAAATTCGGCGTTCACCCGCTCCGGGAACATCACATGGTTTTCAAAAAGCGGCCCTATATTACGCAAGTCAAGCGAGTCAACATCATCCACAAAAACAACCGCATGGGGATTTCCCATCGAAAGGCAGGTAATAACATACTCTACGCCTCCTATCGTCACCGGTTTGGCGATCACGCTATCTCCCGTTAGTTTGACCGGAATTTCCTCTGGCTTAAGCTTGGCGCGCCCCATATTAACCTTTACCGCCGACGTTTTTCCGTTTTTTGTGAACAGTATTAATTCTTTGACGCCGCTACGCGTATTAATTCGCATCCGCTTTTTTTGTACAATTCCATTATCATAAAGATATTTCGCGACACAACGTATGGCGTTGCCGCACATGTTGCTTTCACTGCCGTCAAGATTGAACATCCGCATTTCCGCGTCGGCGATATCAGAACGCAGGATCAGAACCATACCGTCCCCGCCCACACCGGTATGCCTGTCTGATAACATTACCGACAAAGACTCGGGTGAATTTATTTCAAGATCGAAGCAGTTTACATAGATATAATCATTTCCGCAGCCATGCATTTTTGTGAATTTAAGTTTCATGCGCGATGCGCGCATTCCTTTTGCCAGGCAGGGGCGTTGCCCGATCTCCGCCTTCACGGTGTTTCCCCCTTTCTATGCAAAACCGCATCCCGCACCGCGGCATCCCGACGAGGGCCGCGGCCACGCCCGAGACGTTTCATCGCCGCTCCCGGCGTGAGAAATTTGCATTTTCCATGCCAAATACTCGGTCAAATAGAAACCAACACGCGGGAACCTCTAAAAACCTTCATTATCTTATGGTTAGGCGTAGTGAGGTAACGTGACTATGAACTGCAAGTCCTTTATTTACAAAAGTTATAATTCATAGCTCAAGTTACCGAATAAGACTAACGATTAGAAAATGAAGGTTTTTAGAGGTTCCCTAAAATGACTTCTGCCGTCAGGAGACCGCGCGACAAAATTGTTGCTGGTCTTACAAATTTGTCGTTGATGTTTATAAACTTGCTTTTCCCAGTTGTTGAGTTTTAAACATTTACCGCCCGACCACTGACGGTAAATGTTCTATACCGAAGCCACTTGAAATTCCGGTTTCTTGAACCTATTGCCGGCAGTGCGCGCGAAGGGTACAAGATCAAAAAACCGAATTTTTTGCGCACTCCGGTATAACCCGTAGTTCTGCAAAACTCCAGCCAGTTGAAAGCTTGTAAGCATTGCAGGCATTGGTTATCATCAACCGAAGCACCGGGTAACCCATGGATGCGTTTGACATCGCGGGGCATTTCCGGGCATGGATTTTCCCGTCAAGGCAAAATCAAGCCCTTGTGCCGCGTTTCGAAATTTCATATGGTTTCAGGAGCAGCCGTGAACGGTTGCACCGCGAGTCAAAAAAAACACTGCTTAGAGGTTCCCTGTATATGCCTTCCGATTCCCGTCGTATGTCCGCGGTCTCCGCCGTCATCCGGCCGATGCATCCCGCCGAGGCAAAGGACGGCGGCCAGCCAGCCGACAATCGCTCCCGTCATGACCGCGAAATGGAGGTTCTTAACCACATCGCAACCCTTGTGGCAAGCACCGCCGACCTGGCCGACGTCGTGCCAACCATTCTGGAGCGCCTCGGCACGGTCATGGATATGCGTTATGCCACCCTTGCCTTAATCGACAACGAAACGGGCGCTGTGGCTATCGATTTCGCCCACGGACTGACGGGCGAGCAAATCAGGCTAGGCCACTACCGGCTTGGCGAAGGCGTCACGGGGCGGGTTGCCGCCAATGGACAGGCCGCCATCATCCCAAACACCGCCGAATGCCCGGAATACATAGATCGCACCGGGCGCGGCCGCCGGAAAGATACTTCTTTCGTCTGCGTGCCGATCGCCCTCGGGCGCGAAATGCTTGGCACGCTGTCCGTGGACGGCGCCAGCAAGTCGGACGGGGAACTGGCCAAAGACGCGCGTTTCCTCGCGGTGGTCTCGACCCTGCTGGCCCAAGCCATCCGTTCGCGTGTGCGGGAGCGCGAACAGCGGGCACGTCTGGAAGCCGAGAATAACCGTCTCCGCCGCGATCTCTGCGAACAATCGGCGCCGTCCAACATGATCGGAAAATCGCGAGAGATGCGCATTGTTTTCGACCAAATCGCCCAAGCCGCGGCCAGTCATGTCACCGTCCTAATTCATGGTGAGACCGGCACCGGCAAGGAACTCGTGGCCCGGGCGTTGCATTTTCAAGGACCGCGCGCCTCCCGGCCGTTCGTCAGCGTCAACTGCGCCGCGCTTCCAGAATCGCTCATCGAAAGCGAGCTCTTCGGTCATGAGAAGGGGGCTTTCACCGGAGCGGTGGCCGTGCGGACGGGGCGATTTGAACAAGCCGACGGCGGCAGCATTTTTCTGGACGAGATAGGTGAGGTGTCGCCGCTGGTACAGGTGAAGTTGTTGCGGGTACTGCAGGAACGGAGCTTCGAACGGGTCGGCAGCAACCGTTCCGTCCGGGTGGATGTGCGCGTTATCGTCGCTACCAACGCGGATCTCTTCGCCCGCAGCCGGGAAGGATTATTCCGAAGCGACCTGTTCTACCGGATCAACGTGTTCCCGATCTACCTGCTGCCGCTCCGCAAGCGTCAATCCGACATTCCACTGCTGGCGGAGCATTTCCTGCTTCGGTTCGCCGCCGCCGCCGGAAAGAACATCGCCGCCATCGCTCCAGCCGCCATGGATCTCCTCATCAACCACCCCTGGCACGGCAATGTGCGGGAATTGGAAAACAGCATCGAACACGCGGTGGTGCTAGCCCGTGACGGCGCCATACAGCCCGAGCATCTGCCAGCCAGCCTGACACTGCCACCGCCGACCGACACATCCCGGCTTGATTACAAATCCCGAGTTGACGATTTTGAGCGCAATCTGCTGATCAAAGCGCTCAAGGCCACTCGCGGCAACATCTCCCAGGCGGCCCAACATCTTGGCGCCACGCCACGCATCGTCGGCTACCGGACGCGTCAACTCGGTCTCGACCCGTCTAAATATGCTTTATAAACGACAACGACAAATTTGTAAGACCAACAACAATTTTGTTGTGTGTCCTCCTGGCGACAGGAGGCTTTTTTTATTGGGCTAGAGTTTTACAGGAAAACGGGCAGTGGTTAGCCCGTTTTCCTGCAAAACTCCAGAATAAAGCAATGTTTTTCACCTTTTGCAAAAAAATCGTCAGCCGGATGCGCGGCTAATTCGATTTGTTCAATTATTTGGCATGTAAAATGCTAAGCTCCCCGTTTCGTGTGTATTTTTCTTTTTTGAATGTGAGGATGATTCATGACGGCTGATGCGAATCCCAATGATCTGTTTTCCACTTTCGGAGCTGACGTTTTTGGTCCCGCGGCCATGAAGCGCCACTGCTCCTTCAAGGTCTGCGCCGCCATGGACGCGGCCGCGCACGAAGGTCAACCCATCGACCGTGCGGTGATCGACGAGTTCGCCAACGGTCTGAAGCTTTGGGCTCTCAGCAAGGGCGCCACCCATTTCACCCATTGGTTCCAGCCTCTCACCGGCGCCGTCGCCGAAAAGCACGATGCCTTTCTCGCGCCCGACATGGCCGGCGGCGTCCTTGCGCAGTTCTCCGGAAAGGACTTGGTACAGGGTGAACCGGACGCATCATCTTTTCCGTCCGGGGGTCTGCGGGCTACTTTCGAGGCCCGCGGCTACACCACCTGGGACCCCAACAGCCCCGCTTTCGTCGCCAACGCCGGCACAAGCCGTGCCGTGCTGTGCATCCCCAGCCTGTTTTGCGGATACCGTGGCGAAGCACTCGACTTGAAAACCCCGCTCCTGCGATCCCAGGCCGCACTGGCCAAGCAACTCGAACGGGTCGGACGACTGTTCGACATTCCCCGTAAAACCCGACCCTATGCAACGCTCGGCTCGGAGCAGGAGTATTTCCTGATCGACCGGCGGGACTTTAACCGGCGTCCAGACCTGGTGATGTGCGGTCGAACGCTTTTCGGCCGCCGGCCGGCGCGGCACCAGCAACTGGAAGACCATTACTTCGGCCGCATTAAGCCGCGCATTCTGGAATTCATGGCCGAGGTCGATTCCGCGCTATGGCGTCTTGGCGTGCCGGTGAAGACGCGGCATAACGAGGTGAGCCCGGCGCAGTTCGAACTGGCCCCGGTTTTCGAGGAGCAGAACCTGGCAGTCGACAACAACCTGTTGATCATGCAAACGCTCCAAGACGTCGCCTGCCGCCGCGGCTTCGCCTGCCTCCTCCACGAAAAACCTTTCGCCGGCGTCAACGGCAGCGGCAAGCACAACAACTGGTCCATCACCGGGACCGATGGTCGCAACTGGTTCGCCCCCGGCGACACCCCGCACGAGAACGCCAAGTTTCTGTTCATGCTTGCGGCCGTTATACAGGCCATCGATGAACAGGCGTTGCTTTTGCGCGCCTCGGTGGCCACGGCCGGCAACGATCATCGGCTAGGCGCCAACGAGGCGCCGCCGGCCATCATGTCCGTTTATTTGGGTGAGCAGCTTTCAGACATCATCGACCAAATTGCCAACGGCGGCGCGCGGACTAGCAAGGTCGGCGAAACCCTTTCCCTGGGGGTATCCCGGCTGCCGCCGCTTCCGAGGGACGTATCGGATCGTAACCGAACCTCTCCGTTCGCCTTTACCGGGAACAAGTTCGAGTTCCGTGCGGTGGGCTCCAGCCAGAGCTGCGCCGAACCCAATACCGTCCTGAATCTCGCCATTGCCCAGGCTCTTGACGATTTGTGCGGAAAGATGGACGAACGGCTCGCCGGGGCCTCGCTCGAACGCGGCGCGGACGGTCACAGCCGCGAATTTCATAAGGCGCTGCAGGAAGTGTTGCAGGCATCGGTGCGGGCGCATCGGCGGGTACTCTTTGACGGCGACGGCTATTCGGCGGAATGGCGGGCGGAGGCGGCGCGGCGCGGCCTGCCTTGCCGCGGGACCTCGCCGGAGGCCCTGGCGGCCATGGTCGAACCGGCCGCGCTGGAGCTTTTTTCGCGTTACGAGGTGTTGAACGAACGCGAGATGCGCGCCAGACATGACGTTCATCAGCACGCCTGGGAACAGGTGGTTCAAATGGAAGGCGGTTGTGCGTTGGATCTCGCCCGCACTTTTATCCTGCCGGCGGCGCTTGAACTCGAACGCCGCCTGGCCGCCTCGCTCGATCTCGGCGAGCGTTTCAACCGGAAGGATCCGGCCCGCCGACAGGCCTTCGACCGCGCCGCCGGCCTGGTGGAGGCGTTGCATCACGCCATGGAGGCATTAGCCGCCGTGCTGGACAGCGGAGCGGAAGGCGGTCAAGTAAACCAAAAGCAAGTCGAACTGCGGGAGGTGGTCGACCAATTGGAAGCATTTTCCCCGGACGGGATCTGGCCATTCCCCTGCTACGGCGAGATGTTTTTCAGACAATGCGAGGAATAGGCTCTATGAAATCATTTGGCCTATATCGCCCCGAGTTCGAGCACGACGCTTGCGGCGTGGGCTTCCTCTGCCGCCTGGATGGCGAAGCACGGCACGAACTGGTTGAACAGGCGTTGACCGTACTCTGCAACCTGACCCACCGGGGAGCGGCCGCGGACGCCGGCGGGGGGAAAGAATCCGGAGATGGGGCGGGTATCCTGCTCCGTCTGTCCGATGACTTCTTTCGGCGAGTCGCCGGAACGGAACTCCCGCCGGCGGGCCGTTACGGTGTCGGCCTCGCATTCCTGCCGCTAAGAGCGGAAGCGCAAGCCCGCTGCCGGACCTTGGTGGAAGAAGCGTCACAGCAGGAAGGCTGGCGATTCCTCGGCTGGCGAATGATGCCGACGCGGCCGGACGCGCTCGGGGACGTGGCCCGCGCCGCTCTGCCCGCGATCCACCAGTTTTTCGTCACCCGGATGAGGGATGATCCCGCGACCGATTCCGACGGCGCGGCGCTGGAGCGAAATCTTTACATCCTTCGAAAGATCTGCGCTGCCGCAGCGGACGCGGCCGGCTTCGGACTAGAGCAATTCTACATCGCCAGCCTATCGGCCAGGACCATGGTCTATAAGGGCATGATGAGCGCTCCGCAACTGGCACAGTTTTATCCCGATTTGACCAACCCCGATTTGGTCAGCTCTTTCGCCGTCGTCCACCAGCGATACAGCACAAACACCTTCCCTTCCTGGCGGTTGGCGCAGCCGTTCCGTTGTCTCGCGCACAACGGGGAGATCAACACCCTTCGCGGCAACCGCAGCCAGATGGGCGCGCGCGAACCACACCTAGCTTCGCCGCTGTTCGGAAAGGACGTCCGAAAGATTTTACCGGTGATCGAACCGGACGGCAGCGACTCCGCAAGCCTCGACAACGCATTGGAACTGCTGGTGCAAGGCGATCGGCAATTGCCGCACGCGCTGGCGATGCTCCTGCCGCAGGCTTGGGGCGCCAAATATCAGATGGGCGCGGACCTGCGAGGGTTCTTCGAATTCCACGCCGGCCTCATGGAGCCGTGGGACGGCCCGGCGGCGGTCGTGGCCAGCGACGGTCTGCGGGTGGCCGCGGCGCTGGACCGCAACGGTTTGCGTCCCGCCCGGTATTGCGTCACCTATGACGGGTTGGTAGTGTTTGCTTCCGAAGCCGGAGTCCTGGATCTGCCGCCGGAGCGCATACAAACCCTGAGCGCCTTGCGCCCCGGCCAGATGCTGGTGGCCGACCCGGCGACCGGAAGGCTGATAACCG
>Ga0099364_10013770_pt1 | contig 10821 bp, 10 predicted proteins | sample TergutTh196P3_FD_73070 | JGI IMG/M metagenome (GOLD analysis project Ga0099364, IMG submission 73070) | Microcerotermes parvus P3 segment gut microbial communities from Pointe-Noire, Republic of the Congo - Th196 P3 | ecosystem: Host-associated > Arthropoda: Insects > Digestive system > Gut ...
GAATCCGTGCCGTGAAAAGGCGCATTATGCGTCTACGTTTGGTCAGTTCCGGATTTTTCACCGGAATTCCCTCACTGCGCCGCACAATACGCCTTTCCACGACACTACATGCAGCAAATCAGACAAAGGTGCTGAACAGTTACAAGTTAAACAATATATTCAAACTCTAGGTTGTATATGCTTACAGTGTCTCCTTCTTTTATGCCCATGCCCTCCAGCCGCTTGTACACGCCGGCATTGCGCAGCACCCTCTCAAAGAACATTCTCGACTCATGATCGGAGAAGTTCACATTTTGTACAAGCCGCTCCATCCACGGCCCCTCAATCGTCCATACGTCCCCGTGGACCTCTATTACAAGATCTTCCGGGCTTCCACGCATGCGTTGCTTAGGCACATAGTCCGGCTCAAATACCGTAACGGGGGGGAGCTTGCTCAGTTCCCGGGCCGCCGCGTTGACAAGCTCTCTTACGCCCATGTTTGTAGCGGCTGATATGTGATAAACTTTATATCCCTGTTCTTCCACATAATTAATAAAACGCGCATTAAGCTCGTCGTCTTGGGCAATATCGCATTTATTCGCCGCGACGAGCTGCGGCCGTTTTGACAATTCCGGGTTATAACGCCGGAGCTCTTCGTTTATCATCTCAAAATCCACAAGGGGGTCACGTCCTTCGCTGCCAGATATATCCACAACGTGGATGATGAGCCTGCAGCGGTCGATATGACGCAGAAAATCATGGCCAAGCCCCGCGCCCTCCGACGCGCCCTCGATAATGCCGGGTATATCCGCCATGACAAACGAACTCCCCTCACCAACGTACACTACCCCGAGATTCGGATAAAGCGTCGTGAAGTGGTAATCCGCTATCTTAGGATGTGCTTTTGACACGACTGAGAGAAGCGTGGATTTCCCGACATTCGGGTACCCAACCAACCCAACATCCGCGAGCAGCTTCAACTCGAGGACGACGTCCAGCTCCTCCCCAGACAGCCCAGCTTTCGCAAAACGTGGTGCCTGCCGGGTCGGAGTGGCAAAATGCTTATTGCCCCATCCACCGCTGCCGCCGCGCACCAGCGTGAATCTCCCGGTATCCGACATGTCAGCTATAATCGCGCCGCTTTCCTTTTCACGGATTATCGTGCCGTTCGGGACGCGGAGCATAAGATCCTTTCCATCTTTTCCGGTACGGTTTCCGCCGGAACCATCGGACCCATTTTCTGCAGTGTATTTCCTTTTGTACTTAAAATCCATAAGCGTCGACATGTTTATATCGACGCTTAATACTATATCGCCGCCTCGGCCTCCATCGCCGCCATCCGGCCCACCGGCAGCAACGTATTTCTCACGGTGAAACGAAACAGAGCCATTGCCGCCTTTCCCGGCTTTGACCTGTATTCCGGCTTTATCAACAAACATATTCCCTCCTAGAGTTGCAACGTCATTGCCAGCACCTTTGCCATTTGCGCACGGGTCATTGTACTGTGAGGTAGAAGCATGCCGCTTGCACCCTCGACGATACCGAGTCTTATCAGAGTAGCCGTCGGAATCACTGCGTAGTCTCCGACCGACTCAGCATCCGGAAACTTTGCCAAATCTTCTGCTGTTCCATCGGTATATTGCTTGTTAAGTATATCCAACGTTCTATAGGTGTAGGTAAAAGCGTCCTGCCTCGACAGCGGCATCTGCGGAAAAAAATTATTGCCTTCCAACGGTTCGGCAATACCTGTACTCCGTGCCCATATGAGAGCCTGTGAATAGTACATTTCCGTCGGTACATCATCAAAGGCGCTAGAACCGGAATCGTTGATCTCCGACACCCCCGCCGCTCGGTACAGCATAAGTATGAAATCACCGCGCTTCATCTGCTGCGAGGGCCCATACATTGAGCTTGATACCCCCCTTGTAACTTCCGCTGAAAGCAAATACTCGGCGTATTCCCTTGCCCAATGATTCTCCATATCGGAAAACCCGCTTATTTCTACCTGAATCGTTACGCTTCTGCCGCCGGCGGAAACCGTTATAGTTCCTGATTGCCGTGCATTCAACCCGGCTCTGAAGACACCCGGCGCTATCATTTCACCTATATCTCCCGACACACTGTATAAAAATGAGTGTGCCTGAGCAATAACGCTTCGCCGGTAATATGTCGCCGTGACATCAAGTTCAAGTCTCGCTCCGGGGGTGATATTTACCGATGTCAACGGCACAGTTGACCCTCTTCTTGTTACTGTGATCGATGTAGGTTGGGAAATGACATAAATTTCGCCCGTGCCGTGTGCTCCTGTCGACGGCGAAAACAGCGTTAGCCTGTCCGTTCCCGCCACACTGCCCGCAGTGTATTGCTGCCCATCGACGAATGCGCTGGGATCCGTCGCTTCTACTGATATATCATTCGGCGCGGGAGCAGGTTTAAAACCTCTGTCAGTAGCAAAGAATCTAATATCCGTTGTCGATTCGGTGAGCACAATAACTCCGTCGTTTTGAAGGCTCAGCTTATCAGCCACACCGTCGGACTCAGCATCAGTCACAAATAACAGATATGTCGCGCAGCCGCGTTCAATACCATCCGAAGGGCGATTTACGACAGTTGCAATCTCCTCTCCGGGGAGTCGCACACTCAGCGCAGCCGAGCCTCCGCCGTCTAGGTTTATCGCGTAGACGAACCCCTGCCGTATCATTTCGTCCGCAAGCTCATCCATGGTCATACCGACTGAATGCTGTGAGTTTCGACCGTCGACAACATAAGTGACGACCGTGCCATCCGCACTTATCCCGAGTGCCGTCCTCGGTGCCCTGGGCATAAGTGAGGGCGTCCATCCGTCGGAATCGGTTTTCTCTCCGCCGGAAACCAGTATATCGCCTCCGCCTGTCGCGTATTGCGCGTTTATCAGCCTCCTGTCGGTGCATGTGGTCGTCAGTGTCACTCTATCTCCTACCGCGAATTTCTCGTACTCCTCCGAGAGATTGACATTATCAGCCGCTGTCAGAATCAAATGACCTTCGCCGATAGGGACCGCGCCGTTTGAAGTCAATGTCTCCGTAACTTCAAGCGTCATCGTGCCGGAAACCGACAACTCCCCCTCCAGTATCTTGAGTCTGACAAACCATCCCGGCGATGTCGTTCTCGTTGAAATTGTAGAAAATGCTTCAGAAAGCAGCAGCAATCCACCAGTGTCCGAGCGTTGCTTATTGAGGTTGCTCAAATTAACTGTTTTACCGGAATTACTGGAGTCATGAGCTCCACCGTTATTGCGGAGCATTATCCGGACTTCCGGCGATTCAATTATATCGACGCTGCCATCGTATCCGATTGTAACAGCGTTTCTGGCGCTTGAACTGGATTTGTACACACCATCTTCAACAACTATGCCTATCGGTACCGTGTTCTGCGCGAAAAAGTCCGTATTAACCACCGCAAGTACATTTTTACCCAAGCTTTCCGCATAGTTTACCATCCTGGAGATACTAAACCCTCCATAAATCGTGTCGCCGTTGAGAACAATAGGATGCACATCACCCTTTCTGCCCATCCTGATGGCGAAGCTTTCCATCCGCCCTGCTTCAGTGTCCCACGTAATGGTGTTTACATACTCTAAATTGTTAGCCAATTGCTGCCTATTAATATATACGACATCCCCAACCGCATACACTGCGTTGAGCAGTATAAGCGACAGAAGTATAATTATTGCAGTTCCGATCTTCAATGCTCTTGATTTCATATATTTCTCACCACTCAATCCTCGTAGCTGATTCCTAGTCTGCTGCATACACCAACGGCGGGATGCGTTTATGCTCGCTTGCCGTGTGGTATTTTGCGATTATTTCTATATCCTCCGGGGCACATTGCCCGCTCAAGAGAAACCCGTCTATACGCTTATATGTTATGCCCATTTCGTCCTCGTCTGTTTGCCCGTCGAACAGCCCTGCAGACGGCGCTTTTTCGATTATTTTGTCCGGTGCGTCCAAATACCTGAGGAACTCAAGTATTTCGGTGACTGTCAGATCGGCTATCGGATTGAAGTCATACGCGCCGTCTCCCCATTTCGTAAAATACCCCATATGCGCTTCACTTCTGTTGCCTGTTCCCGCTACGAGCCGTCCTTCGCTCGCGGCCACCGCATAGAGCGCTGTCATACGGAGGCGCGGAGCTATGTTCGCTGCCGCCGGCGCGGATATCTCCGCTACCCCGGCGAGCGCAAGCTTTATCTCCTGCGCGGTTGCGCTTAAATCTACAACTCTCGGTTCTATTCCGTATTGCTCCGCGACTGCCATCGCATCGCTTAAATCCTCGCTATAGTTGCGTTTTGATCCACACGGCATTATCAGTCCAACCGTGTTCTTGCAAGCAAGCTTGCAGAGTATCCCGACGAGCGCGCTGTCTTTCCCTCCGCTGTTCCCGAAGACTATGCCTCCCGCGCCTGCGCGGCTCAACACACCGCTTATGAACGCCACGCGCTTTTCTGTTTCAGCCTTATAATCGCGTATCATTAATGCTGTATCCTCCTGCCTCGGCACTTTGACATCTGCATTATACCAGAGTCCGCCGCCATTTACAAGTCTTACGAACTAAGCTGCTTTATAGCGTCCTTGTATCTTTCACAGCTTTGCACGGCTTTTTCATCAATAAGTTCAAACCGCGATATATTCGAATTATGTCGCAGATCCGCTAATTTCACTGCTATTGCGGTTATATCGCCGCTGTTTTTGATGGACAGAATATAATCTGCGTACGGTACCGCCTTATCATGTGTTAATAGCATTAGGCTTTTAATAACGCCTTCGCTTATCCCAAGCTCGCGAAGGTCTTCAAAAGTCATATCCGTATCCTCCGCGACATCGTGAAGCAGGGCGACGCATACTGCTGTTTCATCCGTCATTTGCTCAGCCAAATGATATGGATGAAAAATGTATGGCATCCCTGATTTGTCCACTTGATCCTTGTGGGCTTCATATGCAATTCTCATTGCCATTTTGGTCTGCATTGTATAAATCAAGCTCATCACTCATTTTTTTTGTTGGAGTCATCATATTCATCGCTATAGTGTACTATAGCAAAAAAATAAAAAAAAGCAACATTATTCGCTGCTTATTATTTGATGCTTCTATTGTTTTGGCGTGCTAAATATGATATGCTTCAACGCATGTATAGAGAAAAGAAAAATCATCTTAGCATAATAATACCACTCATTGCCATTGTCTTGTGGACAGTGGGTTATTTGCTGCTTGCGCTTAATATCCCCCCTGATCCGCCGCCACTGCCCCCTAACGCCGCCGAGGAAACCGCTACGCCATCGTCGCTGCCCATACCGGAGCAAACCGAAGAACCGTAGCCCGGGCAAACGACAGCGCCGTAGCCATTGCCCTATCCGTCATAACCCAATAATTTTTATGACTAACACTCCTTACTGAAAAAACGCTTGCTATTCGGTGTGGATATGTGTTAACATGATAAAAAATGTGCAAAATAGGATTTCATACGTGAAGTGTTCTCCGGATGGGGAGTTGCCGGGAAACGAAAAGCCTTTGCCGCGGTGTATGTGCGGAAATTGGACTTGCGATATGGATCCGCACCCGTTGCATGAGTAAACCTCATATTGCGAGTGGAAATCTGTCAGGCTTTGCCGGATAAGAGCATGTTTTTCAGTCGTAATGTGAGTTGTTTTTTATCATACCGCCCCTATCTGTATAGTCCCGGTAAAATAGACGCTCACCGGTGAAACAGTATATCGATGCGAGGGGACGAAAGGGTTGCAGAGCAATGGTTGACAAAGAAAAAGTCATGGCTGCTGTCAGAATGCTTCTTGAAGGGATCGGCGAGGATCCGGATCGTGAGGGATTGATCGAAACTCCTGATAGGGTCGCACGCATGTGTGAGGAAATGTTTGGTGGGCTCTTTGAAGACCCCGGCGATCATCTTTCAAAACAGTTCACCGCGCCCGACAGTGAGCTCGTCATTGAAAAGGATATTGTTTTTTACTCAACATGCGAGCACCACCTGTTGCCGTTTTTTGGAAAAGTGAACATTGCGTACATCCCGAACGGTAAAGTAGCGGGGCTCAGCAAGCTCCCTCGGGCCGTTGAGGTGTTTGCGCGCAGACCGCAGATACAAGAGCAGATGACGGTGCAAATAGCGGACGCAGTAGAGCGGTTTCTTTCTCCAAAGGGCGTCATGGTGATGATCGAGGCGGAGCATACATGCATGACCATGCGAGGCGTCAAAAAGCCGGGAGTTAAGACAGTAACGACCGCGACGAGAGGCGAGTTTTGCAATAACTATGAAAAACAGAAATTATTTCTCGAAATGGTGAGGTAGGAACTAAGTTTTAAAATTCGAACAAAAAAAAGTCACAATTTTCGTCATTGCGGCCTCCGAGCCGCAATCCCCCCGAAATCCGCAGGGTTGGAGTATTAGTAGTGAGAGGGGATAAGAGATAAGAGCGTATATGCTAATTGGAAATTATAATTTCGATATCGAAAATAAGAGCTATATAATGGGGATACTCAACGTGACGCCGGATTCGTTTTCTGACGGCGGGAAATGGGATATGCTTGACAGAGCCCTGTGGCACGCAGAGGGTATGATTGAAGATGGAGCCGACATAATCGATGTCGGCGGTGAGTCAACGCGCCCGGGATATACGGTGATATCAGACAGCGAAGAGATTGACAGGGCTATACCGGTTATAGAAGCGCTGCGCAGCCGTTTTGACGTTCCTATTTCGATCGACACATATAAAAGCGCGGTCGCAGACGCGGGCTTGAGGGCGGGCGCTGATTTGATCAATGATATCTGGGGACTGAAGCACGACCCTGCCATGGCAGGACTCATAGCGCGAAGCGGCGCTGCTTGTTGCCTGATGCACAACAGAAAAGAAATAGATTACACAGATTTCATGCGCGACCTATGCAGCGATTTGAACGAGTCGATCGGCTTGGCAAAGAAAGCGGGAATCGCCGACGGCAAGATTATCATCGATCCGGGAGTGGGTTTTGCGAAAACATATGAAATGAACCTTGAAGCCATAAACAGGCTGGACATGCTAAAGGAACTCGGATATCCGATTCTGCTTGGAACGTCGCGCAAAAGCGTTGTTGGCCTGACGCTTGACCTTCCGGCGTCAGATCGTGTCGAAGGTACGCTTGCGACTACGGTGATTGGCGTAATGCGCGGATGTTCGTTCGTCAGGGTGCATGATGTAAAAGAAACCCGCCGAGCGATAACCATGACAGAAGCGGTGTTGGCAAGTAACGTAACTGCTCAGGAGGTATCCGTGAGAGTGGCTTTTTGAAGCTTTCCTAGCCAATAATGGGTTATATGGGCAGTGGCTACCGCTTCCTGCCATAAAGAATCGCTTCAAAAAGCTACTCTCACGGGCACCTCCTGAGCAGTTACCAAGTAACAAGTATACAGTGGTCAGGTATAAGCCGATGGACATTATCAATATAAAAAATCTTGAAATTTTCGCCAAGCACGGCGTTTTACCGGAGGAGAATGTGCTTGGGCAGAAGTTTGTCATTTCTGCTTCGTTGTTTATTAACTTACGCGGGGCGGGGAAGTCGGATGAGCTTGAAGAATCGCTTGATTACGGCATGGTTTGTCATTTGATCAGAGACTTTGTCGAGAAAAACACGTTTAAACTCATTGAAGCAGTCGCGGAGAATCTAGCGGAGAAGCTCCTGGCCGATAACCCGGCCATTCAAAGGGTGAGGCTTGAGATAAAGAAACCTTGGGCACCGGTTGCTATGCACCTCGAAACTGTCTCGGTTGAAATCGAGAGGGGTCGCCATACATCATATATCGCCCTCGGGTCAAACATGGGCGACAGGGAAGCGCATCTGCGATTTGCGGTCAACGAACTCGAAAAAGCGCACAACTGCCGCGTTGTCGCCGTTTCAAAGTTCATAAATACCGCACCATATGGGTACGCAGAACAGGAGGATTTTTTAAACGGATGCATAGAGCTTGAAACGTTATTGACGCCGCATGAGCTTTTGGAGCTGCTCCACGAAATAGAAAACAAAGCAGGGAGGGTACGCCATGAGCGATGGGGGCCAAGGACGCTAGACCTTGATATTGTGTTCTATGACGATATCTTAATGTCAGACGACACACTAAGAATACCGCACGCGGAAGCGCATAAAAGGGATTTCGTCCTAATCCCACTATGTGAAATAGCGCCTAATAAGCTGCATCCAACACTGGGAAAGACGGCAGCGGAACTGCTTGAGGAGATAAGTTAGAGGAAAGGTAACTGCTCAGTGGGTATCAGAAAAACATAGGTTGGTTACAGCCAATGCACGGGTACTGCTGTGAAAACCTGTGTTATCGGCCAAAATTTGTGTGCAGACTGTAACCATTGCGAGTTTTTCGGATACCCACTGAGCAGTTATGAGGAAAGAAGATTATGGGCATTGAGAAAACACTTGAATACATTCATAGCGTCAAATGGTTAGGGAGTAAACCGGGGCTTGAGCGTACGCGGGAGCTGTTGACCTCGCTTGGTAATCCTGAAAAGTCGCTGAAATTTGTGCATATTGCAGGTACAAACGGGAAAGGCTCGACAGCAGCCTGTATCGCTGCGGTTTTGCAGCAAGCAGGGTACACAACCGGCTTGTATACATCACCCTTTATCCTGCAATTTAATGAGCGTATGCAGGTTAACGGTGAACAAATCAGCGACGATGAACTTATCCGTTTGACGGAGGAAATACGCCCGTTTGCCGATGCCATGCAAGATTCCCCAACGGAGTTTGAACTTATTACAGCCCTCGCAATGAAGCATTTTCTGTATAAAAACTGCGATATTGTTGTGCTTGAAGTCGGCATGGGTGGGGAGCTCGATTCAACCAATGTTATTGACACGCCGGAGGTTGCGGTTATAACGACAATAGGGTACGACCATGTGAAGGAGCTTGGGCCGACGATTGCCGATATTGCCGGTGCAAAAGCGGGAATAATTAAGGGCGGAGATGTGGTTATCTATGGCGGCAGTCGCGAAGTTGAAAACGTGTTTGAACATGCGTGCGAAAAGCACGGGGCAAAACTTCACAGAGCGGAATTTTCACGCATAAAAAAACAGGACATCTCGCTCGAAGGAGCTAAATTTGAACTCGAACCATATGGTGAACTTGCGCTCCCTCTCGCCGGTGTTTATCAACCCAAAAATGCAACTCTCGCGATAACTGCGATTGAACTCTTGCGCGAAAAAGGATACGCTATAAACGATTTCGACATAATTAACGGGATCGCGCATGTACACTGGCCGGGGAGATTCGAAGTATTGGGGAAAACCCCTGTATTCATTCTTGACGGGGCGCATAATCCCGAGGGAGTTGAAGCGACGGCAAACAGTTTGCGAGATCATTTCGGCGAACGCAAAATTGTGTTTGTTGTTGCTGTTATGGCAGATAAGGATGTAGACTCAATGATACGCCATATTGTACCTCTGGCAGAGTCATTTTTCGCTGTGCGGCCTGAATACCCACGGGCAATGGATGTGAAAACACTCGCAGCGCTGCTCGCGAATTACAACGTACCTGTTGTCGCTTGCGACACAATCGTAAAAGGAGTAGACGAGGCTATCGGCAGTGCAGGGGAGAGCGGCATAGTCTGCGCACTGGGCTCGCTGTACTTTTCGGCAGATATTCGCGCCGCTTACAAGCAGCGCATGGACTCCTAATGCGGTCTGCGGACATCAGGGGACAGAGGTCACAGCATACAGATTAATCTCCGGATAGGGGTGATAGACATCCTCCAAACACAACTGATGTTGCTGCTTATCGTCGCTGTCGGGTTTGGAATTACAAAGGCGGGCATTTTTTCTCAAAAGACAAGGGCAGAGATGACGGACGTGATTATATACATAATACTGCCTTGCAACATTTTCGGATCTTTCCATAAAGGCATAACACCGGAGGTGTTGCAGCAATGCGCAGTAGTTCTGGCTGCCGCTTTTGGATTACAACTGTTATATATTATTTTAAACAAGTTTCTGTATATTAAGCTTCCTTTGGAGCGGCGCATCGTGGTTCAGTATGCGACGATTGTAAACAATGCGAGTTTTATGGGACTTCCGGTTATAGAATCTGTATTCGGCCAAACAGGCGTCCTTTACGGGTCGATCGTACTGATTCCCATGAGGGTATTTATGTGGACAGCGGGATTGTCCTTGTTTACAAAAACGGATAACAGGCAGAGAATAAAAATGCTTTCTACGCATCCGTGTATATGGGCGGTAATTTTTGGGTTTGCCTACATATTCTTACCTGTTGAGTTGCCGTCATTTTTATCCGGAGCGATTGCATCAATTGGGAATAGCACAACGGCGCTTTCAATGATAATTGTTGGTTCGATTCTCAGCGAGGTAGATCTGAAGCACATATTTGATAAATGGAGCTGTTACTACTCGGTTTTCAGGTTAATCGTAATACCCGCGATCGTGTTTGGCGTTTTGACACTATTGGGGACGGATCCGCTCACAAATGGAGTCATCGTCTTGTCGTCGGCAATGCCGGCAGCAGTTACGACAGCTATGCTCGCTGAGAAATACGAGAAGGATTATGCATTTGCATCGAAGGCAATTTTTATATCAACAGCGATGTCTCTGATAACCCTTCCGATAATATCGGAAATACTGACACGGCTATAAGGCGAAAATGCGGAATATTGAATGAATTTATGTAACTACTCAGAACCTTGCGTTCGGACGGCTATTCCTGTTCCCGCAATCGCTCAGTGGCGCATCCATGCGCCAATTCGCGAGCACTCCACCGTCCTTGATTGCGTTTTGCGTGAACAGAAACAGCCATCCTCACCGAT
>Ga0099364_10013771_pt1 | contig 10820 bp, 9 predicted proteins | sample TergutTh196P3_FD_73070 | JGI IMG/M metagenome (GOLD analysis project Ga0099364, IMG submission 73070) | Microcerotermes parvus P3 segment gut microbial communities from Pointe-Noire, Republic of the Congo - Th196 P3 | ecosystem: Host-associated > Arthropoda: Insects > Digestive system > Gut ...
AGTGAATGTCCTTCTGACAGGCCTTCAGGCTGGCATGGAGCGCAGGATGGCCATCAGACGCCAGAGCGTTGACATTGCCTCACGCCGTCTGATAAGTCCGGCAGCCTATATCAGGCGGGAAAATATCAGGCTTGCCGCTCTTGCAAACCAGCTGACAGCAGCAAAAAACAGGATCATTACAGGCAAAAGCAATTCGCTTTTGCATCTTCAGACCAGGCTGAAAGGCCGTCTGCCAGATACGGCTCCATACCATACAAAGCTTCAGACAACCCGCCGTCAGATTGAGACGCTGACACTCAGCCGACTGGCGCAGTTCAGGCAAAAGACCCGTTCACTCAAAGATCAGCTCGAACTTCTGAGCCCGCAGCGCACCCTGGAGCGCGGATACGCCATCATCACGGACAGAAAAGGACAGGTCATTCGTTCGCCAAAAAAAATACCCGTCAGACAAAGTGTCACAGTACGTCTCGCCCAGGGAAGTGCCGAAGTTGCTGTTGCCAGCGTTCAGTCCAGAATCGACTGACGCGTCGCTTCAGACATCTTCAACTTCAAAAAGTCTGCGGTATTCCCGCATGGCATACCGGTCTGTCATCCCGGCAATGTAATCAGCAACACAGCGGGCATGATCGGCCTCAATGTTGTTGCCAGCCTGATGATCGGGCGGAAGGAGCTGGGGGTCGGTCATGAATATCTCGAACAGTCTCGTGATGATAAGCTGTGCCTTGCTGCCCATGCGCTTGACCTGATAATGCCTGTACAGGTTGTGGAAAAGAAACTGCTTGAGTTCGTCTGATGCTTTTGTCATCTGTTCGGAAAAAGCAATCAGGCGAGGTGCATTGTGTACGTCTTCAATGCTCAAGGGAGCAGCCTGGAGTATGTTTTCCCTGGAAGTGTGGGTAAGATCAATGATTAAAGCACCTATCATTCGGCGAATGGTTTCATAAATCATGCGACGCTCGCTTATGTGCGGCATCAGTGAGCGGACTTCATGCCAGTAACGCGCAAACAGTTCCACATCCTGTAACTGTGAGACCGTAATCAGGCCGGAACGCAGTCCGTCGTCTACATCATGGTTGTTGTAGGCAATCTCATCAGCAATATTGGCAAGCTGGGCCTCAAGAGAAGGCTGCCTGTTTTCCAGAAAACGGAGTCCAAGTTCACCCAGCCCGGCTGCAACTTCAGTCGTGCAGTGCTTGAGAATGCCTTCGCGCGTCTCAAAAGTCAGATTAAGACCGTCAAACGAACCATATCGGTGCTCCAGGGTTTCGACTACACGCAGGCTTTGCAGATTGTGCTCAAAACCGCCGTAGCCGGACATGCACGTATTGAGCGCATCCTGGCCAGCATGGCCAAAAGGTGTGTGTCCCAGGTCGTGCGCGAGAGAGATTGCCTCGACAAGATCGCAGTTCAGCTGCAGGTTCCGGGCAACAGCACGGCCAATTTGTGCAACTTCCAGGGTATGAGTCAGACGTGTACGAAACAGATCGTTTTCGTGGTTCACAAATACCTGTGTTTTATATTCAAGCCGCCTGAAAGCACCACAGTGAATGATACGGTCGCGGTCACGCTGAAATTCTGTGCGGTTCTCGGGAGCGGGCTCATCAAAGACACGTCCGCGCGACTGATCGGATTTGGCTGCATAGGATGCCAATAGAAAAGATTCCATTCGAAAACTCTCCGTACGGATATCACTGATGTCTGTCAGTGAAGGAGTTGTGATTGTAGATGCCAGCAATCAAGGTAACATCAATTGCCGATAAAATGTAGCGGTAATTTATAGCTGCATTCTGCTAATTTCCTTTATTTGTGTTGTGCTGTTACAAAATTTGTGAAAACATACGTTTTGCCTTTGCAATACAGGCCAGCAGTTAAAAGAACCATTTGCATTTTATCCCAGATTGCCCATTAGACAAAAACCGTAGATAATGCAAGCTATAAGAGTTGTTTTGTCAATTCAAATCCTAATGGACACCATTAGAAATAACCCTTTTAAATCAGCCAGATGGAGGCGTTATGGGCAAGCGTATACTTCAAGGTGAAGGGTATTCAGTCGGATTTTCCAATCGGGAGATTACGCCGTGGGGTGGGTTCGCGCTTTTGAAACAGATGCTGGATCAATCAGGATTTTTTGAGGCCGTAAAATCGTGGGGTTTGCCTCCACCGGGATCAAACCGAGGATTTGATCCGGTACAACAGTTGACGCAATTTATTGTGGCCATTTGGGCTGGGGCTTGCCGATTTGCACATATTGAAATGATCCGGTTTGATGAGCCACTTAAGAGACTGTTTGGGTGGGGTATTGTAGGTGAAAGAAAGTCATTTTCAAGATTTTTTGAGCGTTTTACCCAAAGAACGACTGAGGATGTGCAGGCCAATATTTATCAGTGGCTGTTTGGAATGGTTCCCGCTTTAAAATCCATAACGCTCGATATTGATACCACCGTAATCACCAGACACGGCAAGGCGCAAGAAGGTGCTGAAGTCGGCTTCAACCCCAAAAAGAAAGGCCGCGCCAGCCATCATCCTTTGATAGCTTTTGTAGCTGAAGCGAAGATGGTCGCCAATTTTTGGTTGCGTCCCGGAAACACACACTCTCTCAACAATTTTATTCCTTTTTTGGAATCGACTCTCCACAATTTGCGTGGAAAATTTGTCAGTCTGATCCGTGCGGACAGTGGCTTTTATTCCAATGAGATTTTGACGTTTTTAGAGAGAAGGAGGATTGATTATGTTGTTTCAGTCAATCTGTCTCAGGCGTTACAAAGAAAGCTGCGCAATCAAACGCACTGGCATGTTGTAGAGGAAGGAATAGAGGTTTGCGAGTTTCTGTATCTCAGTAATGCCATGCCTCATGCGAGACGCTACGTTGCTGTTCGCCAGTCGGTGAAGACTCGTCCAGATGCACCTGGAAAGAATTTAACACTTTTTGATGATGACCCTGTTATTCCAAATTGGCGTTATGGTTTGATGGTAACCAGTATGAAATATTCGCCAGTAGAGGTATGGCGCACGTATAGGGGAAGGGCCGATTCTGAGAATAGAATCAAGGAGTTAAAAGCTGACTTTGGCCTTGACTCTTTCAATTTGAGGGATTTTTGGGCGACTGAAGCTGCTCTTGTCTCAACCATGCTCGCTTACAATCTAATGAGCCTTTTTCGGCAAGCAGTGTTACGGAAAAAGACCCAGCATACTTTGGCTACACTGCACGGAATGCTCTTCGCAATTGGAGCATTCTGGGATTCAAAATCGAACTCACAAAATCATCTTTTACTATGCATATCGCGGAAGAAACGAGCGTGGTTTGTTGGTTTATGGAATCAAGCTTCGCAGCCACCTAACATCACTGAATTTCTCTAATGGGCAATCTGGGTTAAAATATGAAGCGGGCACCCAGGTCATAGAGTTCGGAAAGACCCGCACTGTAACGTTTTGCTGTTTTGCTGTAACATGGCTCCTGGTTTTATGCAGTCATTGCGCTGCTTTTTCGTTTTTCGGATAGAATCATAAATGTGCGAACTGTTCATTATATTACGAAGACGGGCGCAAATATATTTGAGGGATGGTTTAAATCTTTGCGTGACAATACCGCAAAAACCGCAATTCTGCGGCGGATTGACCGTGCAAAAAATGGAAATTTTGGTGATAGCAGATATCTGCGCGGTGGTGTTTCAGAAATGCGAATAGACCTGGGCCCCGGTTATCGCATATACTATTTCCAGCACGAACAGACGATTGTAGTCATTTTGGGTGGGGGCGATAAACAAAATCAGAACGCGGATATTGACATGGCCATTTCACGGCGCTCTGATTTTTTGGAGAGATACAAGAGGTGATTCATGGAAATTCCTTACACTTCTCATGATGATTCAGTGATTAATATTCTGAAAAATGATCCGGAATTTGCCGCTGAATATCTTAATACCGTCCTGGAAGATGGGTGTCAGGAAGAAATGATGCTGGCTCTACATCGGATGGTTACGGCATTTGGAATAAAAGAAATTGCAGAAACTGCAAATTTGAGTCCCATTGCCCTCTATCATACACTGTCTTCTGCCGAGAACTCTGAACTTAAAAATTTTCGTGTTGTTTTGGAAGCGATGGGAATGCGCCTTGCCATAACGCCTGTTTCCAGGCAAACCGCGATATCCTGAATCCCCGGTTCTTTTCGGACTGACTGTTGTAGAGTCAAAAGACATGTTGGTTTTGCAATAAATTTTTATGCAAAGCTTCCCGACAGAACTCCCGGGTCTCACGCGAAATTCTGGAAACATCAGGAAAAAAGTGCCAGGGAAAGAAAAAGAAATATCCTGATATGACCAGAGGAGATTGCGGGTGCGCTTCGAATTGGCAATCTTGAGGCGCTACTCCGCTAGTTTCCAATGCATCGTCAGCCCCCTCTGGCATTGGTCCAGACCGTAGTCAACCCCAGTGCCATTTCCTGTATGGCTCAGGATACTTTAAAATACCTTGGCGAGGATGCCAGGGAAATTGCTGCGTCCATCGGAAAACCTGCCCCTTACCTGTGGCACATAAGTGCCACAGGCTTTGTCCTGCTGCTAAAAATGTGGAATTATTAATCCGAGCGCCAAATTGAGGAGTTTGTTTGAAAGCATCAATCCCTACAAGGGGGTCACCAAAATACCGCCTGTGCAAGGTACCAAAGTTTAATCAAGTTAATGCTCGGATTAATAGTAATTTTGAGTGTTTTCCAGCACGGTTTTTCAGGACAGAGAAGCTGTTGCTGGGTTTTTAGGAAGGAGGAAAAATTATGCAACTGTTTGCGAGACGGTTTCTGCGTAATCTGGTTTTGATTTTAACGCTGTCCCTGGCCGGATGGATGCCTTTTGCCATGGCTCAGGTAGCCATGGCAAAAAAGCAGGTGCCCGGTTTCTACCGTTTGATGCTCGGGCAATTTGAAGTAACGGCTTTGTTTGATGGCGCTTTTGAAATGGATGTCGCATTGATGAAGAATGCAACACTGCCAGAAATGCAGCAATTACTCGCACGCAGATATCTGGACGGTCAAAAAGTGCAGACAGCGATCAATGTCTACCTGATCAATACAGGAAAAAATCTTGTTTTGATCGATGCGGGCTGTGGTGTGCTTTTTGGTCCGGAAAGAGGCAGATTAATCGAAAACCTGAAGGCCTCCGGCTATACACCCGAGCAGGTTGATACAATTCTCATATCGCATATGCATCCCGATCATGTAGGCGGGCTTGTTGATGCGGACGGAAAAATCCTGTTTCCCAATGCAAAAGTCTATGCAAGCAAACTCGACAGTGACTACTGGCTCTCGGAAAAACTGGCTGCCGAGGCTCCAAACGATGCAATAAAAGGACGATTCAAAGCCGCTCAGAATTCAACTGCAGCCATTCGCAGGGCCGGGAGATGGCACACATTTGATCACAGAGAAGAAGTCGTACCAGGCATAAGGGCAGTATCTACTGCAGGTCATACCCCAGGGCATACGACCTTCAGGATCAATTCTGATGAAGAGCGGCTATATGCTCTGGGCGATATTGTTCACAGCTATGCGATACAGTTCACCCGGCCGGATATAGCGATCGAATTCGATGTAGATCCCGAACAGGCCGTCCTGACCAGATACAAAGTGTTCAACCTGGCGGTCAAGTACAAGTGGCTGGTGGCAGGCCAGCATCTTCCGTACCCGGGAATTGGCCATATCGTATCCAACGGTGATGGCACATATACGTGGTTGCCGATTCAGATGCTGCCGCAATAAGACGGCCAGCCAGTTCCGGCTGCCAAGGCCGGCAGGCGAAAGGCTGATGCCAGAACTTGCGCGCTTTTTGGTAAAAACCGTCCCACGGATGAAGTTAGATATTGCCATCCTGCCAGGCATGGAATTGATAAATTGCGGGTGTTTTTATACAGGTTTTGATGTCTATGGAACTAGTTTGTCCAGCAGGTTCACTGTCGGCTCTCAGACAGGCCGTTGATCATGGTGCTGACAGTGTTTATCTTGGTTTTCGTGATGCAACCAGTGCCCGCAATTTTTCAGGCCTTAATTTTGATGACGAATCCCTTTTGGAAGGTATTGCCTATGCGCACGGTCGAGGCAAAAAAGTTTTTCTGGCCTTGAATACCTATCCAAAACCGGATAAGCTCCCGGCCTGGAAAAAGGCTGTCGATCGCGCTCTACAGGCAGGCGCAGATGCCATCATTGTTGCCGATCTCGCAATTTTGCAGTATGCAGCAAAAACATACCCCGAATTGCAGCTTCATTTATCGGTACAGGCATCAGCAACCCATGCCCAGGCAATTAATTTCTATTCAGATCACTTCGGAATCAGAAGAGCCATTCTGCCAAGAGTGCTTTCTGTAGAACAGATAGCAGAAGTGGTCAGAAATACCCAGGTCGAGATTGAAGTTTTTGGATTTGGAAGTCTTTGCGTCATGGCTGAAGGAAGATGCTCCCTTTCATCATATGTAACCGGTCAGGCACCCAATAACAGCGGCATTTGCTCGCCGGCAAGTGCAGTACGCTGGCAGCAGACATCTCTGGGTCTGGAGTCACGGCTCAACAATGTACTGCTCAATCGCTATGCAGAACATGAAGGCCGTTCCTATCCAACCGTATGCAAGGCCCGCCTTGAAGTTGCAGGCGATAATTACTACGCTATTGAAGAGCCCACAAGCCTGAATGCACTTGCGCTACTGCCGGAATTGATGAAAGCAGGAGTGAGCGCAATCAAGATTGAAGGTCGCCAGCGCAGTCCTGCATATGTCGCGCAGGTGAGTAAAATCTGGCGCGAAGCGATTGACCAGTGTATGAATCCGGCGATGGGTTTTCTGCCGGATCCTGCATGGATGACCGGGCTTGAGCAGATTGCTGAAGGCCAGCAATATACGCCCGGGGCATATCATCGTTCGTGGAAATAGCTTCAGGAGAACTGTCTTGAAACTGTCACTGGCTCCTGTTCCGTATTATTGGACAAAAGAGGAAATCTACCGGTTTTACACGAATTTGCACGATGTGCCGGTTGATATTGTTTATTTGGGAGAGAATATCTGCGTCAAACGAAAAGCGCTCTCTTCCGAGAACTGGCTGGAGCTTGGCCGACGGTTGCAAAAAGCCGGTAAAGAAGTTGTCATGACAACGCAGGCGCTTTTTGAATCTGATGCCGACCTGGAAGCCTTGCGGGTAATTGCGGCCAGTAACGAATTTCCAGTAGAAGCAAACGATATGGGTGCAGTACGGCTGCCTGAAAGGCAAGGCATGTTTGTGGCTGGCATGCACCTCAATATCTATAATCCGGAATCACTCGGTTTTTTGCTGGAACTGGGCGCAAAACGCTGGGTAATGCCGCTGGAAATGAGTAGAACGGACCTGCAGAATATGCTTCCGTTGCTAGAAGATGTAGAGGTTGAAGTATTTGGATACGGGCGCATGCCTCTGGCATTCTCTGCTCGCTGTTTTACAGCAAGGCATGCCAGGCTGTCAAAGGACGAGTGTGGCTCACAATGCATGAAGTATCCCGAAGGTCTGGCTTTAAAAACGATGGAACAGAGTGGTTTTCTGGTGTTAAATGGCCCTCAGGTGCTCTCTGACCGGATTTACTGTCTGCTTCACGAATTGCCCGAACTGAAAAAACTGGGTGTTGGAGTTGTGCGTATTACGCCTCAGCGTGAGAATACCCGGGAAATTGCCAGGCTTTTTGCCGCAGTAGCAGACGGCAGTACATCAGCACAGGATGCAGAAGCAGAACTCCTGAAAGCGATGCCGGCTGCACCGTGTAACGGATTCTGGCATCATCAGCCAGCAATGGCCTACGTGCGTTAAAGAACGCTTTTCGAAAACATGATCTGCAGGAGTTTGACTTGTTTAAACTTGCCCACTTTATGCTTGGTTCTGCAATCGGCAGGGTAACTTCCAGGGCGGTATCACTGCCTTGTTCCTTTGCCTTTGCCACAGCTGTCAATCCGATATTAAAAAACCACATCAGCCAGGAAATGGAGACTTTGCTTCATGGAAAGTTCCTGCGTTTTAGCGTAACGGATTTGGGACTTGACTTTAATATTTTATGGGCCAGAGGCGGTTTTGTAGGAACATGGCACGTTGAAGAACCTGATCTGATTATTAGTGCAAACGCATATGATTTTATTTTGCTGGGATTGGGGTACGAAGATGCAGATGCCCTGTTTTTCAGGCATCGGCTACTGATGGAAGGAGATACTGAACTGGGAGTCTTGCTGAAGAATACGGTAGCCCAGCTGGAGCTGGATGTCGCAGCACTGATTGCAGCAGTTCCGTTTGACCTGCTTTCTTTCCTGTTTGCCGGAAAAAACAAAAACCGCTAAAGAACGCTTCTGTTAATGGCGCGGTTCTCAGGAATTCGCACGATAGTTTGCCGGTGCTGCTGCCGTTTGACCTGCCATAAATGACGGGGTTTTGCATAATTTCCGCTATTTTTCACCTGATGCACCCAAATTGTTGAACGATGCTAAACCCTTGTTTTTCAATGATGCTGAGGTGCCGATAAAATGCCCGCAGTATGCATATTTTTGGGTACCCTTCCACTTAGATGCTTCCCAGAATCTGCTCAAACATACGGAAAAAGCTGGTGCTGCCATTTTATAACTTGGCATCTTGTCGGTGAGTTCACCAAAAATAAAGTTCGGAGCTTTTGTGCAAACGATGACTTTGTCCTTATTGTAAGTCCCGACACTAAGATTTCAGGCCCAGTCCGAAAGATGATTGACGACAACCACGGTTCAATTAGAATCTTTGATCCGACAACTAACAAGTTCAGCGAATGGCCAAGATAAAAAAAAGCGAATTTATCAATTTGCACATAAAATCGCCTTATGCAAATTTAAGTAAGGACGGCATGGTTTCTGTGGTACGAAAGCAATATGAGTTGCTGCCGAGTTACCGTCCCGAGAAGTGGGGCAAAACAGAGCCGCTCAGGCAGGTTTTTGATCCAACCAATGTCGAACAAATCTGGCCTGATGGTGGGCGGAGCACTGTTGACTGGAAAAAATCTGGTAAAAATCGTGCAACCGGTCATTGGACTCCATTGATAAACACCTATGTGGGAGACAATCATGCCTATCTTGCTCTAACGGTTTATGAAACTCAAAAACAATATGAACTGATAGATGCAATAAAAAAGCTCGGTGTTTATATGGAAACAGACTATGCCTTTATTGATGCATTTACTCTTCAATACAAACCGTTCGCCTCAGAGAACAGCAGGGGTACTTATTTATATCTGTCATATTCTACTCATCTCCTTCGCCACTGGCTGCCGGATATGACATGGGCAACTGTATTCGGTCCGGCCTATATGCGGTTGTTCGGCAAGGATAATTTGCTGTCCGTGCCTGCCTACCGTGTTGAAGATTTAGGTCCCGAACATGTGTTCATACAGTTGACAGCTTCTCTTGACGATCTTTTTGAAAAGTTTGAAGAAGTTATGGATGCGCGTGAAGTGGCAAAGCAACATTTGGGCTACGACTGTTTTTTTCAGGCTGGCAAGGCATATAACTGGAAACAAGAGCCGGAAAAAGCCGGAAAAGTATTTCGCACTCCGGAATTTCATATGCATGATGATTATGTACAACCCAAAACCCTCATTGAAAACCCCGAAACAGATGAAGTGGCTGAACTGGTACCGGGGCAGCCTTTGCCAGAATGGTTTTTGGAAGAACCCAGTCGTCCAGTTGTTTCGTATGAAAAGGCTGAGTGGCATTACGGATCTGATAGATTTCCCCAATTCTTACCTCCTGAACAAGGTGCTATCCATATTGGTATATTTATTGCCTGGTGCATCAATAATGAATGGCTAGTTCAAAAAAAATCGAAGGCGGTAAGGGCAGTCAAAAATCGTTTAATGACAGGAACCCAATTTCTCATGCAGGAACAGGGAGAGAAGTTTTTGTCTTCAATATTGAATATTGAAATCCAACCATTTGTTAACGATTATTACCATGATGATTCTTCAGAATTTGCCAAAGCCCATGGCTCGTATTATGACGATTTTGCTGCCAAAACGAAAAAGATGACACAGATTTCAGGCAAAATGTCGCCTGAAATCCGGCAAAAGTCAGGTGAAATGTACGAGTTGATTGCGTTTTACCTTGTTAACGACAACTGGGAAAATTACGATCTGATCGCGTCAGTCATCAGTCAGAGGTACAGTGAGTGGCAGGCGTTTCCTGGCAAGTCTGAATAAGTTGAGTCAAACATTTCCCCACACAATCAGAACGACCAGCCGATATTAAAACCGGAGACAACTTTCATGGTCTGAAATCCGTCCGGCCTTGAAATCAGTGCGCCGACAAAAAATCCCAGTAAAGACCCTGGTCAAAAAATGATAATGCAGCCACTTGAATTCGATTATTTTTCCAGAATGACATCTGGTCAGCAGCAAAGCCTGATAGCGTCATCGCAATTTTGGCTAGATCTTACTTCAGTACCGATGTGCTACAATGAGGGAGATTATCGGGAAGGCACCAATAATCTGCTTCACATACCCCGAGAAATGCCAGATTCTTCGACTGTGTTTATAGCCCCATCTGCGGCGGCTATTGTCGTATGGGGAGTAACAGGCAGTGTCGGAGTCTTCTTCAATCCAGGATGGGGTGAATCACGGCAGGACGTGGGAGTGTTTGGCTCCGCAGGAACAGGGTATGGTTTTGACCCATCGCTCGGATTAAAGTTTGGAGTGGTTCATGGAGATGCTTCAAATTTTTTCGGAGAAAGCAAAAACATGAATATCGGGTTAAGCCGGTTTGGTCGTGGACCTGGGTTCTCTCTCATTATGGACAATAACAGCAATGTGAACGGCTGG
>Ga0099364_10013772_pt1 | contig 10820 bp, 5 predicted proteins | sample TergutTh196P3_FD_73070 | JGI IMG/M metagenome (GOLD analysis project Ga0099364, IMG submission 73070) | Microcerotermes parvus P3 segment gut microbial communities from Pointe-Noire, Republic of the Congo - Th196 P3 | ecosystem: Host-associated > Arthropoda: Insects > Digestive system > Gut ...
CATTCCGTTAGGAATGTATCGCTCGGTAGAAATTCATTGCGTTACAACCCTTCGCATGCCGTAGGTATGCGTCCAATAGGTGGTTGCATACCTACGGCATGCAACGAATGGGAAACCGGCATTTTCTACCGAGCGATGCATCCTTAACGGGATGCGGGAATAGATTTTGCGTCATTTTAAACTGCACCGGTTGACGAAATTCAAACTTGCATAAATAAAAGAGAATGTTTATCTTTGTGGCTTAATTTTTAAAATGAAATTAAAATGAATGTATTACAAACAATGAAAACTTACCATGAAAACAAAAAAGTGACATACACGCTACTGTGGCTATGTTTTTTTGCTACGCAGATAGTAGCGCAGGAGTGGAAAGTCATGTCGCCCGACGGGAATTTATGTTTTGAGATGCGCAGTATGCCTCAGGGCGAATTGGCGTATGAAATCAAATACGGAGATAAACCGGTGATTCTGCCGTCTCGCTTAGGGATCAGCTATTGGGAACAGGAAATAGAAATAGACAGCATCGCCGAAATATCCGTAGACGCTGAATGGAAACCTGTTTACGGCGAACGAGCCGTCGTGCGGGATAACTATCGTCAGACAACCTTTGTAGCAAAACCGAAAAGGCGGGGAGGACAGTTACATCTCATCGTCCGCGCTTATAACGAAGGGATTGCGTTCCGGTACTTCTATGGCGGCAATCCATACCTGCGTATAGAGGCGGAAGTAACTACTTTTGCCGTTCCCGATAGTACTTATTGCTGGTTTGCTCCGTATGCCCAAGCCGAACATACAAAACTGCCTGTTAAGGATTGGCCAGACGAAGCTGAAAGACCGCTTACCCTGCAGTTGGCTAACGGGCTATATGCGGCTTTAGGGGAAGCCGAAATGGTAAACTACAGCCGGACAAAGTTTTACGTCAAGCAGGGAGAAGAAAATATCATCCGTTGCAGGATGTACGATGCGGTAGAAGAGATAGCGCCTTTTTTAACACCATGGCGGGTGGTGATGGTTGCCGAACAACCCAAAGACCTGCTGGCAAACAACGATATCTTTCTCAATCTGAACAAAGCGTGCGAAATTCAAAACACAACATGGATCAAACCCGGCAAAGTGATGCGCTCGCGGCTGAGTACGGAAGCCGCTAAACAGTTAGTTGATTTTGCGGAAAAACGGAAATTGGATTATATTCATTTCGATGCTGGATGGTACGGGCCGGAAACGTCGAAAGATTCCGATCCTACCAAACCGATTAGAGCGCTGAACCTCCCTGAAGTCATCAGTTATGCCCGTTCAAAAAACATCGGCGTGTGGGTATATGTCAATCAGCGTGCGCTTGCCGACCGTTTAGATGATATTTTGCCTTTGTACCAATCGTGGGGGATTGCCGGTATCAAGTTTGGGTTTGTGCATGTCGGTTCATTTCGTTGGACTACCTGGATGCACGAAGCGGTAAAGAAATGTGCCGAACATGAGTTGATGGTAGACATTCACGACGAATATCGCCCGACCGGTTTCAGCCGTACATATCCAAATCTGCTGACACAAGAAGGCGTTCGCGGGAATGAAGAATTTCCGGATGGCGTAAACAATACCATCCTGCCCTTTACCCGTTTTCTGGCAGGCGCTGCCGATGCGACGGTCTGCTATTATCACCGCAAGGAATTGAAATCACTGCCTCCGAATGGCAGATCGCTACTCAATACGCCATGCCATCAAATGGCGTTAGCGCTCATCAATTACAGCCCGTTGCAATACCTCTACTGGTACGATTCGCCAGACGATTGCCAGGATGAACCGGAACTGACGTATTTCGACGAAATAGCTACCGTCTGGGACGATACCCACGTGATTGACGGACAGATAGGCGAGTTCATCTCCATCGCCCGCCGGAAAGGGGATAAGTGGTTTGCAGCCTGCATCACTAACAACGACGCCCGAAAATTGGATGTTTCGCTTGATTTTCTCGAACCCGGCGCTAAGTACGAATTGACACTGTATACCGACGGCGGTGAAAAAGTGAAAACACGGACGCATGTAGCCATCCAAAAAAAGCAGGTAGACAGTCGGACAGTTCTCAAATTAGACATATTGCCCCGCGGCGGTTGCGCCATGATGATTACGAAAAAATGAGGATTTTTTAAAATAAACATATATGAAACAAATTAAATGCTTTTTATGCTTTATGACGGTGGCAAGCGTCGCTTTGTCATTTACTTCTTGCAAAGAACAACCGGAATCCATGGACGTACTTATCAAAGACCGCTTAGAACGTTCGATGCTTCAATACACATTGATGGCGGAATCGCTTATAGATAAACCCGACCAACTGCCGCGCAGCATTGATACCGAAGGAAAATTATTGACGGTAGGCTCTGGCGGCTGGGTAAGCGGATTTGTTCCCGGAACGTTATGGTATCTGTATCAATACAGTCAAGACCCTAAAATGCTGGAATATGCCAAGTTGTATACCGCCCGTATCGAAAAAGAAAAGAACAACACCCGGACGCATGATTTAGGTTTTATGCTTTATTGCAGTTTTGGTAACGGTTATCGTCTGACGGGCGATACCGTCTATCGAAACATCATGCTCACAGGCGCCGAATCGTTGATTACCCGTTTCAATCCTTTGGTCGGCTGCATCCGCTCGTGGGATTCCAACCGGGACAAATGGCAATACCCTGTGATCATTGATAACATGATGAACCTCGAATTTTTATTTTGGGCATCGCGGGTTTCAGGAGATACAAAATTCAGGGATATCTGTATTTCTCATGCCGATATTACCGTTAGGGATCATTTCCGCGCGGATTACAGTTCGTATCATGTTGTCTCTTACGACCTTACTACCGGCGAAGTAGAAAAGAAAAACACGCACCAGGGTTACGCCGACGAATCGGCTTGGGCACGGGGGCAATCGTGGGGCTTGTATGGTTTCGTAGCAATGTATCGCGAGACAAAAGATACCAAATATCTCGCATTAGCCAACAATATTGCATCTTTCCTGATCAATCACCCTAACCTCCCCGCCGACAAAATACCGTATTGGGACTACAACGCACCAGATATACCTAATGCGTTGCGCGATGCTTCTGCAGGCGCTATCATGGCTTCGGCGCTCATAGAACTGAGTGGATACGTCGAAGAGGATTTGAAAATAGAATATCTAACGGTTGCCGAAATACAATTACGGACATTATCTTCTCCCGAATATTTTGCCGAAAAGGGAACTAACGGCAACTTCATCCTCAAACACGGCGTTGGGCATAAACCGAACAATTCAGAAATTGACGTGCCGCTTACCTACGCCGATTATTACTATATCGAAGCCTTACTGCGCTATCAATCATTACTCAATAAATAATTATCATCTTATGTCAACCAATCGTCATTTAAAAAACAGTTTTTGCATGGTCGTCGCTATCATGCTTGTTGCCCTTGGCAATATTCAGGCTCAGCCCTTTATTCATCCGGGGATAGATATGAATCAGAAAGACCTGGAATACATGAAAAATCAGGTCTTGAAAGGTGCAGAACCATGGCGTAGCGCTTTCGAGCTAATGAAATCAAGAACGCGGATTGATCGCGAAATCATCCCTGTTACCCATATCATTCGAGGCCCGTATGCACGTCCCGATATTGGAGCAGGCACTTTAACTAACGCTTCTAATACATTATACGATTGCGCTTTGATCTGGTATGTCACCGGCGACGAAAAATATGCGCAAAAAGCCATGGAGATTGTTGAGAAATGGTCGGGGAGCGTATGGAGTTTCGATGATAACGACGCCAAGCTGTTGGGAGGGTTAGTGTGCAACCCACTGTGCAACGGCGCGGAAATTCTCCGGTATCACTATCCGGGATGGACCGACAAACATACGGAGATGTTTTCCCGCATGTTAATGGAATCCTTTTATCCGCTATTGCGCTTTTATTATCCCGAAGCAAATGGCAACTGGGACGGCGTTATTGCCAGAGGACTACTGTGTTTGGCCGTTTTTATGGATAACCGGACGATCTTCGATGACGCTATTGACCATTTTATCCATGCGCCGGCTAACGGGAGCCTGTTCAAGTACGTTTTCCCCAGCGGGCAGTGTCAGGAAACGATGCGCGATCTGGGGCATGTCCAAATGGGACTTTGCGAATTTGGCGGGGCAGCGCGCGTCGCATACACCCAAGGTGTAGATTTGTTTTCGTTAGGGAATAACCGATTGGCGTTAGGCCTCGAATATACAATGGATATTATCTTTGGCGGCACACCGCACGTGTATGGCGTCATTTCCACTCGCGCCAATAACAGCCGCCGCGACGATTATGAATATATTTATCGGCATTATGCGGCCAAAGGCGTCAAGACACCGCTTCTTGAACGGATGAGTGAAGAAGTAAGGAGTAAAACCGGACGTGGCGTTTTAATAGGCTTCCGCGAAGAATTTCAAAATCAAAACGCGGCGCCGCCTACTATCGACCTTATCCCCTCTCCCATAGCCTTTCCGGCAGGAGCCACAGCCGAGCGTTCTAAGGATATACCGGCAAACGCGATTGAAGTAGCTCCCGACGGCAACCTTCAGGAAGCTTTAGACCAGGCAGCCGGCTCAGGAGGCATTGTAGTTGCCAAAGCGGGTATTCACCGGTTGAAGCAATCGCTTAAAATTCCCAATAATATCCACTTAACAGGCGAAGGATTGGAAACCGTTATCATGGTCGAGAATGAAAGATATTATGCCCTGTCGGCTAAGGATTCGACTATGCACGACGTCCGTATCAGTAATTTAGTGATCGACGGCGCTACCACTTCCGAAATACCGTCCGATCCTAATGGTGGACGCTTCGCCCGGACAGGCCGTTTTGCGAACCAGCTTACCGGCATTGCCTTTTTAGGTCATTCTCCCCGAAGCATGAAAAATATAACGCTTGAAAACGTCACAGTCATTAATTTTTCCCGTAACGGCGTTTTCATTGCAGGCGCCGAAAATCTGGAAATCGTCGGCTGTAATTTCAGCGATAACGGCGCGACAGTCGTGCCCGGCCCAAAATTACAGCACAATTTATTGCTCCGGCATGTCAGTAACGTTAAGATTCGCGACAGCCGGTTCGATACTTCGCTTGCCGGATGTGGCATGGCATTGGCAAACTGTACAAATGCAACCGTCGAAAGATGCGAAATAGCGCGGAACGCCTGGCATGGCATGTTACTGTCCACATCTTCACAAATTTCCATCGAAGGAAACCTGATTGAAGGCAATAGCGGAAGCGGTGTCGTTTCCGAGTTTTTATACAGCGGAAACAGCGACGTCGCCATCAACAATAACGCCATCCAATACAACAACGGATACGGCGTAGAAGCCTACGCTGCCCAAAAACTCAACCTGAAAGGTAACCAATACCACCTGAACGGTCAATCCAACGAACAGGAAAAGATCGCCGCCAAGGGTGCATATCAAATTGTCGCATGCGGTCATAGCAACGTCTCCCCGTCATTGCGAGGAACGAAGCAATCCAGAAGTGCTGAATACATCTGATTGATCCTGGATTGCTTCGCAAGCTCGCAATGACGACTGTGTGTAAAACGACAATTTGATTTGCACCCGATATTGTTGGGTGCAATTGACTACGTCGATCTTCGATTCAAATTGTAGCAAAAATATCCCGATGTAACGCTCGGTAGATCCGCATCCCTCGAAATCCTCCGCTTCAAAGCCGCTAACCTCAACATCCCGGTTTACGCTCGGTAGATCCGCATCCCATAGGGATGCATCGCTCGGTAGATAACAATGGTACCACAACCATACGCATGCCGTAGGTATGCGACCTATATATGGTTGCATACCTACGGCATGCAAAGAATGAGAAACATGCATATTCTACCGAGCGATGCATATCTACGGCATGCAAAGAATGAGAAACATGCATATTCTACCGAGCGATGCATACCTACGGCATGCATTGGGGTCTACCAATGACGTGAAACAAGATTTGTCAATGGTAGACGGGCAAAGGATGTATGAGGGTTAGGGTGACTGGGCCTAATAATCCGGAAGGGGCAATATTCCAAGCGCCAAAATTGATTGGGCCGTAAGAGAGGCTTACTACGTTGGCATCTTTGAACTTGCGCCATTCTATGCCGCGACGGCAATAATCGGCGATTCGGTTCGCAGGCAGGTTCGTGACTTGCACTTCGATTTCATTCCGGCCTGCCTTCAGATATGCGCCGATGTCACAAGCGAATGGCGGCGCCCAGAGCGTAGTGACATACTGCCCGTTTATAAAAACGCGCGCGCTCTCGGCAACACGACCCAGGTCAAGACGCCACTGTGCCGCCTTGTCCGCAGAAGCAGGGTGCGCAGGCATCTCTGTCGAAGCATCCAATGCAGGTTGCGCGGGCGTCCCTGTCTGTGCTTCAAAAGAAGGCAAATCAAAAACGGTCTTATACGATGCCGTACCCATATTCACAGTCGCTTCAGGTACGTCGAGTTCAGTCCACGAAACAAGATCATCGGTAAAAAAATCGCCTGCGATAGTCGGTTCACTTTTCACAAACGATATGTTCCATCCTTTGTTTATAGGGATAATTTTATCGGTCGGCGCGTAGTATACCCACGAAGGCGCATCCTCAACCGGGGAGGTAAAAGTTTTCAAAATAGCCGACTGACCGGGCTGGAGTTGGAGGTAAACCATGGTTTTCCCGTTTTCCGTTTTAGTTTCGGCAAGTCCTTTCGCTCCGGTCATCGGGTCGAAAATCAGGATAGATTCGGCATCCCTGCCAAGCGTAACCCATCCGTCTATGGGTTTATTTTTCAGAAGCGACAGGAAATAGATATGTCCGCCATCGTAAGCGCGGCGGATGTAAACGCCTTCAAAGTCGTTGGCAAACGATTCGGCGGTAATACCGGCTGCTAAAAGCATCTTGCCATAATCATTCCCTGTGATGACAACACCTTTTCCCATACGCGCTACAAAAGAACCATTGAAACCGCTCTGAGGCAGCGAAGCAACCATTTTTGACAACACCGTTTTCCTCTCATCTACATTTAATAATCCCGGCACGTCCGACGGATAAGCGCCTTCGAACAGAATCGTGGCGCCTCCCTTTGCTAATGCGATCAGTTTTTCTAACGTATAAACAGGCATAACTTGCGTATCAGGCACGATGAGGGCTTTGTATTCAACGCCGGCGGCAGTATAGAGTTTTCCGTTTTTGACTTTTAATGCCTGAATAAAATCATCTGAAATATAGTCCGGATTATAACCTGCATTGCGGATATCCGTCACCGCTTTGTTGAAAGGTTTGATTTTCTCCTCAAGCCCATGGATGCTAAAAGTCATGAACGGATTACCCCGCTCGTCCCAATAGTCATATATCGGGAAATAGAGCAGGATTTCATTATCAGCCTTACCCATTTGCAGGAACGACTGGACGCGGGTTATATATTGGAATAAGCCGAAAGCATCCTCCCATTGCGGATTGGTAGGCGACATATTGACAGAGGCGTAAAACATCCACCCCGGCCATTCCGCTTCAACAGGCGAATAAGTAGTTCCATGAAAGACCACATGATTGATACCCGAAGCAAAAACCAAATCCAAGTCGGGTTTACATTGGGATAAAGCCGTGCGAAAATGTTCGGTAAGCCATGTAAACGTCTCGCAGGAAACGTATTTTCTGCCCGTTAGATTAGCTGCCGACGAAGCAAACTTCAAGACGGTAGGGTTGGCATCGTTATACTTGATGATTGTATCCTGGCGAAGGTTCGGAATATCAAAAACCGTACGACCGAAGATTTCAGCTTCCGGCACATCCACAGCGCCATAAATATCAATGATATTCCCCGGCGAACCGTGCGATTGGTTTCGCACCAAAGAGCCTCGTGCATGTATCCAGTCGCGCCAAGGATAGATAAAATTATCGAGCAAGACGTCGTGTATCGTCTGCCGATAATCTGAAACAACGCGGCGCGATGTTTCACTACCATCATTCGCCACAAATTCAGGAATATAATTTTCCAACCGATAACCGCGACGCTTTGCAAATTCCTCAAAAAAAGCAGGCGTCCAGTTGGCGTTGTAAACCTCATACGAATCGTTAAAAAAACAACGCGGTCGAGGCATATCCGGCGTAAAGGCGTCTTCAAAACGTTTTGCATAACTGTCAAACGCTTTACGCGAAAAATGATCCATCACAAGCCCTTCGCCCCCCGGCGCCGCCCGCTTGACCGCCTGTTTTGTCTTTCGGTGGAACGCAGCATAGATTGTCCATTCCCCATCGGGCGCCGTCCAGTTCAGTATCCCATCATCATTCATATAGTCGGTAATAATCAGCTTCTCGCCCTTCTCCGAACAGGCCATAACTACCGCCAGGGTTAAACCATCCGCCGGACGTTTGTTTAAGACATTGTTGTCAGCGCTCGCTTCGCCTCCCTTCAATTCATACTTTTGGAATATTTCCTGCGTAGCCGCATCCTCCATCGCAATTTGCGGCCCTCCAAACGGCCAGCCTGTCCCCATGTTCATATCAACTTCCATCCCAAGACGTCGCGCCTCATGGACAGTATGCTTATATACCTCCATCCAACGCGGCGAAAGGTACTCAATATCGTTCACCTCATTGCCAATCACACCATAGATAGGAGTAATCTCGACGCCCCCAATCCCAGCTTTAGCCAAAGATTCAAGATTAGCCGTCAGATTCTTTTCATCCACAGCGCTCCCTAACCACCACCATCGCGTAAAAGGCTTATGCTGCGTCTCGACATCAGGCCACCCAGTATCAACCGTCGCAACATAGCGCTCACACCCCAGAAGCCCCCCCCATACCACCACCACAACAAATAATCGTATTTTCCTCATCATAAACATATCCTTAAAGTTTTAATTCCCCATTGTTAATTGTTAATTGACAATTGATAATTGACAATTGTTCATTGTTAATTGTTAATTGTTAATTCTCCATTCTCCATTCTCCATTCTCCATTAATCTAACATCCCACACCATAAGCCACTCATAAAGATCGCCTGAAATTGGAATCCGACAGTCTTGCAAAAGCGATTTTGCAGCTTCAGCGATGTCGACCGGCGGATAGGCGGCGCTTTTATTAAAAGAGTTCAGAAATTTTACAATGAAAAAGGCATCGTAATTATCGTACATACGCTTCACAAAGGCTTTGGACGTAGATGAATAAGCACGACATTCCGCTAAAGTGTTCTCAAAAGCATCGGCACCAATAAATCGGATCACTTCGGGTGGTATTTCCTCTCTAACCTCTTCGAGCATCATACGCGGAAAAAGCGCATAAAAAGACTTCAGCAAGCCGAACAACCGAAAATTATAGACCGCATAGCTCCCTTTTTTTACAATCGCACCTACGGAAGGCCCTGTCCCAAACGGCACGCGGTGCGAAATACGTGGCGAAGGAAAAACGATCGGCGTCTTGACTTCATACACCGGATTCATTTTGACAGCCTTTTGCAAGAAATAAAAGTCTTCCCCACCCTGTCTGGGCGACATGCCGCCTAACTTGATATAGGCATCGGCGCGTATGGCAAAGCACGAGCCGATGGTATGAATCGCAAACGGAAAATCGAAGGTTTTCAGCGCTAACCGGTAGTAACGCAGATACATCTCATACTGTTTGCAGGCGTTTATCACCGCTTCCGGATAGACCTGCCGGTCGAAATGGTGTTGAAATTGAAAGGTAAAACAACCGGCGGTACGGATTTCCATAGCAGCCATGATCTCCTGAAAATAGGTTTTGGCAACCAGCGTATCGGCATCCATCGAAACAATCAGTCCATCCGGTTTCTGAATCGCATCAAATCGCCTCACCGCCTCATCCATCGCTGTTTTACGGGCAAACCCAACGCCGTTTTTTTTCTTTACAGTCCCTTCCACAAGGATCGGCAACAGTCTGAAATGCTTATAATATGCCGATTCCGCTTTTTGCTTCAAGCCGTCGAAAATACGCCTGTTGTTTTCTACAATATCCATCGGCGTATTTTCGCCTGAATTGACATTTACGATTACTTCAATGCCGGCAGAAACGGTATTTGCATCCTCTAACGATTCTAATGTATTGAAAATGAACGCATCATCGATACATGGAATGATAACGATGATAGCCGTACCTTCTTCCGGTCGGCCTTCAAAAAAAGGAGGCAACGCTTTATAGCGCGTAAAATAGTGAGCGGCAAAATTCATGAGCGATTCTTTATGGCTTGGATGCTGCAAACGTACAAAAAAAAATCAAGAATCCCACAAAAAAAATGGGATAGCTTAGCAAAAACTATCCCATCGCATACACCCGATTGTGCGCCAAATGTTTACTAAAAAAAGAGATGAATTACAGAAAATTTATTGTATTGTCAAATTGAGCCTTCTCAAAACGACTTGAACTCGGCTTGCCGCTATGACGCTGATATACGCGCGTCCATGAGCGTTCTTTTGCGCTGTTATTATACCGGTCGTACTGCTCCCAAGTCAATTTCACCGGTATGGAATTAACACCTTCAGGCAGTAAGTCCGCAATTTTAAACGAACATCTTCCCCATCCGTTGATCAGATCATAGCTTTTTGCCAGCGTTTCGCCATAAGCGTTATGCCGCAAAGTCAGCCGTAAAGTATCCGTATCGCCGGAAGTATCATCATAAATCAGATTAATTAAGTGTTTTGTAGAGGAGTTTTGCCGGAAAAACAGTTCAAAATCGATATTGATATAATCGCCTCCAAAAACGCTCAAGAGTTGAATAAAGGGATCGTTTCCGATGCTGTCGCGGCGTGTATCTTCATCCTCAAGAATAAACGATTCATTTACTAAAGGCTT
>Ga0099364_10013773_pt1 | contig 10819 bp, 9 predicted proteins | sample TergutTh196P3_FD_73070 | JGI IMG/M metagenome (GOLD analysis project Ga0099364, IMG submission 73070) | Microcerotermes parvus P3 segment gut microbial communities from Pointe-Noire, Republic of the Congo - Th196 P3 | ecosystem: Host-associated > Arthropoda: Insects > Digestive system > Gut ...
CACTGTTGGATTATTCTGTGGTTCATAACGGCGAAATATCTTCGTATGATGCAAACAGGCGGGCAATTGAACAGTACGGCTATACCTGCACCCTGCAAACCGACACAGAAGTTATTACTTATATTGTGGATTACTTAAACCGAAAAAAAGGACTTTCCATGGAAGAAATAGCTGCTGTTGTTGCAGCCCCTTTTTGGGAAACAATAGAGCGCATGGATAAAAAACAACAGGAGTATCATGAAACCCTGCGGACAATATTTGCTCCTCAGCTTATTACAGGCCCTTTTTCCATTATTGTTGGTTTCGATGGCGGCCTAATGGCGTTAAATGACAGATTAAAGCTTCGCAGTATGGTAGTCGCAGAAAAGGGCGATAAGGTTTTTATAGCAAGCGAAGAAGCAGCTATACGGATAATTGAACCGGATCTGGACAGTATATATGCACCTGCCGGCGGCTGTCCTGTAGTAATCCGGCTTAACAAAGGGGAAAAGTAATGGCTGTAAATTATATATACCCTGAGTATGAAATAATTAGAAATAACGATAGATGCATTAACTGCCGGGTCTGCGAAAAGCAATGTGCAAACAGCGTACATGAATACTTACCGGATACAGATAAAATGATTTCTGACGATGCCAAATGTGTTAATTGCCATCGTTGCGTCGCTTTATGTTTAACACGGGCTCTTAAAATTGTTAAAAGCGGCAATACCTACCGCGAGAACGCCAACTGGAGCGGAAAAAAAATGGATGAACTATACCGCCAGGCCGAAAGCGGAGGTGTCCTTTTATCCAGCATGGGAAATCCAGAACCCTATCCAGTGTATTTTGATAAAATTCTAATAAATGCATCTCAGGTTACCAATCCGTCGATAGACCCCCTTCGCGAGCCCATGGAAATGCGTGTAAAACTGGGCGCTAAACCGCAAATTGTCCGGCGGGATGACAGCGGGAGTATTATTAATAATTTACCACCTCAGCTTTCATTATCTTTGCCTATTATGTTTTCTGCAATGAGTTATGGTTCTCTTAGCTATAATGCCCATGAATCTTTAGCACGTGCAGCACAGGAATTTGATATTCTTTATAATACCGGCGAAGGCGGACTGCATGAGGATTTTTACCGCTATAGTAAGAATACAATCGTTCAGGTAGCTTCGGGCCGTTTCGGCGTACATCCTGGTTATCTACAAGCGGCTGCAGCAATAGAAATAAAAATGGGGCAGGGGGCCAAGCCGGGGATAGGCGGCCATCTTCCCGGATCGAAAATTGTAGGAGACATTTCCAGAACAAGAATGATACCGGAAGGCAGCGATGCAATAAGTCCGGCTCCTCATCATGATATTTATTCTATAGAAGATTTACGGCAGCTTGTTTATTCGCTTAAAACAGCAAGTAATTATCAAAAACCAATAATTGTAAAGATTGCTGCAGTCCATAATGTTGCAGCTATCGTAAGTGGAATTGCCAGAAGCGGCGCTGACATTATTGCATTGGACGGTTTTCGCGGCGGAACCGGAGCTGCACCTGCCCGTATACGGGATCATGTAGGTATTCCAATTGAACTTGCCCTTGCCAGTGTTGACAAACGGCTTCGTGATGAAGGAATACGCGACCTTGTATCTATTGTTGCAGCAGGCAGTATTCGTTCCAGTGCGGATATCGTAAAAGCCGTGGCGCTTGGAGCAGATGCTGTATATATCGGAACTGCTTCGCTTTTGGCGCTGGGTTGTCATTTGTGCAGAAGCTGCCATACAGGCAGATGTAATTGGGGAATTGCTACCCAAATACCGGAACTTACCAAAAGATTAAATCCCGATATTGGATACAAACGGCTGGTTAATCTATTAAGCGCATGGGAACATGAAATAAAGGAGATGATGGGCGGCATGGGTATTAATTCGATCGAAGCATTAAAGGGAAATCGTCTTATGCTTCGCGGAATTGGTTTAAATGAAAAAGAACTGGAAGTTTTGGGCATCTATCACGCCGGGGAATAAAATGAAGAGAGTCTATGTAAACGAAAAGTGGTGTCTGGGGTGCAGGTTATGTGAATATCACTGTGCTTTTATTGGACTAAACGGTATAGATATTGCACGCACTTTAAAAGGAATTAAAATAAACCCGCGGATTAATATCGAAGAGAAGGATGGAATTAGTTTTGCTGTTTCCTGCCGTCACTGCAAAGAGCCTTTATGTGTTAAAGGCTGTATTACAGGAGCGTTTAGCGTAAACGATGGAATTATTACAGTAAATCAGGAAAAATGCATTAGCTGTTATACATGCATTTTATGCTGTCCTTTTGGGGCAATATCATCGTCCGAAGACGGCGCTGTTCAAAAGTGTGAACTTTGTATAAAAACAGCGGCAGATAAACCTGCCTGTGTAAGCGGCTGTCCCAACAATGCAATAGTTTTTGAAGATCGGGGTTAAGGAATGAACTATGTAATTATAGGAAACTCCACTGCTGGAATTGGCTGTATAGAAGGGATTCGTCAGATAGATAAAAACGGAAAGATAACAATCATATCCGACGAACCGTATCATTGTTATTCCCGGCCGCTTATTTCGTATTTTTTGCAGGGTAAGATAAATAGAGAAAATATCAATTATCGTTCAGATAGTTTTTACAAAGATAATGATGTCAGCTTATTAAGTGGAGTGAGTGCAGTAAAAATTGATCCTGAGCAAAAAACAGTGGAGCTTTCCAGCGGAAAGTTTATTTTGTATGATAAATTATTAATAGCAGCAGGTTCAAGCGCTTATGTGCCGCCAATAGAGGGTATTAATTCCCTAAATAATAAACATACCTTTATGACCCTTGATGATGCACAAAAACTAAAAAGCCAGATCACTTGTGAAAAAAAAGTATTAATTATCGGCGCTGGTCTTATCGGGTTAAAGTGTGCAGAAGGAATTCTTGGCCATGTTCCGTCAATTGCAATTACCATCGCAGACCTGGCGCCGCATGTGCTTGCTAGTATTTTGGATGATCATGGTGCAGCTTTGGTGCAAAATTGTTTTGAAGAAAGAGGCGTTAACTTTAAGCTAAAAAAAACGGTCAATCGTTTTGAACCTCTTATTGATGGACAGAAAGGATATTGCGCTCTTTTCAGTGATGGAACAAAAATTAATTTTGATATAGCTGTACTTGCAGCAGGTGTTAAACCAAACACCGATCTGGCTGCCGGTATTGCCCAGATAGGCAAGGGGATTGTAATAAATGAAAAGTGCGAGACATCCTGCCCGGATATTTATGCAGCCGGAGATTGTACCGAAAGTTTGGATATTTCAAGCGGAAAGCAGAGAATAATGGCTCTTCTTCCAAATGCATACATGCAGGGTGAATGTGCAGGAGTGAATATGGCAGGAGGCAAACAAAGTTTTAGTAAGGCTCTTCCAATGAATGCAATAGGTTTTTTTGGTCTGCATATAATCAGCGCCGGTAATTATGAAGGAGAAGTGTATGAATCAAATAAAGATGCTTGTTATAAAAAATTATTTTATTCGGATAACAAATTAAACGGTTTTATATTTATCGGCAATATTGAAAAAGCGGGGATTTATACAAGTTTAATACGCGAAAGGGTTGCTCTGGATTCAATTGACTTTCCGTTGATATGCGAAAAACCGGGACTTATGGCGTTTACAAAAGAAATACGTGCCGAAAAACTGGGAGGCAGTTAATGGAAAATATAGTAATAGATCAATGCTTTGGAGAACGCTTCATAGGCTGCGCAGAAAAAAATGCCTATATCACCATAAACGGTACGCCGGGCAATGCCCTGGGAGCATATCTTGACGGGGGAATTATCGAAGTAAACGGAAATGCACAGGATGCTGTAGGCGATACAATGAATGACGGTAAAATAATCGTTCACGGCAATGCCGGAGATGCTTTGGGTTATGCCATGCGCGGGGGAAGTATCTTTATCAAGGGTAATGCTGGGTATAGAACAGGCATACATATGAAAGAATATAAGGAAAAAAAGCCGGTAATAATTATTGGCGGTAAAGCCGGAAGCTTCCTTGGCGAATACCTTGCCGGGGGAATCATTGTTGTGCTCGGTTTAGGTACAGCTTCGCTGGACGGTACAAACGAAGTCCCTGTCGGAAACTTTACCGGAACAGGTATGCACGGGGGAAAAATATTTCTAAGGACAAATGCAGAATTCCCTTCGCTTCCAAAGCAGGTGTTAAAGGAAATTGCCTCCAGGGAAGAATTAAATGAAATAACTCCGTATTTAATTGAATTTTCGCAGTATTTTGGTTTTAATACAGATCAACTTTTAAAGGAAAACTTTTATATATTAAAGCCCAATGCAAAAAATCCCTATAAACAGTTGTATACAGCATATTGATTGTCTTATGGATTATGGTAAAATAAGGATATAATGAAACGGCCAATGATTGGAGTCATTCCTCTTTGGGATGAAGAAAAAGAAAGTATCTGGATGCTGCCTGGTTATATGCAGGGTTTGGAGGATACCGGTGCCGTGCCGCTTATTTTGCCATTAACTGCATCGGAGACAATATTAAGCCAGATTGTGGATTTTTTTGACGGCTTTCTTTTTACAGGAGGTCAGGATGTGAATCCCATTGTATACAATCAGAAAAAATCCGCTAATTGCGGTGAAATATGCGATGTACGGGATCAGATGGAGGGATTTATTTTCCGTGAAGCTGTATTAAATCAAAACAAACCAGCCCTTGGGATTTGCAGGGGTATTCAACTCTTTAATGCCTTGCTTGGCGGGACCCTGTATCAGGATATACCCACAGAATTTCCCAGCAACATAAATCATGACAATGGCCTCCCCTATGATACTCCTGACCATGATGTCCGGGTTCTCCTGGATAGTCCATTGTTTAAACTTGTTGGGAAAGAACAGATCGAGGTTAATAGTTTACATCATCAGGGAATAAATAGAATTGCAGAAGGGCTTGAAGTAATGGCATTGTCCGAAGATGGCCTTGCAGAAGCGGTATATATGCCGGATCGTTTTTATGTCTGGGCTGTGCAGTGGCATCCTGAATTTTCTCTTAATGATCAAGTATCAAAGAAACTATTTGCCTCTTTTTCAGAGAATTCCAAAAAAAGAGCCGGGTGTGAGTCTATTGAAATATCCAAATATACAATAACGGAAGATGTATTATGAGAGACTATGAACTTGAAATAAAACAAAGGATTGAATTTATACAGGGTATTATTGAATCTGCGGGCGCTAAAGGCATTGTTTACGGTAACAGCGGAGGGAAGGATAGTGTACTTGCAGGAATTCTTTGTAAAATGGCCTGTGACAATACAATCGGCCTCATTATGCCCTGCGGATCAAAACAGAATTATAGAACAGATATGGATCATGCCAAATTAATTGCAGAACAATTTAATATTGCTGCCCGAATTATTGATTTATCCGAGGCAAAAAATGAAATGATAAAAATTATAGGAGAAAAAACACAGCTTAGTGATTCCTCAATTACTAATATTGCGCCAAGGCTCCGAATGATAAGCCTTTATGCTGTTGCAGCAAGCGAAAACCGGCTTGTGGCAGGAACCGGCAATAGAAGTGAAATATATATGGGATATTTTACAAAATGGGGAGACGGCGCCTGCGATTTTAATCCCATTGCAGATCTTACCGTTTCTGAAATATATGAATTTTTACGTTTTCTTGGTGTCCCTGATTTTATCATTACTAAAGCGCCTTCGGCAGGGTTATTTGACGGACAAACCGATGAAAGTGATATGGGTATTACCTATGATAGCATAGACAGGTTTTTGCTCCAAGGTGAAACAGATGAACACAACAAAGCTATACTCGAAAAATTTCATAAATCAAGCGAACATAAAAGGAGAATGCCGCTGTGCAAGTCGATGAAAAATTAATCAGCTACCTGGAAGATCTATCCTGCCTTACCCTTTCGGACAGTGAGAAAAGCCAAATTGCAGACAATTTGGAAAAAATCCTTCATGCTATGAATGCACTTTCCGGACTAAATACAGAAGGGGTAAACGAACGCAGCCATCCATTTGATAATACAAATGCATTCCGTGAGGATGAAGTACTAGCTTCCTTTGACCGGGATCTGATACTAAAAAATGCACCGGAGCATAATGACGAAATGTTTATTGTTCCAAAAACTGTGGAGTAAACAGGATGAGCGATATGATTTGTAATAATTCTGCATTGGAACTGTCGTCTACGATCAAGAGCGGAAAGTTAAGCGTAGTTGATGCAGTAAAAGGTTATTTAAACTTGATACATAAGACAGATAATAAACACAATGCTTTTCTTGCTTTGGCAGATGAATATGCCATAAAGCGGGCAGAAATTATCCAGGAAAAAATAAACGCCGGAGAAGCCCTTTCTCCCCTTGCCGGTGTACCAATTGCCCTAAAAGACAATATCTGTACCAAGGAGATCGAGACAACATGTGCTTCAAAAATGCTCCAGGGTTATATTCCTGTTTATAATGCTGCAGTAGTTGACTATCTGGAAGAGGCAGGGATGATAATAATCGGCAAACTTAATATGGACGAATTTGCCATGGGGAGCTCCAGCGAAACAGGAATTAAAGGGCCGGTTTCTAACCCCTGGGATACTTCCCGTGTGGCAGGCGGTTCCTCCGGCGGTTGTGCGTCTGCTGTGGCAGCAGGGGAAATACCCCTTTCCCTTGGTTCGGACACAGGCGGCAGCATACGCCAGCCCTGTTCTTTTTGCGGCGTTAGCGGTATTAAACCAACATACGGCTCGGTATCGCGCTACGGAGCTATTGCCTTTGCATCTTCTCTTGACCAGATCGGCCCTATTGGGCAAAACATAAACGACTGTGCTGCACTCCTTTCAATCATTTCCAAGTTCGACGAAAGAGACAGTACCTGCATTATTAAAAGCCCTTTTGATTTTACCCAGGCAAATACCGAAAATCTTGCCGGAGTTAAAATCGGCCTTCCCAGTAATTATTTTAACGGAGGCATCGATCAAGATATAAAAAATGCCGTTCTAAAAGCAGCAAAGGAGTTTGAAGAAGCTGGAGCTGTAGTAGAAGAATTTGAAATGCCCTTAATGGATTATATGGTGCATGCTTATTATATCATTGCATGTGCCGAAGCTTCATCAAACCTTTCGCGCTTTGACGGCATAAAGTACGGCTACCGAAGCAATAATGCCGGAACCCTGTCGGAACTGTACCGGCTTTCCCGCAGCGAGGGCTTTGGACTGGAGGTCAAACGCAGAATCATGCTTGGATCTTTTGTACTGTCTTCGGGTTACTACGATGCATATTACAGAAAAGCCCTGCAGGTTCGTTCCCTTATTAAGGATGAATATAAAAAGCTGTTTAATCGTTTTGATATGATTCTTTCCCCGGTTTCAACCACTACAGCTTATAAAATAGGCGAAAATATCAGCGATCCGCTTAAGATGTATATGGGTGACATATACACTGTGTCGGTAAATCTGGCAGGGCTGCCGGCAGCGGCGCTGCCCTGCGGCTTTGACAGCAAAGGTATGCCTGTTGGTTTCCAGCTTATTGGAGACGGATTTACCGAAGAAAAACTAATTAATGCTGCACGGGTTTATCAAGCCCGTACAGATTTCCATTTACAGATTAAGAATATTAGGGTAAGGCCATGAATTGGGAACTTGTAATGGGACTGGAAGTCCACGCCGAATTGTCAACAAAAACAAAGATATTCTGCAGCTGCACCACTGGTTTTGGCGGGCCGCCAAACACCCATGTCTGCCCCATTTGTGCTGGAATGCCCGGTACTTTGCCCAGGCTAAACCGCAAGGTAGTGGAATATGCTGTTATGCTGGGGCTTACCCTGGACTGTACCATAGCAAAAAACTGCAAGTTTGACCGTAAAAATTATTTTTATCCGGATTTGCCAAAAGCTTTTCAGGTATCTCAGCTTTATGCTCCAATATGCCGGGACGGACATATGGAGATAAGCATCGACGGAAATAAAAAATCCATTGGCATACGCCAGATACACATGGAAGAAGATGCCGGTAAACTAGTCCACGGCCAGGTAAATACCTTTATCGATTATAATCGGTCCTGCGTACCGCTTTTGGAAATTGTAACACAGCCGGATTTTAGGAGCAAAAGCGAAGTATTGGCCTATCTTGAGCAGCTGCGCGAAACACTATTGTATCTTGGTATATGCGACTGCAAAATGCAGGAAGGCTCTCTTCGCGCCGATCTTAACCTTTCGGTCCGCCGGCTGGGAGATCAAATGGGCACCCGTACTGAAATGAAGAATCTAAACTCGTTTAAGGCAGTGGGAAGGGCCATTGAATATGAAGCAGAACGCCAAATTGATATTTTGGAAAGCGGCGGAAAGGTCGTTCAGGAAACCCGCCGTTGGGACGATGATGCCGGACATTCTTACGGAATGCGTTCAAAAGAGAATGCACCTGATTATCGTTATTTCCCCGAACCAGACCTTTTGCCCATTGAAATTGACGATACATGGCTTTCAAATATAAAGAACACAATTCCCGAGCTGGCTGCTCAAAAACGGCAGCGTTATGTCAGGGATTACCGAATATCCGAAGATGAAGCAAGCGTTCTTACCATACATAAAAACATCTCTGCATTATTTGAGCAATTGGCAGACAAGAGCAAAGAAGCGCTTGAATCTGCACACTTAATAAGTGGTTCTATTATGCAGCTCATGAACAAAGCCGGCATTCTGCCGGAAGACTTAGCAGTAGATGTACAAAAACTTGCAGTTCTTGTTACACTGGTAATTGAAGGAAAGATTAACCGCAGCGCCTATAAAGAAATTGTCGAGGCGGTGTTTACAGACAATGCAGACCCAGAGGCTTATATAGCCGAAAAAGGGCTCTTGATGGTCAGTGACAACGATACCATTATACAGGCTGCAAAAGCAGTTCTTTCCCTTCATACGGATGCTGCATCCGATTACCGCGCAGGAAAGGATAAAGTCTTTGGTTTTTTAATGGGAGAACTGATGAAAAAGCTCGGCGGAACGGGGAATCCGGCTATGGCAAAAGAAACATTAAAGAAATTACTTGAAGAATAATTGGAGAGCTCCGGATGAATCAATTGAACAATCAATATAGAACCCATAATTGCGGACAATTACGGGAAGAACATATTGGACAGACAGCAAAACTTTCCGGCTGGGTAGAAACCATAAGGGATCATGGCGGAGTTACCTTTTTTGACTTAAGGGATCAATATGGAATTACTCAGCTGGTTCTTCATGATGATAGTATTAAAGTATCTAAAGAAAGCGTCATCACTGTTTCGGGCAGAGTAAAGCAGCGTGATCCGGAAACAGTAAATCCAAAAATTGAGACCGGAACAGTAGAGCTTCATGTCGATGAGGTTATAATTCAAAGCCCGGCAGTCCGCGCACTGCCCTTTGAAGTTCGTGAGTCCAAAAATACACGCGAAGATATACGGCTTCGTAACCGTTTTTTGGATTTACGGAACCCCGCCGTAAAAAATAATATTCTCTTGCGCAGCAAAGTGATAAGCTTTCTCCGTTCAAAAATGGAAAATCTTGGATTTACAGAAATTCAAACGCCTATTTTAACATCTTCTTCTCCGGAAGGAGCAAGGGACTATCTTGTTCCAAGCCGTAAACATTCGGGAAAGTTCTATGCACTCCCCCAGGCACCTCAGATTTTTAAACAGCTTCTTATGGTTTCCGGTTTTGACCGTTATTTTCAAATTGCTCCCTGTTTTAGGGACGAAGATGCACGGGCAGATCGCTGTCCCGGTGAATTTTACCAGTTGGATTTTGAGATGGCTTTTGCCGATCAGGAAGATGTTTTTAATGTTGCCCAGTCGGTAATGTACGATCTTTTCAGCTCATTTTCTGCAAAAACAGTTAGTCCTGTTCCTTTTCGCAGAATTCCCTATGCCCAGGCTATAGTACACTATGGAACAGATAAGCCAGACCTTCGCAATCCCTTAATTATCGAAGATTTAACGGACTTTTTTGCGGATGTAGACTTTGCGCCGTTTAAAAAGATACCAGTCAGGGGAATAGTCGCACCTGGTGCTGCCTTACAGCCAAAATCCTTTTTTGAAAAAATGCTGGCCTTTGCCATGGAAATAGGCATGAAGGGGCTGGGATATATTTCTGTTTTGGAAGATCATTCTTTAAAGGGACCTATTGTAAAGTTTCTTTCCGAAAAAAAGCAATCCGAACTACGGGAAAAATTGCATCTTAAAATAAACGATACCCTGTTTTTTATTGCAGATAGTCCCAGGACGGTAAATACCCTTGCCGGAGAGATAAGAACGGCGCTGGGTAATAATCTAAAGCTTATTGACAATGAAACATTTATTTTCTGCTTTGTTACCGACTTTCCCATGTATGATCGTAATCCGGAAAACGGGGCGGTGGAGTTTACCAATAATCCTTTTTCCATGCCTCAGGGAGGCATATCGGCGCTTAACGGCAGTGATCCCCTTGATATTCTTGCATGGCAATATGACCTTGTGTGTAACGGCGTGGAGCTGTCTTCCGGCGCCGTACGGAATCATTTGCCGGAGCTCATGGTTAAGGCATTTGAAATTGCCGGATATACAAAAAATGACATAGAAAAGAAGTTTTCCGCTTTATATAATGCTTTTCATTATGGTGCGCCTCCTCATGCGGGTATGGCACCGGGAATTGACCGTATGGTGATGCTGTTGACAGATGAGAAAAATATTCGTGAGGTAGTAGCATTTCCCATGAACGGCAATGCCCAGGATTTGCTTTTGGATTCTCCCGGAGAAGTTACAGAGCAGCAGCTTCGGGAACTCCACATAAGGCTGCGGCAGCT
>Ga0099364_10013774_pt1 | contig 10819 bp, 13 predicted proteins | sample TergutTh196P3_FD_73070 | JGI IMG/M metagenome (GOLD analysis project Ga0099364, IMG submission 73070) | Microcerotermes parvus P3 segment gut microbial communities from Pointe-Noire, Republic of the Congo - Th196 P3 | ecosystem: Host-associated > Arthropoda: Insects > Digestive system > Gut ...
GGACGGAGGGGGGCCGGGCGGCAGAAAACCGCACAGATTATGTCGTGGTGGGGGGGCTAGGTTTTTGCTACACACACACACACACACACACACACACACACACACACACACACACACACACACACACACGGTTAGCAGCCTGTCGTCATCCCTTGCGCTTGGCGTCAAGGGCTTTTGCCGTTTTTCCGCGCGGTCCCGTCTCTCTTTCGAGGGACGGGACCGTTTGCGTTTCCGAGCAACCCAACGGGATGCTTGTAACGTCTCCGTTCAACTTTCGGATGTCCAGCCTGACTGGGTGACCATCCGTTTCAATCCTCTCAAAGGAGAACTGTCATGAAACTGACTCAAAAAACTCTCGTCGCCGCCATGATGATGGCGCTTGGTTCGGGTGTGGCGTATGCGGATAACTCGTCTAGAGTCGTGATAGATAAGGATATCGAACAAAAGCAGAATAGTAACGCCAACGGCTCACAAACTATGGACTTGGGCAATGTAACGGGAACAGGAACCACCGATGTTTTAATACAGGGGAAAATAGAACAGGAAATGAACAATGAAGTCGATCAGACGATCAAGATTGGTAATGTGACAGATGGAGGCACTGTAGGAAAGGGTGCCCCTCTGTTAATTAAGGAGTCGGTAACCCAAAAAGGCGAGGGGAAGGGTACACAGACCCTCACGATTGGCAATGCGTCAAATGGAGGTACGGTAAATGATGTAAGCATTTCCGGCGCCGTCTTGCAGTCAACAACTAAAGACGCAAACGTTGACCAGACAATGCATATTGGTAACGCTGGTCGGGGTGGAAATAGCAATGTCTCTATAGCGAAAGATGTGACTCAAACAAGTGGCGCGACATCAGGGGCGGGAGGTGGCGGAAGAGCTAGTCAGTTCATGCAAATTGGATATGCAAGACATGGAAAAAGTGATGTCATCATCAAAGGTGCGGTCACGCAAGAGCAGGCGGCTGGTTCTAGCGGTAGCCAAACCATGAGGGTTGGTAACGTCACTGGCGGTGCTGGCGGTGCTGGCGGCGATTGAGCCTACCGCATCACCGCCATCCTTCTCTGGGGCGGGGCATGCTCTTGTCGATGTCCCGTCCCATCATCAGGAACTGTCAGGAGTAGCACACATGTCGACCATACGCATTGCCGGAAGCGCCGTTGCGCTGCTCATTCTGGCATCGGCATTCTCCGCTCACGCGGGCGCGCCCAGGCCCATGGGAACAGGCACGCTCGATTCCGAAACGGGCGCCCTGGTCCACAAGGAAAAAGCCCGCCAACGAGTGATGTATCGCAACGACCCGAGAAAACAGGGGCTCGACGACGGCTGCGGCAACATTGCCATCAACAGCAACAACCAGCCGCAACGCAACGGTTTGATCGGGCAGCCGCCAGGCAAACAAAACGTCACGGTCATCACAGGCCCGGTGGTCAATGCGGCCAATTGCAGGTAACGGTATGCCGGTTCCACACGCGCCGGTTTCATTGATGTTGTTTTGGGAATACGCCCGATGAAGCGTCTTACGATTCTTGCCGTCCTTGCCGCGCTTGCGGCAACAGGGTGCGACAGCCTGAGCATAAAAAAGAAGGAAGAGGACCTGAGTGAAAAGGCGCGCGTGGCCGCCGAAAATAACCGCACGGGGCCGAAATCCCCTGTGGTCAAGAACATCACCAACTTCTCATCGGCCCTGCGCTGCATGGACGAGAAGATGATGATGTACGGCATCCGCGACCTGACGATCATCACGGAAGACATCGAAGACAAAACCAAGAAAGTCTCCGTGGGCGCCAAGGACATGCTGATCTCGGCCGTCTCACAGATGACCCAGCGCAGTCAGGCGATCCGGCTGATCGCCTACGGCACGGATTCGGCCAACCTCATCAACTTCATGACCCAGCGCGAAGAAAAGGGGCTCTACCAGTTGAGCCCCGTCTATGGCATTCGCGGCTCCATTTCCCAATACGACGAAAGCATGACAAAGGAGAACGCGGGTGGAGGCTTGTTCTTCAGGAACAATACTGTCGGCACCGGCATCGGCGCGTCCGCCAACGCCTCGGCCTCCATGCTGGGGCTCGATCTGACCATGATGCGCACGGCGGATATGACCGTCGTCCCCGGCGTCTCCTCCAGCAATGCGGTCGTTATCATCCGTTCGGGTTCCGGCGCCAGTATCGAAGCCGAAATCAAGAAATTCGGCATGAACTACGAGATGAATCTGTCCCAATCCGAAGGCGTGGCCCAGGCCACGCGCAACCTCATCGACCTGGCCGTAATCGAACTGTTCGGCAAGCTGACCAAAACCCCCTATTGGACCTGCCTGGGCGGTTCGACGAGTTCCCCGGCCGTCAAGAACGAAATCGACAGTTGGTATTACAACCTGTTTTCGGATCGGGCAACCTTCGTTGCGTATTGGCAAAACCAGATGCGCCTGCGCGGGCTGTACAACAAGCCGGTCAATGGCGTCCCGGATGAGGAACTGACCGCAGCGGTCGAGATTTACCGCGAAGCTCTCGGCCTGGAGAAAAACGCCAAGCTCGACCCGCAGTTATTCGCCGTGTACCTGAACGCCAATCATTACAAGGTCATGGAAAAGGCGAAACGGATCCTTGCGGCCCGACAGACCGCCGCCGCCGCAGGAGACAATGTGCCGCCCCCGCCTTCGCCACGACCCAGGAATCAAGTCCTGGAAAAAGTGCGCAAAGTCGTCGATAACGCCGCCGAAGCGGAACGCCGTGGCAAGCCCTCGTCGCCGTCCGCATCCGGAACCGAAACCAGAGGCAAGCCATGATGTTTCTGCCGAAAATCCCGATGAAAGCAACCCGTGCCATGATTCTCATCGTGCTGTCGGGGCTGTATCTGCCCGCCGCCCACGCTGCCAAAACAGGCAGAGGTTCCGTGGAAATAGAACGGCCAGAAGAAGTCCTGACCGAAACGGACACCTTTCTCAGCGCGCCCGGCAATCGGCAAGCCGCGGGAAAAACCCTGCGCTGCTGGCAATACGGTCGCCTGCTCTACGAAGGCAGCGGGTTCGACCGCATGACCTCGACCGACAAAACAGCCGCCATCACGGTCAGTCGTCAGAAAGGTGACGGTGTGAGCATTTTCAACCTTCAGGATGCCTTCTGCATCCTGTCCGACCGCTGAGGAGTCAATGCGCGCCACCGCTTTATCCGCTGAATCGTCATCTCACTTTGACCTATTGACTGCGTGACCCGGAGCACAAAATGAACCCTCATCCGCATCTGACAGGGCTGCTGCTTCTCCTCACGGCGACAATCGTGAATGCCCAAACCGTAGCCGAGCCCAGGGAGAACACCCAGAAAATCGAAATCGGCAAGCAACCCGGCAACGTGCAAGTCGGCAACATCGTGCAGAGCCAAAGCGGCAGGAACAATCATCAGCACATCAGCATTGGAAACGCCAAGAGCAAGGGCAAGGGCGAGGCCGCCAACGTAACGGTCGGCAACATCGAACAAACCCAGAAAGAAGGCGATCCGAGCGACAGTCAGACGATAGAACTCGGCGAGGGAACGCACGGGGACATCATCCAGAACGGCAGCGGAACCAAAAAAGTCGAGATCGGCAACCCCTGAAACAAGGAAAGCCTCGCCATGAACCGCATCCTTACTCTGTTGATCGCTACCCCGATCGCCTTGGGCGTTGCGTCGCATGCCTTTGCCCAGAACAGCGTCAACGTAATCAACCTGAGGCAGACGCAGAGCGGTGGCGACACGCAGAAGATCGACATCGGCAACACGACCGGCCAGGGTCGCGCCACGGTAACGGTGAACGGGGCGACGCAAACCCAAAGCGGGCAACGCAACGCCCAACAGGCCGCCATTGGCAACGCCCAGGGCGGCCACGCGACCGTCACAAGAAGTAGCGTACTGCAAATCCAAAGCGGGACGGCCAACAGGCAAAACGTCAATATCGGCAACACAAAAGGCGGCAATACCAATGTTGCCGTGGGGATGGTGCTGCAAAACCAGAGCGGATCGGGCAACAGGCAAGACGCCAACATTGGCAACGCAACAGGCGGCAATACCAATGCTACTGTAGGGACGGTGTTGCAAAACCAAAGCGGGTCGCTCAACAGGCAGAGTGTCGACATTGGTAACACAAAAGGAGGCGGCACGACCAACGTTGATGTAGGGCTCGTGTTGCAGAACCAAAGCGGATCGGCCAACAGGCAGAACGTCGACATTGGTAACGCAACAGGCGGCACCACCAATGTTTCCGTCGGCGTTGTGCAGCAAAGTCAAAGCGGTTGGTTCAACAGGCAGGGTGTCAATATCGGCAATGCGAAAGGCGGCAAGACCAACGTGACGGTAGGCAGCGTGGAGCAAACCCAGGACGGCGTGGCATTCAGCAGGCAGCACGTCAATATAGGCAACACTAAAGGCGGCGCTACGAACGTCACCGTAGGCAGGGTGGTGCAAACCCAGACGGGGAGAGGCTGTCAGCAGGTCGACATTGGAAACGGCTCTTCCACGGTGCAGGTCGGAGACGTTATCAATCAGACTGAAAATGGCAGAATAAAAATCAGTTATACAGGTGATCTGCAAGATGATTTACCGTGCACCAGCCTGCCCGAAGCAGAGCAGTGGTCGAACAATGGTGAAGGTTATTCACAGAACTGACGTAAGAGACCCTCCACTCCTATGACCCGCGCCATTACCCTGTTGCTCGTTACCGTCCTCGCCCTCTGCGGCGCGGGGTATGTCGTTGCGCAATCCCAGAGCGAAGTCAACACCCTCGACCTGAACCAGATCCAGAGAGGCGACGCCGACGGCACCCAGAAGTTCAACATCGGCAATGTTTCCGAGAGTGGTCAGACCAATGTGAACGTGGGTAACGTGACGCAAACCCAGGGCGGACAGAACAACAAGCAGACGCTCAACGTGGGCAACGTCAAGGGCGGCGGTAAAGCGAACGTCATTGTGAAAGGTAACATCACGCAAACGCAGGACGGCAATTCCAACAGCACGCAAAAGCTGAATATCGGGAATGTTGGAGAGGTTGAGGAGGACGAAGCAAGGAGTGGGAGTGGGAATAGCGGTGGGACTTTGCCGGGGAGCGGTAGTGGTAGTGCTCCAATTCCGGCGGGGGCTGGAAGAGTGCCGTCGAGTTCCATTCTGCTTACATCTACTCCATCTAATAAGGCGTGCCGTGGCAGTGAGATTCCAACGTCTACCCACTGCGTACCTTTTTTATGCTCTCTGTCTCATTTATTTCGAGATTCTAAACCCGATAACTGTGAATTACCAAAGTGCAGTCTCGGAGAAATTCGATCATCGTCCGGCGGTTGTGAGATAGACTCGCAGAACACATACACATACCCACAACCTCAAAATTATCTTGCTCCACCACCGTGTCGTCAATTTGAAGGGGAGAAGATTCTGAACGACGGCGATTGTCAAGTTGATAAATCATTTAAATGTTCTCCCGGACAAGAAAGAGTGCAACCGTGGTTTAGATGTGAAACTATAGCATGTCGTTCCAAAGAAACTCGAGATAAGTATGGCGTATGTAAAGAAGAACCCACGATAGTGGAAGAAAGGATTTCTCCGCGGTGGTTGCCGCGGTGGTCGGGGTTGGAACTGTCGTGTCGGGCTGCCGGGGGGGTGAATCTATGTTACCATACCGAGATGTTTGTGTTGCGGCCGATCTGTAATCCTGGGGAAGATCCTAATGAAATACATTGTATTAAAACTGTTGATGGTCAAGATCGAATATCAGCTTTTTTGAATGAGAACGCTAGACAGATAGAGGCTGACGTTGCTGTCATTAGGGCAAGTGAGAAGATAGTGGGAAGCCCACCATCATGGTTGCCTAATCCAATGGGAGACTTAGCGCGAGGCTTAGCGGGAGGCTTAACGCGAGAGGCGGGAGAGGCGAGAGTATTATTGTATTTTTTTGAGCTAGAAAAAAGTAATACGCCTCTTGATGTAAAAAATCAACCAGATTGGCAATATAAAGGTCCGAGAAAATGGGATGATAGTAAACAAATGACAGAATATATAGTGTATAACGGCGAGTTATGGTCTCCCGAAGAATTAGGTAATTATATTCTTGGTTATATGGGCGCGGCAGCAGGAATTCCGTTGGATACTGTATTAAAAGGTGCGGGAGCATATCAACTGGTATCCGATACTATGAAATTCAATCCTAAATTTGATAGGTATGGCAGTAATTTTGATGATCCGAGAGACCAAGAGAATATCCTAAGGGGGTATAGAGACTACTCCCGTCAAAAACCAGTGGAAGAGTAATGGAGGAGTATATATGAAGCTGGAACTAATTAGACTAACAGAGAAAAGCATGCGAAACATGAAGCTTGCCGCCTATGTGCTGTATACCCTCAATGTTATCTTGAGTATTTTGTTTTTTTTCTGGGACTTTGTATTTGTTTCGACTGCCTTTAAAGTGGTTTTTTGGTCAATGCTTGCAATCTTTAATGGCATTATGTTGTACGGATTATTGTTAAGACAGAATCGGGTGGATGTAGTACTGTTTTCCGTGCTGCCCATAATTTACTTGTTTGCTTTTTTTGCGGAAGGATTTGCACTTGTGTTTTGGTTGCTCTTCATCGTACTATTATTTTTAGTGTTTTTTAAAAAACAACACATTGTGGCAAAGTTCACCTGTTGTTGTATTGGTGTTTTCATGTTATCAATCGGCTCTGTTTTATGCTTTTTTTCCTTGGCTCCTTTGCCTGTTAAATATGCTTATTATCCAAATTCAAGCGGGAAATATACAATTATAATTTCATATATTGATTTAGGGGGAATCGGTAGCAGCAGATCAGTTCAGATAGGGTACAAAATTATTTCTAATCAGTTGTATTTAGCAAAATCATTGCATAGAGATGTATTTCCAGATGTAGGTCCGGATACAAAAGTGGTATGGTTGGATGATCGTACTTGTTTAATAGGCAGATATCGTATGACATTCTAAAAGCCACGTAATCAGCAAGCGTGGCCTGGATGAAGCGAAGCGTAATCCGGGGGATGTAACCTTCCGACGCGGAGCGTCGCTGACATTTAAAACCTGCAATGCTCCACTCCCTCGTGTGATACAACAACACCGCTCAATCGCATGATTTGCGATGCTGCGCATCGGAACATACAATTGTTGGATTGCGCCGCTTCGCGGCTTATCCAACCTACAATTATTTGCTTATGTCGAATTATCGGCGGAACCGTGTACCGGGTGGGACTTACTTTTTTACGGTCAATTTGCTTGACCGTCGGAGCGGTTTGCTTGTGGAACAAATCGATCTGCTGCGGAAGGTGGTGAAGCAGGTGCGCCACGATAACCCATTCCATATCGACGCATGGGTGGTGCTGCCCGATCACTTGCATTGTGTCTGGACACTGCCGCCAGGTGATGCGGATTACGATTCACGCTGGAAAAAAATCAAAGCAATGTTTTCCAGACAAATTCCAACAACCGAGACTCTGTCCGAGGTTCAGGCACGGCTGAAAGAGCGAGGTGTCTGGCAGCGAAGGTATTGGGAACATACTATCCGCAACGAACGAGATTACGCAGCTCACATGGATTATTGCCACTACAATCCACTCAAACATGGACACGTCGAAGCGGTTCGTGATTGGCCGTTTTCGACGTTTCACCGCTATGTGCAAACGGGCGTTTATGCTTTGGACTGGGCAGGGACCGTTCCTGATTTGCAGGCGGGAGAAAGGGGGTAAAGGCCCACAACAACCGTAGCCTGGATGGAGCGAAGCGTAATCCGGGGAACGTAACCTCCCGACGCGGAGCGTCGCTGACACTGACATTTAAAACCTGCAATGCTTCACCACCAGCAAGCGTAGGCTGGGCGAAGCGAAGCGTGCCCACCATCAACCCATTGCCACATGAACCTTCTTCGAAAACATACGAAACGTAACCTTCGATATTGCCGCAGAAATCGGCTGCTTGTCCATGTCTACGGCACTGTCCGTTTGTTACGCTGTAACATCCAAGCACCGCCCAAACAGCCCTTTGACGCTTGACGCCCGTATGCACCAATGGCACGATGTGAACCATGACAAACCCCTCTCTAACGCGCTGGATGACGGCCTGGAAACTTAAACAGGGCAAGCAGGTTCTATTCGCGCACGATCCACTAAAAGCTAAACCGGTTTCCTTTTTTGAAAGAGAAGTAAACTTTCTGCGAGAACTTGGATATAGCTTTAAACAAAAGAACCAGTAAACATGGGAGGCCATTAAAATGAGAGAAAAATCCATTCCATCAGATGAAGATTTCGCAAGGGCGTCGACTGCCTTAAAAAAACGATCAAGAGGGCTGAGTCAAGTGCGGGATAAAATTCTCGCTCGCTTCCAAGATGCTGGAGTTCTTCACGAGTTTTTTATTCTTGATTGCTCTGAGTTGTCTTTCCGCGCATATGTTTTTTACCGATGGAAGCGGCAACTTGAAGAGGCAGAGGAGTCTGGTTTGGCTGATGAAATCAGAAAGACTGTGTTTGAAGAACTGGAAGGTGCAGGCCGAGGCGATAGACGTTCAGTGCAAGTTGATTTCGAATTCGATAGCCATGAGCATGTTGAGCAAGAGTACGGGGGCGATTACTACAACCGTCTCCGCTAGCTCGTGAACAAAAGGGGGCAGCAAACGTAGCCATGTGTGCGGCACTGTCCTGCCACCTCTCGGTGGGTACGCTTCGCTTTGCTCACCCTACGTCCGCTACGTTCGCTCCTGTGGAGGGCCGACCGAATGACGTAGGGGCGCGATTTATCGCGCCCAATGAGCACGAGCGCCGCAATTTGGGCGCGATAAATCGCGCCCCTACGTGTAGACGCTCACAATCGAAATGGCCTCTGCCCGCTTTTAGCGTGACTTTCTGCTCACATTAACTGCGACTGAAACTGTCACCATGCTCAGATTAACTGCGTCTGTGCTCACAATTAGCCGTGCATGCTCACAATATAATTCATCATACCGGCAAACCCGCTACGAGCATTTTTTCCTTCAGTTCAGCCGCCCGTGCTTGGTCAAGGGTACTGCCAAACAACGACCGGATTTCCACTGGTTTTGTATTGTCAGTTCGCCCAATTTTCAACACGCAACCCTGCCTCTTTATATATTTCAAAATTGGCTGTGTTGTTTGTAACAAGAGTTACACCAAGGCTAATCGCATGGGCGGCAATCATCCTGTCGAAGCTGTTTTTCCTGTTTGGAAATTGCTGTGAAAGCTTGCCGAAAATTTCAGCGGCTTTCATATCAAATTCCTGTGGTGAAAGCCTCCCGAACAGAGCCACCATGTCATCTTTCTCGTTGTAGGTGTCCATCCCGCAGCAAAGCTCTGCCCAAGTGATTGAACTCAAGGCGATCTCGCCCGTTTTGCATTTTGCAAACCTTGCAATCACTTCCGCAGGACGTTCTTCCATCAGGTAAATGCATATGTTGGTATCCAAGAGATATCTGAGCTTCACCATTTCCGGTCAGCCTCGATAAATTCTGGGCGCTTGCGACTATGACGCTTTCCTATTTTTGCAAACAGCGCCGGAATGCCCTCTAGCGTCTCCACCTGTGGCTCGACAATAATCCTGTCTCCCTCTCGAATGACCACCAAGTTTGTTTTGTTCGGGAAAGCCATGTCCATTGGGATTCGGACAGCAGGCGAGTTTCCGGCCATGAACTGGCGTGTGTAAAATACTTTTTGCATGATTTCTTCCTCGCTTCAATCGTTACAACTTTATGTTATAACAACTGCCCACCAAAATCAAGTCCTAGTTGTCCAGAAAACGGGCATTTATTGGACAGTTATCGTACCTGATGAGAAAATCGGAAAATCGGGGACACAGAAAATCGGGGGCTGCGGCGGCAGGGCTACCCAGAAAGCCCCCAAAGCGTTGGGTATCTGAGATGGTTCAGTGAAGCAAGCTCTGAACGGCCTCGCAGGATAGCTCCGTAATCTGCGCGACAGCCTCAACTGGCATCCCTGAGTTGAGCAGCCTGCGCGCGATCACCATGCGGCCTTCCTCCCGGCCTTTTTCCAAGCCTCTTTCCAAGCCTTCCTCCAAGCCTTCCTCCCTCGCCGAACGCAACTGCGAAGCGGTATCCATACGCAGCCGCTCGCGCGAACTGGCGATCATACGCGCGCGCTCGTCCTCATTGAGTTCCACCAGCTTGGCGACCGCCTTGCCGACTTGCGGATTCTTTTCGGCCAACATTTCCAGTACCTCCATCTTTCTGGCGCCCACGAACTTGAGCCAGTCCCACAGCACCGTCCCGTCTCCGTCTTGCGGCAGCTTGGGCAATTCCAGCGTGCACACTTCAAGCAGATCGGTCAGTTCCGAGCCTGTCTGAGGGTCGTAGAGCCTGTAACGGTTATGGTAACTCCTGTTCTTGTCAATGCCAACTTGAAACTGACCCACTTAACCTCGTTTTTGCCAACTTGAAACTGACCCACCCCCTTGTTCATTGAGTTGTTTTTTTCCTTTCCCGCCCCGAGGGGCGGGAAAGGAAAAGTGGGTTTTTACGTTGCCCCCGGTAGCCCCACGTCCTGCTCACGCGGGCGGATCACTCCGGCCTTGCGTTTGTCTTTCAGTCGGTAACTCTCGCCCCGGATTTGAAAGACGTGGCAGTGGTGGAGCAACCTATCCAGCAACGCCGCCGTGAGCGTGGCATCCCCCGAGAAGGCTTGGTCCCATTGCCCAAAGGGCAAGTTGCTCGTCATGATGATCGCGCCCTTCTCGTAGCGTTTAGCGATCACCTGGAAGAATAGACTAGCCTCTTCACGGCCCAACGGCAGATAGCCGATCTCGTCAATAATCAGGAGCCGAGGTAAAAGTA
>Ga0099364_10013775_pt1 | contig 10819 bp, 10 predicted proteins | sample TergutTh196P3_FD_73070 | JGI IMG/M metagenome (GOLD analysis project Ga0099364, IMG submission 73070) | Microcerotermes parvus P3 segment gut microbial communities from Pointe-Noire, Republic of the Congo - Th196 P3 | ecosystem: Host-associated > Arthropoda: Insects > Digestive system > Gut ...
CCCGACTTGATTTCTTTAGGTGCAAAGCCTGTTACGTCAAGCGATGCACCACCGATTATTCCCGCAAGGTCTTTTCGGATAGTGATGGAGTCCAAACTTGTATCTACACTGATTGGCTCGTTTGCTAAATTTGTTACTGGCATCCTTTTTTAGTTTTTAAATTTTAAACTTTAAATTTTTAAATCACCGTGTACCCTGCACCGTGTACCGTGTACCGTGTACCGTTAATTAATTCCCGCCACAATCTCGTCCATTTCTGCATCTGTTAGCAGTTTTTCCTTTTTTCCTTTTCCGTCTCCGCCGCCGACAGGCTTCGTTACGGTTGATAAATTTTCGTCACCCTGCCCCTGTCTTATTACTTCAATATACTCCTCTGTTTCGGACAGGTAGTCGTCAAAATCTTTATCGTTCTCAAACTTCATTCTATTGAAGTTTTTTAAAACAGCCTCACCGTGTTTGCCTGTATCTTTCAACAACGCCTCAAGTTTTGCCTTTCTGTCGGAAGTTGTTTTTTCCAATTCCAACGCTGCAAATCTTTTTTCTTGCGTTTCACGATACGAGCGAAACCAATCGGGTTCGTCCTCTGTTTTTTTGGGATTTTTTTCCGTTGCCGAAGCGTTTCCGTCATCGTCACCGTGCGTAGTCGGGGCGGGTTTTGCAGACTTTATTATTCTTTGTGCCTGCTGTTGTCCGACTTTTAGATAAGGCAAAACCGCCTCTATTTGTGCGTCAATATCCTCATCTGTGGCTTCCGAATTTAAGTTATCGGCGATGACCGCTGCGATACCTTTCAACTCATCTACATTGAAACCGAGCGAAGCCGCTCTCGTTTTCAACTTCAAAAGTACTTTTTCCATTTTACGTTTTTTTAAAGTTTGTAAAAAATAGTCTGCGTACTCGAAGTTTTGCAGACTATCCCACTACCTAAAAAACCGTAGGAATAGTGTCTATCCGTCCTGAATAAGTTCATAAAGTTTCAAAGTTCAAAGTTTGTAAAGTTCTTTTATTCACCAACTTACTATTCACTCATTCTCTATTCACTCACTCACTTTTTCGTAACGTACCTCTTCATACGCGGCTGCAAAGATAAATAAAATGTTTGAAAAACAAACATTATCAAAAAAAAATATTTATTTTTGCAAAAAATTTTTTCAGGTTTAAGCCTGATACTTTACAAACTTTATAAACTTTTAGATTATGGACGGAACAACCATACTACAGGAAATAATAGATTTTTCCAAGAGTCACGATGACATCATCGAGGCACTAAAACAAAAGTCGGTAGAAGTACCCGAATGGTCAGAACTTTTAAAAGAGTACGACCCGACAAAACATGACGTAAACGACAAAAGCAAACGTCCCGACAAAATACGCGACCAAAAAACCGAAGACGTGTCGCGGGTATATCTTGCGCTACAACAATTATTAGTGCGCAGAATAACAGAATTTATGTTTGCCATCCCTGTTAAAAGAGTGTACAATAACACCGAAGAGAACGAAACAAGGCAAAACATAGCAAAAGCGATGGAAGCAATTTACAAACACGCACGCATTGACACCGAAAACCTTAAGCGGTCAATCAGATACTTTGCCGCCTGTGAAATGTGCTCTCTTTGGTATGCAGTCGAAAAACAAAACAACCTCTACGGTTTCGACTGCAAATACAAATTGAAATGCAAAACCTACTCCCCAATGGACGGATACGATTATTTTGCTTCCTTTGACGATTTTTACAACAGAATAGCCGAAGTGCAGTGGCTTGACGGTTTATAAAGTATCGGGCTTAAAACCTGAAAAAATTTTTTGCAAAAATAATAAATTCTTTTGAAATAGTGTTATCTTTGTATATTCTTTTGGAATAATTTAATAAAAATAAGATGACTTTTACAAATACACTTTATACAAATGATAATTTGTTTATATTAAATGGATTGAACAGCGATTTGGTTGATTTGATATATTTAGATCCGCCTTTTAATTCCAAGCGTATTTATTCAGCACCTATTGGTAGTAAGGCAGCAGGTGCAAGTTTCAAAGATATGTGGACTTGGGAAGATGTTAATGAGGCTTTTCTCGAAACTTTGGCGGAAAAATATCCCGCACTGACCACATTTATTGCATCGATAGGCGTAATTCATAGTAATGCGATGAAAGCCTATTTAACATATATGGCGCAACGTGTTATTGAAATGCATAGAGTTTTAAAAAATACGGGAAGTTTGTATTTACATTGCGACCCTACGGCAAGTCATTATTTGAAAGTGGTTTTAGATGAGATTTTTGGGAAAAATAATTTTGTTGCAGAAATAATTTGGTATTATTCTTGGGGCGCACGGACTACAAAAAGGTGGAACAGAAAACACGATGTAATTTTTAACTATTCTAAATCAAAAACTTACACATTTAATGTTGACGACGTATTAGATGAACGAATATTGTCTAATGCATCTAAAAATAGATTAAAATATGATGGTGCAATGATAATGAAAAGTCCATCAGTTAAATCTGACCCTAATTTAGTTTTACCTTCAGATGTCTGGTACATAGCAACAATCAATGCCATGTCAAAAGAACGTACAGGCTATCCTACTCAAAAACCTCTTGCCCTATTGCATCGTATTATTAAAGCTTCCTCCAATGAAGGAGATATTGTAATGGATCCTTTTTGCGGCTGTGCTACAACCTGTGTAGCGGCACAACAATTAGGCAGAAAATGGATTGGAATTGATATAGAAAAACAAGCCGTGAATATTTTAGTAGAAAGATTAAGCGATGATGCAGGAATTTTCAAAGATTTTATCAATACGACCATCGTACCGCAAAGAACTGACGTACAAATAATCGAACCGAAAAAAACTGCAAAAGAACGTCTTTACAAAGAGCAAAATAGTTTATGTAATGCCTGCGGAACGCAATTTGATATTTGGAATTTGGAAATCGACCACATAATACCCAAATCAAAAGGAGGAGGAGATTATTACGAAAATTATCAGTTATTATGCAGCCATTGCAATAAATTAAAAAGCGACAATCCGATGGAAAGTTTGCGACTAAAAATAAAAACACGAAAAAATTTATTGAAAGATAAAATTATTTTTGGAAAATAAATAAAAAACTTTTTGCTTATGACACTAAACTTTAAACATGAAACTTTAAACATGAAACATGAAACATGAAACCAGAAACTTTAAATACCCATTCAAAAGGCTTTTTACGCAGCCGAAAGCTGATTGAATTGCTTTTTGTTTCAGGGAAGGGAGTTACGTCATTTCCTTTTCGTATTCAATATTATCTTTTGCCGTCTGTCGATGAACTAAAAATGGAAGTATTGTTTACAGTTCCTAAAAAGATGTTTAAAAAAGCAGTCAAAAGGAATTTAATTCGGCGCAGGGCAAAAGAGGCATTTCGGCTGAACAAACATCTTTTTTGTGGACAAATACCCGAAAATTACAAACTTCTTTTGGCGTTTATTTACATAGATAAAACCGTACATCCTTACGATATTATAAGAAAAAGTGTTATCGCCGGACTTGAAAAGATTATAAAGATATCTACAAATGAAAACAGTCCGTAATATTCTAATTTTTATACTGATAATGCCGATAAAAATTTATCAGCGCATTATTTCTCCTATGCTACCTCCTTCTTGTCGTTACACACCTACATGTTCCGCATACTCAATAGAGGCGATTAAGAAACACGGACCGTTAAAAGGGCTTTATATTGCGGTTAAACGCATACTATCGTGCCATCCGTGGGGAGGCAGCGGATATGACCCTGTTCCTTAACTTAACTTTACTCCACAACACTCATCTCCTCAACCAAATTTCTCGCACCTGCAAATTTGTCGATGATAAACAGAACATATCTGATATCTACGTTAATACATTTTTGGAGGTTAGGTTCGAAAGCGATGTCACCGCTCATTGCTTCCCAGTTTCCGTCAAATGCTAATCCTATTATTTCGCCGTTGGCGTTGATAACGGGGCTACCTGAATTTCCGCCTGTAATATCATTGTTTGTTGTAAAGTTTACGTACAACTCGCCGTCAGCGGCTGCATAACGTTTCCAATCTTTTGCGTTGTATAAATCTTTAAGTTTTTGTGGAACGAGAAAATCAAAATCGTTAGGGTCTTCTTTTTCCATTACGCCAGAAAGGGTCGTGTAATGCTTGTAAATTACGGCATCACGCGGGTCATAGTCGCCTACCGTACCGTAACTTAGTCTCATGGTGAAATTGGCATCGGGATAAAAAGTTTTGTCAGGGTTCATTTTCATTAATCCCTGGATAAACAGGCGGTTAGCCGCTGAAATCTGTTTGCCATATTCCGTATTGCTATCAGAAATCTGTTTTTGTTTTTCGGATGCCGATTTTCCTGCTATAAATGCAGGGTCTGACTGCAAAGTTTTAAGATTGGGCTTAGCAAGAAAAGCGTTAAATCTGTTTTCATCTGTAAAAATAGATTTCGAGAATAGATTATGTGCGTATGATTTGTAATTATTTTTAAACTTTTTCTCTATATCTTGAAAAAACGTTGGAAATAAATTTGGATTTAGCTCTTTTGCGAATATTTCGAGCATTGCCACAAGAACTTTTTCGTCCGTTGGTGCGTGGTAATCCTTATAAAATGTTTCAGCCGCTTTCTTTAATGCATCGATGGCTTTCTCTATTTTTTCGCTGTCTTTTTCTTGTAATGCCGTCTCTAAATCTTCGGCATTTGTAGCAAATCTTAATATTTCAGCACCGTTAATCAAAGTTTCTCGAATAATTATGTTTGCTTTAAATGTTTCCGCTCTGTTTTTGTAACCGTTTTGTAATGAGGGAATTACATTAACATAATTAGGGTTATTTTTTGCCCACTGTACGAACTCTTTTTCTATCTCTTGTTTTTTTGCTACAACGTCCAATGCGGCTATACCTCGGTTCATTCCGATACTATTTTTCCAATAATTTGAGCTACGAGAAAATTTTGATGAATATTGAAGGCGCACTTTGTCGCTACTGTTCATTGCCTCTGCCCATATATCCTGCTTAATTCCTCTGATATAAATAATCCAATGATTGTTAATATTAACTCTTTCGTCAATACCAAAAGATGTAAGGTATCTGTCCGTACTTCCGGGGAAGCCGAGTGTCATTGCATAATCATCTAATTCATAACCTTTTAATGAAATAGGCAAATGATGTGCAGGTTTAAAAGGGACATTATTTTCAGAATAATCAGCGGGATTTCCATCGGCATCGGCATACGCTCTGAAAAGAGCAAAGTCTCCTGTATGTCTGGGCCACATCCAGTTATCAGTATCATATCCGAATTTTCCTATCGAAGATGGCGGCGCACCGACAAAACGTACATCTTTAAAAACATCATAAATAACCAAATAATATTGGTTTCCTGCAAAAAATTCGTGAACGGAGGCTCTGCTATGATCGCCTACTTGCGCCTCTTTTGCCATTTTTGAGCGTCTTTCTGCAATAATTTTCAGTCGCTCGTCAATTTCGGTGTCATCTGTAATACCTTCCAAAATAATTTCTGTTACATTTTCCATTTTTTTGAGGACTGAAATTGTCAGCCCTGGTGCGGGTATCTCTTCTTTATGCGAGAACGCCCAAAAACCATCTGAAAGGTAGTTACTTTCCATCGAGCTTAGAGTTTGAATGGCATCATACCCGCAATGGTGATTGGTCAAAATCAACCCTTTATCAGAAATAAATTCACCCGTACAGCCACGCCCAAAAATTACAATGGCATTACTTAAACTCGGTTGAGTTGTGCTGAAAATATCTTCAGCAGTAAGTTGAAAGCCCATTTCGGTCATCTTTTCCATGTTGAGCCTTTCTATATATGGCAACAGCCACATTCCTTCGTCTGCTTTCGTGTTTATTAATGTGATAAAAGCAAACAGTACTAAAACAGTTTTTTTCATTATTTTTTAACTATTTATATTATTGATACTTAAAATCCAAGTTTTGTCCTAATATTTTTAGGGACAGCATTTTTATGAACCATTATCGACATGGTTTTATATCTCACAAAAGTCTCAGAAGCGTACAAATAGCCGTCATAGACATTATTTGTGTTCCAAGAATTTTTCACTTTGAAATAAATTGTACCGTTTTGGTCTTTTGCCAATCCTGTGATATGCATTCCATGGTCGTCTGTAGTTAAGTGATTGTCAAACGCTTCCTGTCTTATCTCTTTGGTAATGGTCTTTTCTTTCAAAGGTTCTTCAAAGCTATAAAGTCTTTTTTCTCTTTCTTCGTTGGAAAGTGTTTCCCATCGTTCTCGTTCGCTGCCTGCCATTTCGGCAATTTCTGTTTCGGGAATTATTGCTATTCCGTTTTTATGGGAAAATCCTTTTTCGCTTACATCTGTTGCCCAGCCTATTGTATAGCCGCTCTTCAAAGATTCTGTCATAATGGTAATCATTTCGTCTAATGTAACATTATAAACCGTTTCCCACATCCAATTATCGGGAATTTCAATGATGAAACTTGTGTAATAAGGATGATGCGTAAAAGATGTAATTTGCACATAATCATCGGGATTAAGTCCTACAACTTCTTTTGCGTAGGTTTGTGGCGTATAAGTTTTACCTTGAACGTTAAAAGTTTCAGGCAGTTTTCCCAGATACGCATCAAGAACAGCGGTAAACCCTGTGTGCCAACTTGTTGTCAATTTTTTGTTAGGATTTTTAATCACTGCATCGACATAATTTTTAAGGATAGCGTCAAATTCACCGTGAGTATGTTTATTTTCGCCGTATTGCAACCCGTCATAAATATTTGCGGGTACGGCACCATACTTTTTGAGAACATACATAACGTCATGGAATGCGCCGCCGGGACCAAAATTTGTTTCGCCATGCATCCGTGCGTACTTTATTGCCTTATCGGAATAACAGTGCCAAACCACAAACATGGGCGATAATTCAACAGGATTTTTTCCTATCCGTATCATTTCTGACTCAATAAACGACAATCCTGCAAAACTCCAACATGTTCCCGAACGATGTTGGTCTCGTACCGCCGTTGCCTCCAAGTCATAAATGGTTTCAAACTTATAACCTTTCGATTCTTGTGCAATCAATGCAACCGAAAGAAATATGCTAAATAGCAAAATGTTAACTCTTTTTTTCATCGTAAATATATTTAAAAATTTATTAATTATCATTTAAAAAACTGATAGTCAGCCAACTCATTAGGCTAACTGACGTTTCAAAACAGGCTTCGTCCAAATTAAAACGTGAATTGTGTAACATTCCTGTATCATCTGTTTTGCTTTTTACGCCAAAACGATAAAAAGTTGCAGGAAATTTTTGCGAATAATATCCAAAATCTTCGGCAGTCATTGTTAAATCAACCTCTTTCACCTCTTTTTCGTTAAGAAAATTTTTTGCAAAAATAATTGCTTTTTCTGTAATTTTTTCATTATTGTAAACTGTCGGATACCCTTCTTTAATGTTTACCGAGCAGGTACATCCCATTGCGGCTGCGGTTAATGATGCGGTTGAAATAATTCTCTCTTTAAGAATTTTGCGCCATTTTTCGTCCATTGTTCTGAGCGTTCCCTCAATTTTGACTGTATTTGGAATAATATTTACGGCACCGTTTCCTTCTATTTTGCCGAACGCAAGGACGGTTGGAACTGTTGCAGGTACTATGCGACTTACTATTTGCTGCAGATTAACAATAATTTGCGCTGCCGTCAAAACTGTGTCGTTGATTGTATGTGGCTTTGCAGCGTGTCCGCCTTTTCCGTTCACGGACATATAAATTTCGTCTCCCGAAGCCATATAGATACCCTTTCTAAATCCCACTTGTCCACTTTCCAATTCTGGAAACACGTGCTGACCAATGACTAAATCAGGTTTCGGATTGTTTAAAACATCTGTTTTTATTATTTGCGATGCTCCTCCTGGTAACATTTCCTCTCCCGGTTGAAAAATTAGCAAAACTGTTCCGTTCCAATGTTCTTTTAAATCTTTTAAAATATGTGCTGTTCCGAGTAGGGAGGCAACGTGTGCGTCATGTCCGCAGGCGTGCATTATCCCTTTGTTTACAGATTTATACTCTAACGCATTTTCTTCCTCAATGGGCAACGCATCCATATCTGCACGCAGGGCAATCACTTTTCCGTTTGGTGAATTTCCTGTAATTGTGGCAATTATGCCTGTTCCTGCATGCCCTGTTGTATATTTAATTCCAATTTTATCTAATTGTTGAGTGATGAAACGTGATGTTTCATACTCTTTGAAAGATAACTCGGGATGCTGATGCAACCAACGCCTAAAACTTATTACTTCAGGCAAATATAAAGTTGTAAGTTCTTTTATTTTTTCTTTAAGACTACTCATATTTAAAATAATACTCATTTTTATTTAATATAATACTCATTTTAAAAATACAAAGGTAATTTAAAAAATGGAATAATTCAAAAATTTTGGATATTTTTATGTAAATAAACAAATTTTTTTTGTTGTTTTGGAAAAAAGTATTATTTTTGCATCGAATTTTTAATATTTGTGAACAAAGTAATTTTATAAAAACATATAGTAATGGAACACGTAATTAAGTTTATAACAGAGAATTATCCCGAAATGGGAGGTGGCATCATATTTGCGATGATTATTTACCTAATTGTTTCACAACGTTTTTCTTTTCAGCATATTAGAGAAGAAGTGAAAAAACGGTATGAAGAGTTGAAGGAACAAATTGATGGAGTCAAGGAATCTCTAGAAACAAAAATCAATAACCTTGACCAAAAGTTTGAGGCAAAAATCGAAAACGTTGAGGCAAAAATTGATAACCTTGACCAAAAGTTTGAGGCAAAAATCGAAAACGTTGAGGCAAAATTTGATAACCTTGACCAAAAATTTGAGGCAAAATTTGATAACGTTGAGGCAAAATTTGATAGCGTTGAGGCAAAATTTGATAGCGTTGAGGCAAAATTTGATAGCGTTGAGGCAAAAATTGATAACCTTGACCAAAAATTTGAGGCAAAATTTGATAACGTTGAGGCAAAAATTGATAACCTTGACCAAAAGTTTGAGGCAAAATTTGATAGCGTCGAGGCAAAATTTGATAACGTTGAGGCAAAATTTGATAACGTTGAGGCAAAATTTGATAACGTCGAGGCAAAAATTGATAACGTTGAGGCAAAATTTGATAATGTTGAGGCAAAAATTGATAACGTTGAAAGGAAATTAGACGCTAAAATTGACTTCGCTGAAATAAAGTTAGATAGCAAAATGGATAGTATTAAAGAACAAATAGTGAACCTGAAAGAAAAAGTCGAACAAAGTATCGAAAATCAAAACACCAAAATTGACTTTCAAGACTATAGAATAGATACATTTCTAACTGCAATGAAAATGAATACCACTGTAATAAAAACTCCAAAAGAGGAGCATTTTCAAGTACCTGAAATGGCATAATTGCGTTATTTTTAACTAGTTATTAATCATAATTTAAACTTATGAACATGAATCATGAATATCGAACTCCGCCTCCCCATAATCAAGAAGGAATTGGCAGACGTATTCTCGTAATCAACCCTGGCTCCACCTCAACAAAAATAGCCGTTTTTGAAGATGACAAGCCTATTTTACACAAGACCCTGCGTCATTCAAGTCAGGAAATAGGGAAATTTCCTACAATAACAAGTCAGTACGAATTTAGGAAAGGTGCAATTTTGCAGGAACTGAAAGAAGCAGGCATAAATTCAGAAGAGTTTAGTGCCGTAATCGGTCGTGGCGGATTGATAAAACCTATAGAATCTGGCGTGTACGAAGTGAATGACGCTATGAAAAAAGATCTAGTCAAAGGCATAATGGGACAACATGCAAGCAACCTCGGCGGACTTATAGCAGACGATATTGCCCGTGAAATAAAAGACGCAAAAGCACTTATAGCAGATCCCGTTGTTGTTGACGAATTAGAAGATGTAGCCCGCGTATCAGGACATCCGCTGATGCCGAACATCTCAATTTTTCACGCCTTAAATCAAAAAGCAATTGGACGCAAATTTGCCAAAGATACTAATCGCAAATATGAAGACCTTAATCTTATAGTTGCGCACCTCGGCGGTGGAATATCTATCGGAGCGCACAAAAAAGGGAAAGTAGTCGATGTAAACAATGCCTTAAACGGTTCAGGACCTTTTTCGCCGGAACGTTCAGGAACATTGCCCGCTTATAAGTTAGCCGAACTCTGTTTCAGCGGTGAATATAAAATCGAAGAAATCAGCGCGATGATTACCGGCAAAGGCGGAATTGTTGCACATCTCGGCACAAATGAAATGCCCGAAGCACAAAAACGAGTAATAGACGGCGACAAACACGCTGAATTAGTGCTGTATGCTATGGGATACAACATCGCTAAAGCCATTGGCGCAGCATTTGTTGCATTAAAAGGCGAAGTGGACGCTATTTTGCTTACAGGAGGAATTGCCTACAACAATTTGATTGTGGGATATATTAAACAACACGCTGACTGTCTGGGAAAAATATTTGTCTATCCAGGCGAAGACGAAATGGGCGCATTAGCAATGAACGCGCTGGGAGTGTTGAGAGGAGAGATGAAATGTAAGGTTTATGAATAAAGTTCTGAAATAAGACCTGATAGTATTATTTCCGTTGGTTTCAGGGGAATGATAAATTGGTTATTATAAATCATTTCCCAAAATTTTAGTTTTGGCAGATTCTAAGACAGTATCACTACTGTCCGTTAAAACGGATTTTACCCCCCGTGTTTTCGTTTAACATTTTAAGAATAAGCACGATACGAGATTTTTTATCGGGAAATGTAGCAACCAAA
>Ga0099364_10013776_pt1 | contig 10819 bp, 5 predicted proteins | sample TergutTh196P3_FD_73070 | JGI IMG/M metagenome (GOLD analysis project Ga0099364, IMG submission 73070) | Microcerotermes parvus P3 segment gut microbial communities from Pointe-Noire, Republic of the Congo - Th196 P3 | ecosystem: Host-associated > Arthropoda: Insects > Digestive system > Gut ...
TTCTGGGTCAGAAAAAGAAATTATTTATTAATTAAAGCTCCAAAGCCTTTAATAATAAGGAAATATTTTTTCTTGATTTTAAATTGTAAATTATGAGTCCACCTCGAAAAGTCAATATTTCCCCCCCCTCGCCCCCCCCCACTCATACTTCATGGGGGGGCAATAATCGAAACAGATAAATCATTTCCCTGCAAATCTACTTAAAGTGAGCATTAACCCCTCATTTTTTCAGGGCAAAAATGAGTATTGAAAAAAATACTTGTCAAAAAAGGCTACTTATTTATTTTGACATTCAAGAAGGTTTTGGAATCTAATGAAATTTGAAATAGGAAGGGAATTTAATGATATTTTTAAGAAAATCAGACCCAAATAGAGTGAGACTATTTTTTGGGAAGCTTGGAGACAAACAGCAAATAGCTTATACTTTATTTTTTATCACAGCTTCAATGATGCTTGTGGTAACTACGGTTGTCTCTTCCTTTATCAATAAAATGGAAATTTCTGTGGAGGAAAGTATCCACAAGCACCTCTTGGCAGCTGCTCATGCAGCTTCAACATTTTTGACCGCAGCAGAGCTTGACTTATTTCATACAATAGATGACATCCAAAGAGATGAATGGGAGTCGATAAGGGGTCGACTCCAGAAATTTGCCCTTGATTATCAAGTTCAATATGTCTATTATTGGCGATATATAGATGGAAAAATACAGTATATCATAGACAACGATGTAGAGGATATGGTTACTCCAGAGCTGTATTTTTATGCCGATGAAGATCCTGAGACGGCAGAGGCAGTTCCTCACATAATTGCTGGAGGCACATGGGTTACAAATCTTGGCACTTATACTACTTCTTGGTATGGATTAATTTCTGGTCTTGCTCCTGTCTACAATGAGGATGGTTCTGTCTATTGTGCAGCAGGTGTCGATATAAGCGATGAAATGCTGATAAATCAAAGGCAAAACATCAGGGTCATGAGAGTTGTTTTAGTTCTATCTATAATTCTCTCTGTCTCTTCAGGCTTTCTTGGTATCCGTCTTTATCATAGAAAAGCTGTTCAAAGTGAGTATGCAAATCGTGCTAAGAGTCAATTTTTATCAAATGTGAGCCACGAAATACGGACACCAATGAATGCTATTATTGGAATAACACAAATCGAACTCCAAAAACAGAATTTGACACAAGATTATGTGGAAGCTCTCGAAAAAATATATATTTCAGGTAGCTCTTTACTTGGAACTATAAACGATATACTTGATTTATCAAAAATCGAGACAGGTAAACTTGAGCTATATGAGGAAAAATATGAAATAGTCAATCTCCTTCACGATACTATTCAAATCAACATAGTTTTAATCAGTGAAAAGGATATAGAATTTATACTTGAAATAGACGAAAATCTGCCTTATAACCTCATAGGTGATGAACTTCGACTAAAGCAGATACTAAATAATCTCCTATCTAATGCCATAAAATATACCAAAAAAGGATATGTAAAGCTTTCTGTTAGCCATACAATCAAGGGTAACGATGTAATCCTTAGTTTTATTGTTGAGGACACTGGACAAGGTATGAAACCTGAGGATGTCTCAAATCTCTTTACTGAATATGTAAGATTTAATCTCGAAGCCAATAGAGCGACAGAGGGAACAGGAATAGGAATGAACATCACCAAGAATTTGGTAGAAATGATGAATGGTAATGTCCAAGTAGAAAGCGAGTATGGAAAAGGCAGCAAGTTTACTATAATTTTAGGGCAGAAATATTATGATAATCAAGTAATTGGACAAGAAATAGCTCAGCAAATGCGAAACTTTTCATTTACATTAAAAAACCTGCATACAAATTTTCAAATAGAGCGAGATATAATGCCCTTTGGGAAAGTCCTCATAGTAGATGATGTGAACACCAATATTTATGTTGCAGAGGGTCTACTTGCCCCTTATGAATTAAAGATAGACTCTGCAATCAGTGGTTTTCTTGCTATTGAAAAAGTGAAAAATGGTGAATATTATGATGTGATATTCATGGACCACATGATGCCATTGATGGACGGAATAGAAACGACAAAGAAACTCAGGTCAATGGGATACAAAGGCATAATAGTCGCTTTGACAGCAAATGCTATTTCTGGTAATGCGGAAATGTTCAAACAAAATGGTTTCGATGATTTTATCTCAAAACCTATCGATATCAGAGCGTTGAACTCAATATTGAATACATACATCAGAGACAAATACACTGCCGATACAAACATTGCTACCTACCAAAAACCAGAAGGGGTATATTTCTCAAGTGAAACAGAAGTCTCAAATAAGATATTTGAAGTGTTTCGTCGTGATGCTGAAAAAGCTATAGTCGTATTATATGAAACTCTTGTCAAAGGAGACTTAAAACTTTTTACGACTACAATTCACGGTATGAAATCCGCTCTGGCAAGTATTGGAGAAACAGTCGCAGCAGAAAAAGCTCAAGTCCTCGAAAATGCAGGACTTTCAGGTGATTTGAGCTTTATCATGAATAACATCGACAATTTTATCAATAATCTTGTGTGTATGATTACAACTATCAATCAAATCGAAACTTTTAACGAAAAAAATATTGCTCAATTTGAGGATATAGAATTTTTGAGAGAACAATTACAAATCATAGAAAATGCCTGCAACGAATATAACGATGCGGTTGTTTATGATACACTGGATAAACTTAGTGAAAAAACTTGGACAGCAGAAACTACTATTGCTCTGAAAAACATTCACGATACTCTGTATTTTAAGAGTGATTTTGATGAAGCATTAAATCTGGTAAAAACAATAAAATCAACGGCTGAAAAGCCTTTGTAACAAAGATAAAAAAATATAATGGAGGGTTTAAAATGGACAACATTTTTAATCAGAAAAAAGACCACAGCACTTTTACCTGGGAAAGTCTCGGAAATATCAAAGAAGGTCGTGGCACACTTGGAGAAGAGATGCCTGTTCTCGTTTACAGGCTCATGCAATTCACTATTTATGACATTATGACCAAGAAACTTGGTCGCGATGAAGCAGATAACATCCTACATGCTGCAGGACATCTCGCAGGTCGTGAATTTGCCAGAAATGCCTTGGATTTGAAACTCGAATTCAATAGTTTTGTAGCTTCACTACAGGACTCTTTGGCTGCTCTAAAAATAGGTATACTCCGTATCGAACAAATCGATACAGAGGCGAAAAATATCATTTTGACAGTCGCAGAAGATCTCGATTGTAGCGGACTTCCACTTACAGATGAATCTGTCTGTATTTATGATGAGGGATTTATTGCTGGCATTCTCGAAACCTATACTGGCACTCCCTATACCGTGAAAGAAATCGACTGCTGGGCAAGTGGGGATAGGATTTGTCGTTTTAAATGTAGCTCTGGTGCTTAAAAAACAGGAACACAAGCACCTTTACTGCAACAAACAAAAATGAAAAATCATGGCAGAAGATACTAAATCTAAAGTAGAAAATAACGCACAAAACACTGCTCAAAACTCAAATCTCGCAACCATAGCAGATGCTTTATTTGAGTATGTTCGTGATATTATATATAATACTGCGAACGCTACTTTGGACATCGACAGTTTACCTACTGAGTTTCATAATCTGGGAAAAGGGTTAAATTACCTCCAGAGTGTTGTAGGTGAAACAAAAATATTTGCCAAAGAGCTGGCGAAAGGTAATCTCAATTGCGAGTCGCCAGCTCGAGGCAATGAAATTGCTGCACCATTAAAAACCTTACACGCCTCTTTAAAACACTTGACTTGGCAATCACAACAAGTCGCTATTGGAGATTATAAACAAAGAGTTAATTTCATGGGTGAGTTTTCTGATGCCTTTAACAACATGATAGACCAGCTCCAACAGCAAAGAAAAATCATCATGGATGAGAGGACTATACTAAAACAGTATGTCGAGATGATACTTGAAAGCACGACCAATCCGTTACTTGTCTTTGATAAAGATGAAAAACTTGTATATATTAGCAATTCATGGTTTCATTATTGTGATATTTTTGGAGAAAAAGAGGTATTTGGAAAACAGGTAGATGAGCTTTTTGAACCTATTGTCTCCGATGAAAACTTGATGGACATTAAGTATAGCTATATGTCCGCTAATTCAGGTAGAAAAGTCATTGTTATTGAGCTTGACACAAATTTTAATCTGCAACAATCAATAGGACATTTTAAAGTTCAGTTCACTCCTATGATTGACGAAGAGGGTATTGTCGGTGGAATGATGCTCTTTCTCTTTGATTTGACAGAGAGTGAGCAAGCGAGAAGAACAGCTGAGCATGCAAGGGAGCTTGCAGAACAATCGCTCCGTGTAAAAACTACTTTCCTCGCAAAAATGTCTCATGAGATGCGGACTCCCATGAACGCAATACTTGGTATCACACAAATAGAGCTCCAAAAAAAGAATTTAATAGACGAGTCAAAAGAAGCCTTTGAAAAAATCTTTGACTCTAGTAACAACCTACTAATACTTATTAACGACATACTCGATTTATCAAAAATCGAGACTGGTAAGATTGAACTAAATTTAAATGAATATGATATACCGAGCTTTCTACAAGATACAATACAGTTAAATATAATGCAAATTGGTCAAAAGAAAATTGACTTTTTTCTTGAAATAGATGAAACCTTTCCGCTAATACTATATGGTGATCAACTCCGACTTAAACAGGTTTTAAACAATCTACTTTCAAATGCTATTAAATATACAGAAAAAGGCTTTATAAAGCTATCAATAAGCACGATATGCCCCTCTCATGTAGCTTGCGGAGAGGGGACTACCGATATTGCCCCCCCTGTGAGCTTGCGAGCGGGGGGGGAAGGGGGGGGTGAGAATTCCGAACTCCGAATTCCGAATTCCGAAGTCTACATGGATGAGGAAGACGAGGAAATAATTGACCCCAATAGTATCTATGTAAGTTTCGCAGTCGAAGACTCTGGACAAGGGATAAAAGAAGAAGACCAAAAGACATTATTTAGCGAGTATTCAAGGTTTAATACAAAAGAAAATAGGGATGCTGAGGGTGCTGGACTTGGACTAAATATTGCCAAAAGGCTTGTGGAAATAATGGATGGGTATATCAAGGTTCAGAGTATTTTTGGTAAAGGTAGCACATTTACCGCAGTAGTAAAACAACAAAAAATAGATGACCAGTGTATAGGTAAAACTATAGCTGAAAATCTGCGTAATAATACTTATAAATGTGAAAAGCATTTTGAAAAATTGCAATTTGTTCAGTCCAAAATGCCTTATGGAAAAGTCCTCATTGTTGATGATGTAGAGACAAATTTGTATGTAGCTTCAAAGCTTATGCAACCATATCTTTTAAAAATTGATACTGTTCTCAGTGGTTTTGAGGCTATAGAAAACATTTCAAATGGCAAAGTTTACGATATAATATTTATGGACCATATGATGCCAAAAATGGATGGGATTGAAACAACTCAAAAACTTCGTGCAATGGATTATGACGGAATCATAGTTGCTTTGACTGCCAATGCTCTGGCTGGTAATGATGTGATGTTTAAACAAAATGGCTTTGATGATTTTATTTCAAAACCAATAGACACAAGACTTCTCGATGATGTCTTAAATAAATACATACTTGAAAAATACCCCGAAGAAGCTGCTAAATATGTTGATGCAGCTGATATTATTGAAACTGCCGAAACTTCTATATCTATCCAAACAGAAGATAGCTCAATTTCTATGGACCCAAAACTACTCCAAATCTTTTGTAGGGATGTAAAACTTGCCGCTGATACAATCACTTCATCTTTAAAAGATGGCGACATTAAGCTCTTTACTACGAATGCTCACGCTATGAAGTCTCTACTCGCTACTATTGCTGAAAATAAAAAATCACGACTCGCTGCAGACCTCGAACAAGCTGGACTAAAAGACGATAAAGTGTTTATTTATGCTAATGCCCATGATTTTGTAGAATATCTTTATGCGCTTCATGCTAAATTGTCCCTTTCTATTTCTGATTCTACCGATGATAATGATGACATCGAAGAAGATATATCACTTTTGGATGAACAACTGAAACTAATCATTGGTGCTTGTCAAAACTATGATGACTCAAGCACTTATGATATACTCAATAAATTAAATGAGTTTCAATGGAAATCTGATACTAAAACTGCTCTTGAAAATATTCATGACTTACTATATTTACATAGTGACTTTGAAAGTGCCGAAGAAAAGGCAACCGAGCTTTTAAAATTGAAAATGGATAATGGATAATGGAGTTGCCCCCTCCATGAAGAATGAGTGGGGGGGCAGATCGAGTTCCCTACAAAACCAATTCCTCACAATACACCAATTCCCACCCATGATAAACCACAATGATTTTTTTCAAAACAACCTCACCAAATGGAGCAATACTAAACTCTTTTTTAGAGTGGTGGTCATCTGAGTATTTTTCGAGCTGTTCGGTGGCATCTTTGATATTTTTTTCTATTTCACGAGATAGTTTTTCACTCTCAAACTCTTTTTTGATATATTTAAGCTCTATCAGATAGGCATATTTCATGTCAGGATATTTTTGATAAAAAGGGAATAGGACAATGTCGGCAAATCCCACCCCCCCTGCCCCCCCCACTCATACTACATGAGAGTGTCAATAATGACTTTTCGTAGAGGGCTAATAAATCAGTTCCTTACAAAATCAACCTACCTTAATTTCAAAAAACCATTGACAAAAAACCCTACTTAAATATTTTTGTTCAAAATTATTTTTACAAAAGGATTTTTTATGTGGTCAAAACTTATAAAATTTTTTATTGGTGACAAAAAAGTCAACGAAATGAAGCAGTATGAGCCTTTTGTCATAGCTATAAATGAAAGAGTTCAAGAGCTACAAAACATCTCTGACGATGAGCTAAAAGAGCTTATAGATGATGTCAGAAATGATATAAAAGATAAAGTCAAACCAGAAGAGGAAATACTCGAAACCCTAGTAAAAAATTATCAAGAAACTCCATCAGAAAGAGAAAGAGACAAAATTGGAAATGAAATTGATAAACAAAAAGAGCTTTTAAAGGAAATTACAATAAAAATCTTAGATGACAATCTCATAGAGGTTTTTGCTATTGTCAAAGAGACTTGTCGGAGGCTACTTGGTCATGAATACGAGGTCAGAGGGCATAAAGTAGTCTGGGACATGGTTCCCTTTGATGTGCAGCTCATAGGTGGTATAGCTCTTCATCAAGGAAATATCTCTGAAATGGCAACGGGTGAGGGAAAAACCCTTGTTGCTACTTTACCTCTTTTTTTAAATGCTCTAACAGGTAGAGGTGTCCATCTTGTTACTGTAAATGATTATCTGGTCATGCGAGACAAGGAGTGGATGTCGCCTATCTTTGATTTTCATGGCATCACAGTGGGAACTATCACAACAGGAATGGAGCCTTATGGTCGACAAGATGCCTACAATAGCGACATCACTTATGGTACAAACAGTGAGTTTGGCTTTGATTATCTTAGAGATAATATGGCTATATCCCCCGACCACCTTTCTCAACGAGGTCATTATTTTGCTATCATTGACGAAGTAGACTCTATCCTTATAGACGAAGCCAGGACGCCGCTGATAATATCAGGACCTGTCTCTGAAAGTCGCAATTTTTACAACGAACTAGACTCCTTGATAAAGACTATCATAGCGCAGCAAAATCAGCTCGTGCAAAGATTTATGACGGAAATACGCAGTCTCTTGCAAACAAACGATTCGCAAGAAAGCATTGACAAACTAAATAGTGAGGACACGGAACGGCTATGTAAACTGATGATGGCTATCCAACGCGGTGCACCAAAGAACAAAGCCTTTATGAAACTTATGCAAGACCACGACCTCAAAAAACTCATCCAAGACTACGAAGGAGCGGTGTTACGAGACAAAAGAATGCACGAAATAGACAATGAAATGTATTTTATCATAGAAGAAAAGAACAATGCCGCTGACCTTTGTGAAAAAGGAAGGGAAGTCGTTCAAAAGAAATACCCAAATATTTTTGTCGTAGAACAGCTCGATGATATACTAAAAAATGTAGACGCAGAGGATATTTCTCCCGATGAAAAACGAAGCAAAAAAGAAAAATTGCAAGAACAATTCTATGATAAAAACGAAATCTTGCACAATATCTCACAGCTGATAAAGGCATATTCCCTCTTTGAAAAAGATGTAGACTATGTCGTCCAAGAAAACAAAGTCATCATAGTAGACCAATTCACAGGTCGTATGATGCCGGGCAGAAGATTTAGTGACGGACTACATCAGGCTCTGGAGGCAAAGGAAAAGGTCAGAGTAGAAGAGGCTACGCAAACCTATGCGACCATTACTCTGCAAAATTATTTCCGTATGTATGAAAAACTCTCAGGTATGACAGGAACTGCTGTCACCGAAGAAGGCGAATTTTTCGAGATATACAAGCTGCCAGTTCGCTCTATACCGACCAATGTCCCTATTACCCGTATAGACCACGATGATGTGATATATATGACAAAAAATGAAAAATACAATGCTATCATAGATGAAATCGTATACTGGCACAATATTCAAAAGCCTGTCCTCGTAGGCACGGTTACTGTGGAATCATCAGAAACTCTCAGCAGACTGCTACAAAGAAAAAAGATACCACACAAAGTGTTAAATGCCAAATATCACCAACAAGAGGCGGAGATTGTCGCAAACGCAGGACAGCCCGGAGCAGTAACGATAGCCACAAACATGGCAGGTCGTGGAACTGATATAAAACTCGGCGCAGGTGTCGTTTCACAAGAAGACAAGACGGCGTATTTGGATATGAAAAAAGACCTTGGCGAGGCGACACCGTTTGGACAGCCCATCGATGGTCTGCATATCATCGGCACGGAAAGACACGAGAGCCGTAGAATTGACAGACAGCTGCGTGGTCGTGCTGGTAGACAAGGTGACCCCGGCACATCCAGATTTTATCTATCTCTTGAGGACGATTTGATGCGTCTATTTGGTTCTGAGAGGATAGCGCCATTGATGATAAAGATGGGGCTCAAGCCAGGTGATGCGATACAGCACCCATGGATGTCAAAGACAGTAGAAGGTGCCCAAAAGAGAGTGGAAGAACAGAATTTTGAGATACGCAAGCAGCTGATAAAATACGATGAGGTGATGAATCAGCAAAGAGAAGTGATTTATACATATAGACGAAATGTCCTCAAGGGATATGATGTGAAAAATGACATCATAGAAATGATAGAAAATATCATCTCAAGCCTCGTAGAAGAGCGTATCGGTGATATAAAATATGTAGAAGAAATGCCCATAGATGAAGTGATACACGAGATAGAAGGAAGTCTAAATATCACAGTCGACATGTCAGAAATAAATATGAATAGAGTAAACAAAGAAATATTGACAGACACTTTGATAGAAATCGTTCTGAAAGCGTATGAAGAGAAAGAAGCAGCTCTCGGCGCTGAAGCTATGAGAGAAATAGAAAGACGCTCATTACTCGGGGTAGTGGACACACAATGGAGAGACCACTTACACGAAATGGATGTCCTAAAAGAAGGTATCTCATTTAGAGCGTATGCAAACAAAGACCCGCTCATAGAATACAAAAAAGAAGCATACATACTATTTGAACAATTGATTTATCGTATTCACGAAGTTACAGTGAAAAGAGTATTCACCACATACCTGCGTAGCAATGTAGGTATTCAGCAATTACAAAGCATACTAAAAAAAGCCGTGATGTCCCATGAAGAAAGGTCAGCACTTGATGAAGCTGCACAAAGAGCAGGAACTGGACAACAGACAAATAGACGGCAAAGACCTGAAGCACCACCAGAAAAACAACAACCCATAGTAAACGAATTAAAAATAGGTAGAAATGATGCCTGCCCATGCGGCTCAGGGAAAAAATACAAAAAATGCTGTGGAAACATGGAAAATAGAGAATGATAGCAAAGGAGTATAAATGTCAAAACCACTTATAATAGTAGAATCGCCAGCAAAGGCAAAAACTATCAGTAAATATCTAGATGATAGGTTTGTCGTGCAAGCGTCTATGGGACATGTCAGAGACCTGCCCAAAAAAGATATAGGAATAGATATAGAAAACAATTTTCAGCCAAAATATGTAGTAGATACTGCAAAGAAACAGCTCGTCTCTGCCTTGAAAAAAAACGCCAGCACAGCTGATGCTATATATCTCGCATCAGACCATGATAGAGAAGGTGAAGCGATAGCATGGCATCTCGCCGTCATACTCGAAAAAGAATCAAAGAACAAACCTGTATATCGAATAGTCTTCAATGAAATCACAAAAAATGCTATAAAAGAGGCTATAAAAACTCCCGGCACCATTGATATAAACAAAGTCAACGCACAACAAGCGAGGAGAATACTCGACAGAATAGTAGGATACAAAATCAGTCCGCTATTGTGGAAATTGATAAATGGAAATCTCTCTGCAGGAAGAGTGCAATCGGTAGCATTGAGACTAATATGCGAGCGTGATGACATCATAAAGGCATTTGTTTCTGAGGAATATTGGAGCATAGAAACTGAGTTTTGGAGAGACGAACTGCCAAAATTCAAAGCAGAACTGATACAATTTGACTCAAAAAAGATAGATTTAAAAAATGAACAACAGGCGCTCGATATATTGGCGCAACTAAAAGACGCTACATCACAAATCACCGCATATAAACAGACAGAACGATTTGTCCAGCCACCACCACCATACATCACCAGCACTATGCAACAAGATGCCTCAAAGATACTACAT
>Ga0099364_10013777_pt1 | contig 10819 bp, 6 predicted proteins | sample TergutTh196P3_FD_73070 | JGI IMG/M metagenome (GOLD analysis project Ga0099364, IMG submission 73070) | Microcerotermes parvus P3 segment gut microbial communities from Pointe-Noire, Republic of the Congo - Th196 P3 | ecosystem: Host-associated > Arthropoda: Insects > Digestive system > Gut ...
TCCTGCACCTTCTTTGATGGTTCCGCTGTCGTATCTTTGGATTCCGGGAAGATAGGATTTGCCAAACCCGGGGTCAGAAATGTAAGCCTTAAATCCCACATTTATTCCGAGTTCATCAAAATTGGCGGTTTTGTCGACTTGGACATATTTAGTTGTGGCTAAGCATACGTCTTTTAAATTTGCGCCCATATGTTTTAAAACAGCAAAAACGGAAGCCATTTGCGTTCCGCCTGCCAAGATAATCGGCATGTCGGGATTGTCTTCTTTAAATCCTGCAACTAATCCGGCTGCTGTCGGAATCATCGGATCGCCGAAAAGTTCGATGGCTTTGAACGGATCATTTTTCAAGTCGCCGATTTTGATATTGTTTTTTTCCATGGCGTCGTTGACAATTTGTTCTTTTAGCGCCACCGGATTTATGTCTGCGCTGCTGCTGACTTTTGCATGATAGCCAAGTGCTTTTAATACACCGAGTGCCGTTGTTGTGCCGCCGGGGGTACTTTCGCCGATAATCGGATGATCTGTTGTCGGCGCCCATTCTTTGCCAAGTTTTTTGGCGTTTTCAAAAATTGTTTTGGGGTCTTTTACGGCTTTTTCAGATCGAACATCGCCGCCGCATTCAGCCATCACGGAGGCTAATGGAATGGATTTGTCAGGAAGCATCATCAATCCGGCATTGACAAATTTGTAAGGCGTTTTTGTCAAATTTAAAGCGGAACGCGTGATAACGGCAGGCGTTGGCGTATCATAAGGCGGCGTCATCGGCAGGACGGGAACGCTGATAATGTTTCCGGTGTGCATGAGTTCGCTGTCGCCTGCCGGCGTGTAAACGGTGAGTTCCGCCGTTTTTCCGGCGGCGGAGACGCCCGGGATTTGGGATGTTTTCGTATTTGATAAAACACAAATGAAAAGGGGATTTTTAACTGACAGCTGTGGTTTGGGGGTTGTCCAACTCATCTTTATTCCTACTGATTTTTTATTTTTGCTGATTTTTAGTAATGGAGTTTTTTGTTTTTACCATTAATAAACAAGTAAAATATTATAAATATATTTTCTTTTACCCTGTTCCCGTTAAGTAAAAATGATAAAAAGAAAAGTAAAATTGAATTGGATTTTTCGAGAGGGGTTAAAAACTTGGCTTTATTTTTCGAGGAGGAGTGTTTCATCGACATTGGAATTATTAATCGAAAAAAAATTCAGGGCCGGGACCGAGAATCGAACTCGGGTCAAAGCCTCCACAGGGCTTCAGGATAACCTTTACCCCACCCCGGCCACTTTAAAAATGATTGAAAAGTGAAAAGAAAAACTATAGGCGGCTTTTCAAAAGCACTCCATAAAACCTTTTTTTTCATATAAACATTTCGATAGCAAAAAAGAAAATGTGCGGCAAAATTAAATATCGCCGCCGTTTTCAGGGTCGGCGTCGCCGAAGAGTCTCATTCTTTCAAATGTTAAAATTTTGCGGACAACGAGTTTTCTTTTGCCGCACCATCCGGCTTCGGGATAATTGGTGTTGACAAAAGCCACCAACTCCTCATCACTCATTTTTTCCAGCTTGTCCTGAAGCAAAAGCAAATGTTTCGCATATTCTTCCATATATTTCATCCCCTTACACTTTTTTAAAAAACAATGCACAATGACACATACCATCGGCTTCGATTTCATCTTCGTGATAAATGCACGGGCAAATTATTTTGCGGTCGGCTTCCTTATCTCCGTAAACAATGCGGCACGGACAGTATTGAGCCCCGTATTGCTCGCGGCGTTTTGCCAATCCTTCAATCACCAAATCCAATTCTTCAGGATTTGGGTTTAAAAGAAAACCTTTTTTAGCGGCATATTTTTCGGCGTACTGGCGGACTTTTTCTTTTGTTTCTTCAAGGGTCATAGAATCACACAATTAAATTTCTCTGAAAGGTAATAAAATGTTTGAATGAGGAGAACATTTATACATTCAAAAAATTACAAATACAAACCATCAAAATGGTTGGCAAAAAAACAAAAAAAAACACAAGGAGAAAAACATGACAAAAATTGCCTTTGTATCTTGCCGGATTTATGAAGATGAATTGACATATTTAACCGCAAAGTACGAAAAAAACAAAAAAATTATCGTCATCGAAACGGATTTTATTGAAACATTTGAGAGAAAACTGATTTTTGAAAAAATCAGCTATCTCAAAATTAAGCCGGAAGATTTGGAAAAAACAATTCATGAATTTGAAAATGAAAATGAAGATGTGCTGGTTATTCAGCTGATCGAATTTTCAATGGAATCAAAACCGGACAAAATTAAAGATTTGGTTTATGACAAAATCGAGTGGCTTCAGCCTTTCGTAAACGGCGTTTTGGCTTTTTACGGATTGTGCGGCAATGTTTTGGGGCAGCTTGAGGAGGATTTGAGCAAACCGGAATGTCCCGTTCATATATTAAAAGACGAAAACGGCTTTATTTCCGATGACTGCATTGGTGTTTCTCTTGGCGGAAGAAATCGATATATTTCTGTCTTAAAAAGCGGAACGCGTGGAGAAGGAACCTTTTTCTTAACACCCATGCAAGCCGCCCACTGGAGAGAATTGGCATACAGCAGCTCGGTAACGCCTGATCCCAATGACGACAATATGATTCGAATTGTCTTTGAATATTCCAATTACAAAAATGTTGGAAAAGTGTCAACCGGATTAAAATATGAAGAAAATTTCAATGAAATTGTCGATGACTTTTCAAAGCGTTTCAATATGAAGATCATTGAATATGACGGAACCGTCAGCGTGGTTGAAAAGTCGTATGAAAAATTTGCAAAAGAAATTGAGCAAAAAAAATCATAATGAGAAAATGAAAACTAAATGATAATAAATGAAAAATAAAGAAAAATAAAAACACGATGCGAAAACAGAATGGCAAATGAAAAAAAGAATGAAACAAACACATAAACAAAAACATTAAATATAAAACACAAAAAAATGTAAAAACGCAAAAAATGTTTATTTAAAAGGCATCATCTTTTTGAAGACCTAAATTATTTTTATTCAACCCATAGGTAACAGAGAATGACTCAAGAAATTAAAACGATTCCCGATTTCGATTATGCTGCACTTGGCTTAAAAGTGGGTCTTGAAATTCATCAGCAAGTGGCTTCTGAAAAAAAGCTCCACTGCAGCTGCCCGAATATTTACAGGGAAGCCGAAGATGCCGTCTATGAACTCAAAAGATATTTGCGCCCGAAAGCCAACACGCTTGGCGTTGTGGACCGCGCCGCTGTAGAGCAGACGCTTGCGCAGAAACAAAATGTTTACAAAGTGTATGATACCACGTGTTTAGGGGATTTGGATGAAGCCGGACCTGCGCCGATGAATTCCGAAGCTTTAGAAACAACGCTTCAAGTTTCAAAACTTTTTCACATGACTCCGGTAGACCGCATTCACACGATGAGAAAAATCATTGTGGACGGCTCCGGTCCCGCAGGATTTCAGCGGACGTCATTTGTTGCCGGACACGGCTGGATCGAAACAAAAAGTGGAAAATGCCGTATTGCCAGCTTGTGTTTGGAAGAAGAATCGGCTCCGAAAATGGAAGAAACCGACACCCATATTCTTTTTTCATTAGACCGGCTTGGAATCCCCCTTATTGAAATTGCAACGGAGCCGGACATTAAAACGCCGGAGCAGGCTTTTGAAGTTGCATCACACCTCGGAATGTGCCTCCGGTCAACCGGAAAAGTAAAAAGAGGAATCGGGACAATCCGCCAGGATGTCAATGTTTCCATTCGAAACGGCACGCGTGTTGAAATGAAAGGCGTCCAAGCATTGTATATGATTGATGAAATCATCAAGCGGGAAGTTTTCAGACAATTGAATTTGATACAAATTCGAGATGAGCTCAATGAAAAAGGAGCTTCTGTCGATGACGAAAATGCCGTTTGCGATGTCACAAGCATTTTTGCCGGCACAAAATCAAAAGTCATTTTAAAAAGCGCCGAAGATCGAAAAATCCTTGCCGTCCGGTTAAAAGGGTTCAAAGGTTTTGTCGGACGCGAAATCCAGCCCGGCAGAAGAGTCGGAACAGAACTTTCCGACAAAGCCAAAGCGGTTGGCGTTTCAGGATTATTCCATACCGATGAGCTTCCAAACTACGGAATAACGGCAGAAGAAGTTGCCGAATTAAGAAAAACCGTTGGCGCTGAAGAAGATGATGCTGTCGTCATGATGTCCGGACGCGAGGAAGTCGTCAAAAAAGCAATGAAATCCGTTATAGAGCGCGCAAAGATGCTTCTTGTAAACATTCCCGAAGAAACGAGATATGCTCAAGCAGACGGGAACACGGCTTACATGAGACCGCTCCCCGGAGCTGCCCGAATGTATCCGGAAACCGATTTAAAAACGCTTCCGATCGGCAGAAAAGAATATGAAGAACTCAAAGTTCCTGAGCTGCTGACAGAAAAGGCAAAGCGTTTCACCAAAGAATACGATTTGAATCCGGAATTTGCAGAAGGAATCGTTTTTTCAAAATATTTGCCGCTGTTTGAAAAATTAATGGTTCGGCACAAAGGACATGAAACTGTCACATCGACTCTTTTAGCCCGCACATTTACAGGCACGCTTTTGGAATTAAAAAGAGAAGGCATGGATACAGAAGCCGTTTCGGATGAAATGTTTGAAGAGCTGTTTGATTTGATTGCAAAAGGAACGCTTCCGAAAGACTCCGTGCGTCCCGTTTTGGTCATCATATGCGGCGATAAAAACTGCTGCATTTCTGAAGCTGCCGATAAATTAGGAATCGGTCAAGTTGATAAAAAAGAGATCGAAGAGTACATTCAGCAGATTGTTCTTGAGAAAATGGATTTTGTTCAAGAAAAAGGACTTGCTGCCGTTGGTCCGCTTATGGGCATTGTCATGGAAAAATACCGCGGCAAAATCGACGGCAAAGAAATCAGTGCGATGCTGAAAAAAGAAATAGAAGCAAAAACGAAATAAAATAAACAAAAATGAAATGAAACAGAATAATTTTTGTTTCATTTTCTTCTTTTTTTCAAAACAAAAAAAATTAAAAATTAAAAATTACCAAAATTGGTACCACTTTTTGTTTTTGGCGCTTTCGAGTTCAAGCTGCTTGTTTTCGAGTTGGTTGATTAGGGTTTGAACTTGGGCGATGTGCATTTTGGTGGTGTTGTCGCGCTCCATTATTTGGCTGTCTTTTGTCTCAAGCTGGTGGGACAGGGAAGCAATTTGAGCATCTTTTGTTTCCATCTGCTTGATTAAAGCGGCGACATATTCTTGGGATACGGCAGAATTGTTCTCGTCTTTAGAAAGATACATCTCAAGAGCTTTCGTAACGACAACGCCCTTGGATTCATTAATGGAATCTAATTTTTTATAAAGCTCTGTTGAAATTCTGACGTTTAATTGTTTTTTATCATCTGAACGGCTGTCATCCGAACGATTCATCTCATCCGGCTTGCTGCTATCATTTGAATCAGAGGGCTCAGTCATATTTACAAATCCGTTGTTAGATATATCTATCAAATTACTACATCTTTATATTTAATATTTATTTGGTTTTAACCTATGATCATCAAAGATATCAAAAAATAAAAAAATGATTCTTTTTGATAGATTTTTTATGATATGATAGATTTTACTCAAATAACTCATAGATAATGCTAATACTTAAACAAAACGAATCGTTTTAGGTGAAAATATGGATCGAAAAATTGTTGCCATTCTATTAATCGGCGTTATGGTGCTTTCCGTCGCCGGAACAATGACTGCTGTATCGACATTTGGTTTTTTCGGAAAGGTTCTGATTGATTCGGATATCGCAAAAGAAATCAAAATAAACGAAAACGCTTACAAAAAGCAAGTCCAAATTCAAAATATTATAGAGGATTGGTATTATTACCCGTATGACGAATCGGACATATTTGCGGGAATATATAGCGGGATGTTCGATGGTTTGGATGACCCGTATTCTTACTACATGACAAAAGAGCAATATGACGACTTGATGTTTGAAAACAACATGGGAGACGTCGGCGGCATTGGAATACAAATGATGCAGGACAAAGACGGAAAAATGGCCATCACAAAAGTATATCCGGGAACGCCTGCTGAGAGAGCGCCTTTGAAAAAGGGAGACGAAATCATAAAAGTCAATGACGAAGACGTTTCAAAAATGACTCTCGATGAAATGGCTGCCAAAATAAGAGGAAAAGCCGGAACAACAGTTAAAATCGAAGTTCTTCGGGGCGATCAGCCGTTTGTTTATGAAATTGTCAGAGAAAACAATGTTGTAAAGACGGTTTATTCCGAAAAGAAAGGAAATATCGGATATATTGAAATTTCATCCTTCAATGAAGATACCGGAAAAGATTTTGAAACCCATCTCAATGAACTTCGGAAACAAAATATACAAGGTTTGATCATCGATTTGCGTGACAATCCCGGCGGCAGCGTGAATGCCGTATTAAATATTTCAGATCAGCTTTTGAACAATAAAACTGTTTGCTATATAGAATATCATAATGAGCCGATGGAGGAAATAAAATCGGATAGCAAAATGCTAGAGATTCCCTATGTTGTGCTTGTAAATAATAGAAGTGCCAGCGCATCAGAGATTTTGGCGGGAGCCGTCAAAGAAAACAATGCTGGCACATTAATCGGTGAAAAAACATATGGAAAAGGGGTTATCCAAATAATTCTTGGATTAACGGACGGATCCGCCGTAAAAGTAACAACCGGCCAATATTATTCCCCTGACAAAAATGTGATTCAAGATATCGGAATCACGCCAAATATCGAAATTCAAAATGAGTACAGCAACGGAGAATTAATAAAAGACAATCAATTGGAAAAAGCCATGGAAATATTAAACAAACCGATCACAGAAGGGGCTGCAATATAAAAAAATATAGAAAAATCTATCAAAATGATACACTTATTAAACAAATTGCTACAAAACCGTTTCGTTTGGTTTGTAGCAAATAAACAGGATCAATAGACTTGTGCTAAAAAATATTGGTGAAAAAAATAGCAAAAATGTTGTTTTTTGATACATTTTGATATGAAAATTATTTTGGCCGAAAAAAGCAGTTAAAAATCTAGCAAATTTTTGCCGATTTGATAGAATATGCTATAAAATGAACGACAAAGTATATATTCAATTGGTGCATATTAGTATCATGTCAGCGTTGGGATAATAATCATTAACTCAACCGGACTCGAAAAAAATCTTTGAATTGGAAGAAATGTGTGAAAAGAGAAAAGGATGATTTGTGGCGAATTATCCTTTTCCGACAATTCTTTTTTAAAAAACACTAACATCACTCAATAACCTTTTTTTTGAATATGTTCTTTCAATAACTTTTTTTGAATCTATCTATCAATACTTTTTTTTTGAATCTGCCTATCAATAACTTTTTTTAAAAAGCACTAAAAATCATTCAATAACTTTTTTTGAATCTATATCATTCAATATCAATTTTTTTGATCTGCTTTCGCTAATTTCATTATAATTAATGACATACATATAAATGGCGATTGCTATCTAAAAATATACTGCGTCATATAATATCATCCTAATTAAGGATTGTTTCAAACACAGAGATTATATATTGGAAAATCAATCAATCCAACCGAAAAAGGCTTAATATTAATCTATTGTTAAGTCCAAGAAAACCAAAGCATGCGGATTGGGAAAACATGATAATGCCAAAATCAACAATGAGCAAACATAAATATCGGGTGCATCCTCTCAAGTCACCTTGGGGCACTCGCGAATTGTTGACGCGGGTATTGAAAAAATCTGCTCTATTTTCAAAAATCATTTCCGATCTGACCTTTTCCTCTCTTTTTCCAAAATTCGTTTACGGTCTTACCTTTTCCTCTCTTTTTTCAATTCTTTTTGGCCAAAATTTCAAAAACTTCAAAGAAATGCAAACCGGTTTTCTGAACGGAGGGACATAATATATTAATAGATAGCAAAATGCTAGCAAAATGATATAAACTTTCATATTATAATATATCACAAAAGGACAACTATGGAGACAACAAATGCCGAAAAGACAAGACGTTAAAAAAGTACTATTAATCGGATCGGGGCCGATTACAATCGGGCAAGCTGCAGAATTTGACTTCTCAGGAACACAAGCTTGCCGCGCACTCAAAGAAGAAGGAATACAAGTTGTCTTGGTAAACTCCAATCCGGCAACCATCATGACGGATCCTGAAACGGCAGATTCGGTTTATGTAGAGCCGATAGATGTCGAAATTATTGAAAAAATTATTGAAAAAGAAAAACCGGACAGCATTATTGCCGGAATCGGCGGACAGACCGGCCTGAACATGACAACGGAATTGTTTGAAAAAGGCATTCTTGCAAAACACAATGTCAAACTTTTGGGAACGCAGGTTGAATCTATCAAAAATACGGAAGACCGAGAATTATTTAAAGAGCTGATGGTCAGCATCGGAGAAAAAGTTCCAAGAAGCAAAGCCGTTGTTTCAATGGACGAAATTGAAGAAACCGTCAAAGAATTTGGCCTTCCGCTCATTATCCGGCCGGCATATACGCTTGGAGGTGCAGGCGGCGGCATTGCATACACCCGCGAAGAACTGATGGAAATTGCGGAAAGAGGATTTAAAAAGAGCCGCATCCACCAACTTTTGATTGAAGAAAGTGTTCTTGGCTGGGAAGAAATTGAATATGAAGTGATGAGAGACAAAAATGACACTTGCGTTGTCATCTGTACGATGGAAAACATTGACCCGATGGGAATCCACACCGGCGAGTCCATGGTGGTCGCTCCTATTCTCACAGTTCCAAAAGAAGATGAGAAAATGCTTCGTGCGGCAGCCATCCGAATTTTGAAAGCCTTAAATATTGAAGGCGGCTGCAACATTCAGCTGGCTTACAACACTGAAACCCGCGATTATCGAGTCATCGAAGTCAATCCGCGCGTTTCCCGCTCATCGGCTTTGGCTTCAAAAGCAACCGGATTTCCGATTGCAAGAACCACTGCTAAAATTGCAATCGGCTTGACGCTGGATGAATTGATCAAAGGCGTTGAAATCGGCTCTTCAAACTATGAGCCCAATGTCCAATACATTGTTGCAAAAATGGCGCGCTGGCCGTTTGATAAATTCACAACTGCGGACAGAACATTAACGACGTCCATGAAAAGCACAGGCGAAGTGATGGCGATCGGCGGCACCGTTGAAGATGCGCTCCAAAAATCAATTCGCGGGCTGGACCTTGGAAAACACATCGATGAATATTCTTGGACAAATGAGGAAATTGAAAAACTTTTAAGAGGGGCAACCGATGAACGCATCTTTGTCATCATTTATGCCTTGAAAAAAGGATATTCCGTCAAAACAATTTCCGACCGGACAAAGATCAATCCGTTCTTCATTGAAAAAATCAGCAATTTTGTCTTGTTTGAAAAAACGCTCTCCGAAGAGCCGTTGACAAAAGAAATTCTTTTGGAAGCTAAAAAATTAGGATTCAGCGATGAAAGAATCGGCGAGCTGACCAAAAAGAGCCGGGAAGAAATTGCCGACATGAGAGAGAAGGAGCAGATTATTGCATCTTACCGCATGGTTGATTCTTGCGCCGATGATTTGGAATCGTTTACGCCTTATTATTACACGCAGTACGATGCTCCAAATCTTTCCAAATCCACTGACCGGAAAAAAGTCTTGATTCTCGGATCCGGACCGATTCGTATCGGACAAGGGATTGAGTTTGACTACTGTACCGTCCATGCTGTCAAAGCACTTCGTGAAGAAGGCATTGAAACGCATATCATCAACAACAACCCTGAAACCGTTTCAACGGACTACGATACATCCGATAAACTTTTCTTTGAACCGGTGACGCTTGAAGATGTCATGAATATTGTGGAAAAAGAAAATCCGGACGGCATTTTGGTGCAGTTTGGCGGGCAGACGTCTGTGAACTTGGCGATTCCGCTTGAAAAGGAACTCAAAAGAAGGGGCTTAAAAACGCAGATTTTGGGAACATCGCCTGAGGATATGGATGTTGCGGAAGACAGAGAGCGCTTTAACCTCATGATGAAAAAGCTTGGCATTTTGCAGCCGGAAGCCGGATATGCCGCTTCCGGAAAAGAGGCTGTTGAAATTGCCGAAAAAATCGGATATCCGGTTTTGGTTCGCCCGTCTTATGTTTTGGGCGGCCGGGCAATGGAAGTTGTTTACAGCCAAGAAGAGCTTGAGAAATATATCAAAGAAGCCGTTCGTGTTTCCCAAGACCACCCGATTTTAATTGACAGCTTTTTGGAAGGTGCAAGAGAAATTGATGTCGATGCCGTTTGTGATTCAAAGGATGTTTTCATCGGCGCTATTATGGAACACGTTGAAGAAGCGGGCATTCACTCAGGTGATTCGGCTTGTGTCCTTCCGTCCCAAACCCTTCCGGAAGAGACTTTGGAAATTGTCCGCGACTACACAAAAAAGATCGCTTTGGCTTTGAATGTTAAAGGAATGATTAACATCCAGATGGCTGAGCAAAACGGCAAAGTTTTTGTTTTGGAAGCCAATCCCCGGTCCAGCCGAACCGTTCCGTTTGTTTCAAAAGCGATCGGCATTCCCCTTGCAAAGATTGCCGCCAAAATCATGATCGGCAAATCCTTACTCGATCAAGGGTATGTTTCTGACAAAGAGCCTGCGATTAAGCACGTTGCTGTCAAAGAAGTGATTTTGCCGTTTGACAAGCTCACGGGTGCAGACCCGCTTTTGAGTCCTGAAATGAAGAGTACCGGCGAAGTGATGGGAATTGACTATCGGTTGGATATGGCTTTCTT
>Ga0099364_10013778_pt1 | contig 10818 bp, 17 predicted proteins | sample TergutTh196P3_FD_73070 | JGI IMG/M metagenome (GOLD analysis project Ga0099364, IMG submission 73070) | Microcerotermes parvus P3 segment gut microbial communities from Pointe-Noire, Republic of the Congo - Th196 P3 | ecosystem: Host-associated > Arthropoda: Insects > Digestive system > Gut ...
GACAGTCACCGAAGACAACAGCTACAGAAAAAACTTTTATAACATCTACGAGCAATTAACCTCGTATATCCAGTTTATCACGACCGAAAAAATCAGATTTGTCAAATACAAGGGCAAAAACTCCGAAGTCCCGAGGTTTAAGCGACCGACCGCCGACTGGTGGAAGCGATTGCAGACCTCAAAGTGCTTTGAAGACAGAATCGACTTCATAGATATTCCGTATTTCAGGACGTATCAGTACAACCTCGACAAAGAGATTGTAAAATCAATGTGCCTAAAAAAAGTAGCCGCAATGTCGGCATATTTGGACTATGACAACGGTACCGTCGAATGGGAAAGCTTCCTTGTCGCCGATGACATAAATACTTTTCTGTCCTCGCTCAACGACAACGACATAGCTAAATACTGGACTGCCAAAGAGAAAGTCAAAAAAGAAATACTGACAAAGCTTGATAAAAAACGCAAGAAAGATGAAAGGGGCAGACAATAATGGCAAATACTCACAAAGAAATTCTAATGACATATCTGACAGAAAAGCGTTGCGACTTAGAAAGCAAAATCACCGATAAACAACACATGGTTTTCAAATACGATGCAGACGTCGTCAACACTTTGGAACTTCAACTTGCCTTGAACAAATTAGATTGCTTCAATGAATTCGCCGATGATGTAGCCAAACTAATGGAACTATCCCATTTTGAAAGCCTGTTTACTTATATTGCAGTCAATCCCGAATACGTCCGCTATCGGCTTAGCCAGTTTGCTTAGATGATAGTTTTGTGAAAAAAGACTTAACATTTCGCTAAATACAAAATATGACAAAAAATGCAAGCTAAAAAAACCATGATTTTACCGCACTTTCCCCACCTGCCAAACCGCCCCTAGTGTCTGATCAGCCGTCAGCTGATTTTGCAAAATAAATAAACGCTGAAAAATTCAGCGTTTGCCGTTGATCATAAAATCAATCTTTGCTATTTAATTTATCAATTTGCAAAAAAGCTATTGCAAAGCTGAAAATAATGTGATATAATAATATTGTGGTTATTGAAAAGTTGTTTTGCAAAGGGTTACAAAGATTTCGGCTAATTCGTTGCGGAATATGTAAACAGCAATTAATATTGCTTCCTTTACAAGAAATTCTTTAAAGCTCATTGTATCAACTCCTTTTCTTTTTAGCAACTGTTTCTGTGGCGGTTTCATGTTGCTGTTAAATATCGCCCTTGTTTTTTTTCAACGAGGGCGGTTTTTTTATTGCATTATTTTAGCAATATGCTCTTGCTTTTGCTGTTCTGTAACTTGCGTTAGAGGGTATAGTTCTTTGCAAATGTTTAATATTTGTTCATTGCTGAATAAAATTTCTCTTGAATTTAAATCATTGCTCAAGTAATGAAGTAATTCATTCCTTTTCATGATGTTATAGTTTGCGGGAATCGCTTTGAGCTCGCACCTTTCGCTAAAAACTATGTATGAAACAAAGCAATCACGATTTAATCTTAAATAATTTGAAAGTGCATTAATATGGGTTTTGTTTTGAGAAATCGGATTATAGAATTGATTTTTATTACCGCCCTTTAGACACTGTGTCCAATTGGTATAACTTTCATTCCCAAATATCCAACCGCTATAATTTTTACTCTCTATTACAAATATACCTTTTTCGTGGATTAATAACACATCAATTTCAGAGGTTTTACCTCTGTACGGCACGTAAATATTTGAGAGATAATAAGAATATCCGCTTATATTTTTTAGAACGTTTTGTATTAAGTATTCGCCCTCTTTACCTATTTGTTCAGATTTATTTGGTTTTGGTGGGGTGCTTGGTTTTGGTTTATATGGTGCAGGGGGACTTGGTTTGGGTATATATATTTCTCGGTTGATTGGCTTTTTATATTCATACTTAATTTGATTCTCTCTGTCATCTTTTGTCAAGAGTTTCAAACATATTATTGCACCTATAACAATTAAGCTTAAAACTATAAAAAACACCATTATTTTGACACTCCCTTAACCGATTCTATAAGTTATCCTTATTCTCTTTCATTGTAAATCCCTATTTGTATTGTCCTTTGCCTTTTTTCTTTTTTGTTTTTAAGATTATGTTTGTCGGTGTATTCTTTTTGCCCAAAAGAAGTGCCTACAAGCCAATCAATAGAAACGCCATAGAAATCGGACAAAAGTCCTAATTTTTCTATGTCGGGTTCTAATAATCCGTTTTCATATTTTGAAATAGTTGTATGAATTACCCCTATTTCAGTAGCTATTTCTCTTTGACTAAAGCCTGTATTTTCACGGGCTTTTTTTAATTTACTTGCAAATCCCTCTTTATACAAAATAAAAACGCCTCTCTTTATGTTGCTATTATAGCACATTTAACAAAATTTTGGTTGCTATTTTGGCAAATGTATCACTTGCCAAAATTGGTACAAATATGTTATAATATAATCATACCCTAAAACAAACCCGAAAGTCAACCCGGGAATAAAAAAAGCTAAAAGCGGCATAGCAACCCGCAAAAATAATAGAAAGTAGTGATTAGTATGGTGAAGACTAAGGCAATCTGTTTTATTGGAGAGGCACTTGAATTTTTTGACAACCTTGAAGTAACAAGTGATGTTGATAAGCGTTCGATTAAAATTATTGTTGATTTTTTTGAACATTTAGAGATATTGCTTAGTGATGTTCTCGAAAAGCATTATTCTATGAATTGGTTACTCTCACGCTATTCTGACGAATTAGTTTTAAGAGTCAAAAAATATCATGAAGGTGAAGATGACGAATAACCCCTTGCAACCCCAAATTAAGCTATAAGCGGCATAGCAACCCGCAAAAATGAGAGAAAAGAGTGATAAAAATGTTTGATTTTAATATTGTACCTATTTTACTTTGCATTTTAGTTTCTTTTATTTGTGTACATATAGGCTTAAAAGTTCTATTTTCGGCACTCAATGAAGACCTCAAAGACGATGATGTAATTGATAACCGTGGCACTACTACTAATATAACTTACAATAATTGTACGGTAAACAATTATACCCTAAATTAAACAAAAAGCTATAAGCGGCATAGCAACCCGCAAAAAGGAAAGGGAAGTGGTAAGAATGAATGAATTTGCGATTAACATAAAATATTTACGCAATGCACTTGGATTTAGTCAACAACAGGTAGCTAATCTTTTAGGGATTAGACAAACAACCTATAGTGATTATGAAAGAGGTAGAAGCGAGGCTACAATTGGTGTACTTAAAAAACTAGCTTATTTTTACAGAGTTCCAACAGATGTACTTATCGGATTTAAGTTTCCTTTGGCACTTGAGGTAGAAGCCAAAAGTCAACCCGGGAATAAAAAAAGCTAAAAGCGGCATAGCAACCCGCAAAAAAAGAAAAGGGAAGTGGTAAGAATGACTGATTTTGATTTTGTAATTATTTCAGAGGTTGAGGATTTTATAGTTAACAGAGGTATTAAAGACTATTTCAGTCTTATAGACACACTCAAAGCATTAGATAAAACTCTTTATTTAAAGTTTGTCAGAACCAATACTCTGCACTTTAACACTTATCTCGAAGCCCTAAGAAATTTACAGCAAACCATATACGATGATGACGAACCATTCTACTAAAGCTAAAAGCGGCATAGCAACCCGCAAAAATAATAGAAAAGAGTGTTGGTTATGAAAAGGGATTTTAGTGTTATTCAATTGCTTATTTCCTTGGTCATTTTAGTTATTGTAGCTTTTGTACTTTTTTTTGACATGATTTTTGAATTTGGTTTTTTTGACATGATTATTCATTTTTTTGAAATTCTTATTCCTGTTTTTATTGTTTCTTTTCTAATTTTTCTTGGTACTTATAGCATTTATTCTGTTTTATGTTTTATTTCCCCAAAATATTTTACTCATTATCACTATAAAAGCTATAAGCGGCATAGCAACCCGCAAAAAAAGAAAGTAGTGATTAATATGGAGAAGACTAATAAAATTCTTTTTATGGAAGACATAGAAGACATACTTAATTTTTTTGACAACCTTGAAGTAACAAGTAATATTGATAAGGGTATTATTGTTGATTTTTTTGGACATTTAGAATTTCTTGAAAAGCATTATTCTCTGAAATGGTTAGTTGAACTCGGTCATTACGAATTAGTTTTAAAAGTCAAAAACTATCATTATGAAGATGAAGACGAATGTAGCCTCCACGATCCGCCCTTTTTTTAACCCCTCGCCCCCGCGGAATAAAAAAAGCTAAAAGCGGCATAGCAACCCGCAAAAATGAAAGAAAGTAGTGATTATATATGAGAAAAACAATTGACTCGGCAGATGAAATTAGGAATAAAATATCTAAAAATGATGTGACTTTGGTTTTGACTGTTGGAGATTTAAGACATTTTGCAAATATTATGGAAGAAAATATATTAAATTCACGTATTATCGCAAATTTTTTATATGAAGATTTCACGAAAGCCCAACTAAACAATGTTTCTGCCAGATTAGATGATGCGGCGAATAAATTAATTGGTCTTTTGGAGTTTATGAGTAGGAGATTTTCACAGCCCGTAACTGTTGAAGATGTTTTTTCAGATTGGCGATTGCAAATTGATAAAGAGATTATTCCCCCCGAGGAGTTGATCCCTGATAACCCTTATTTCTTTCAGTATGAACTGCCCTTTTAGCCCCCTCGCCCCCCGCCATGGCGGCTTGAAAAGCCCGACATGGCAAGCCCTAAGCCCCGCTTGCACCCGCCGTTACAGCCCTTATTTCTTTCAGTTCGCCGCCCCTAGGTTCGATTTAGCATTTATTTTCTGACTTTTGGGTTAATAACCGTGTTATAATTTTCAAGGGCTGTCTATAAAAATATCCCTTATTTCTTTTCAGACAGCCGCAATAATGCCAAACACGGTTATTAATCCAAAAGCAAGGTGGAGTTTGTGAATAGATTTTGAAATTTTCCGCCCTGTAATCTTTAGGTAAAACCAAGGAAAGCGAGCAGTTCAAAATCAGCTTAAAGTCTTAAAATACACAGCGGAAAAATTCTAAATGTATTCACAAAACTACCTTGTCACGATAAATTTTTCTCTAAGATGATTCCCGCATAATTTGAAAGGATTGAAGAAAATGCGATATGAAGCTTTGATTTTAATAGGATTTGTTTCAACTTTTATCCTCGCCTTTGCATCTTCCGGCAAAGCAAGATACTACAAAACAGCATTTACCCCCTTGGAAGCCGAGGACTTTAAGAAGCCTTTCAGATATGCCTTTTGGCTCTCTGTAATGATAACGAGCATAATCTCTTTTTTGTCATTTTCTACAGTCGCCTATCTGATAGCTTCAAGCTTTAAGGCGGTGAATTAATGGGAGCGATAATAACTCTTGCGGCATTAACGCTTTACCTCGCCTTTACTTCATTTTTAGGATTTTTGCTGTACAAGCGATTTGAGAAATGGAGCATAAAGACCAAAGAGCATTTGGAGCAAAAAGCCAAGGAGAGAGCAGAAAAACAAGAGCAAAGCACAAATAATAACGACTTAGAAAACGAAGTAGAGCGGCTTAGAAAGCTTGTCGAAGCAAGCAATCCGCCTGTTATCCCGGCAATGGAAAGCATTTAACAACAGCTGAAAGCGGAGTAGCAACCCGCATAATAAATAAAAGAAAGAGTGATTTAAATGGTAAAAATAGTAGGATTTAAGCATAGTCAAGGTGAATTTACGGCGAATGACGGCAGGGTTATAAATTATAACAACGTACTTTTGTATTATATGTTCGACAATTCAAAGAACGTTGTCGGCATAGCGGTAGGGGAGTTTAAGATTGCTTTTGATAAATGCAAGGAAATTACAGGCTTTGACTATAGTACATTACCCGAATTGCTGAACAAACCTGTCCAACTCGTCACAATCCCGGTTAAAAACGGTCTGCAACTGGATTCAATAATAATTCTGCCGGGTAAAGCCGAAACAGAGCCGAAGAAACCATGAACGAGTTAGAAATTTTAGAGCAACCGGAAGAACTCCTCGCCGATGAGCTAGCCGATGAGCCGATCGAAGAGTTAAGTATAGCAGAAATACTGTCTGAACTTTTAGACGAACGCTTTGAACTGCTTGAAACAGAGCGACAAGAGCTAATACTTGAAGTCAGGACACTGAATGAACAAATAGCAGTACAAAATGAGTTTTTAGTGCATTTTTGGTGGATTGCAATTGTTTTTTTAGTCTGCAAATTTATTCATTTCTTGTTTTTCAGATTATTTTTCGGCGGGATTACGTAAACGAGGATTTAGGATTTAGGACTTAGGATTGAGGAATTAAAACAAGGATTTAAGGCTTACCTTGAACCTTATTTTAATAAATAATTAGTGAAAGGAGAATACTCATGGATTTTACAACTGCTTTGGCTTCTGTCGACACAGATGTTTTGCTTGAATCTTTCTATGCGGTCGTTCCGATAATTTTAACGATAGCAGTCCCAATTCTCGGTGCGAAAATCGGATTAGGCTTTTTATTCGGCATGGCGAGAGGAATTTAATCAGCAATTAGGATTTAGGTTAAGTTACATACTTTATCCTAAATCCTAAATTTTTCAAAAAAACTGTTAACTGCAAAAGAATGGAGTGATAAATTTGAAACGTATCTTGTCTGCAATAATTGCAGTTTTAGTATTGGTTTTAAATATCGCTCCGCTTTCTTTTGTCGCCGAAGCCCAAGACGATAACTACAACTATATTGACTTTTACAGAGATCATTACACCGCCCTTGTAGATTACGCAAAAGGCAACAAATCCGCTTCCGATTTTTCCAATGATACTTTCGCCAACGCACACAGAGCGAATTACAACCAAAACCCCGCCTATAGGCTTGCCGTCGACAACATAGACCCGAATCTTAAAAATGGCTTAAATGCCCCTCTAAGCACGATTAAAGACACAATCGGACTTGCTCTTGACACCCTCGACACTAATTTCAGAAATATACTTACAGCAGGCTTGGGAGTTCTCCCCGATTTAGCAGATGCATTATTTAATTGGGCTTTGGATAAAAATTCTGCTGAAGCTGAAGATTTACTTAATGGTAGTGCTGCTTATATTAGAGTTGATTTAAAAGACCCTTCAAGACACAATATTGTTGAAATTTGGTCTCCTACTCACGGTATTATTAGAGATAGAAGACTTAATGCTACAGTTACTGTACGTGAATATGAAAATTCCCCGGGTTGTTTTTGGAAATCAACGAATACTAGTACCGGTAATGTTATTCATCAGGTTACTTATTCGCAAGGATTTACTGTTACCGCTCAACCAACAACTGAAACTTATACTTTGGTTGGAGACTGGCGTTGGAGTGACGGAACTCCATATCAACCTGAGCCAACTTATCTTGATCCTCAAAGCTTAACTGACAATGAAATAATTGTTTTTATAAATAACACATATACAAAAATCATTCAAAACAACGGCGGCGACAATGGCGGAGATAATGGCAACGGAGGAGATAACGGCGGCAACAATGGCACTACTAATATAACTAACAATAATACTACAAATCATATCACCAATAACGATTATACCACAAATGATTATACTACAAATAACTATGATTATACTACAAACGATTACAGCACAAATGACTACAGCATTACTAATATTTTTGACATAGATCTTTCAAGCATAGAAAGCCTTTTGCAGTCTATACTTAATGAGCTACAAGCGATTAATGGCAAAATCGAAGCAGGGTTAAAGACCTCTTTGGATAATTTAAAAAACTCTGTAGATGAGTTGAAAAAGTCTATAGATAGTTTAGTTGAAAATCCATATTCTTCTGATAACAGCGGTGGTGGTCTTAGTAATATTTGGGATTTCTTTATTTCAACTAATGATACTATAGCCAAAATTTTTGATTCGTTATCTAATTTGGTTAAGGATATTATTTTAGCTTTAATAAATAGCATATCTCAAATTATTATAGCTATTCTTGACTTTTTCGGCATTGTCGTGGTTGAAATGACAAAAACTGAATTTGAAACGGCACTTGACGGAAGAAAAAATGAATTTGAAGAAAAATTTTCTGTTGTAAAAGACGGTAAGGTTTATCTTACTGATTCGTTTAATGAAATCAGAAGAGTTATGCGTGGCGGTAGTGTTGAGCCTATTCCTGTTCAAGCGGCTGGTTTAGCGATTCAGCCACTTAACGCTACAACCAATACTGCGACTAATTATGGAAACACTTTTCCCGAAATTGCAACGCATTATGAGTTTCTTAGACATTCTGATTTTTTATTTAAACTAAGACAACGCAATCCCGCCGCTTTTAATATCTTTAGACAGTTTAATGATTTTTTACTTATTCTTTTCTCTATATTTTTTAAAATTAGAGCTTTACCTGCAATAATAGGAAAAGTTAAAACTGTTTTTTATCATGAAAGATTTTGAAAATGGAGTGATTATTTTGTTTTATGGTCTTGTTTGGTGGATTGTTGACAGGGTTTTTGATTTAGTTTTTTTCTTAACTCGTGGGCTTGATGTCGATTCTATGACTGAGTATTTCAGTAAACCTTTTGTTGCTCCTACTGAGTTAAATAGTGTAAGTCTTTTTGTTTCTCCCGAAGTTATTGACTTTATAATTGGCTTAGAATTAGCTTGGTTTGGGTTTAAAATGGCATGGGCTATAGGCTTGCGGATAAAGTCGTTCATTCCCGGGATTTCCGGTATATAAAGGCGGTAAAAAAATGAGTACAGTAAGTATAATAACCCCGATATTATCAATGTTTCAGTCGATAATTTTGTTTATTTGCAAAGCAATAGGGATTGCTATATTGCCGTTTTTTGTTATGACTTTTTTCTTCATGATAGTTTTTTACATAAAAGGCAAACGCCGCAAAAAGCCTACCTACAGGAAAACATACAAAAAACCTAAAAAGCTGAAAGTTTTGCTTATTGATTTCCCTCGCCGCTTAGCCCTCGACTGGTACAATCGCAATCCGGATGCACTCCATGAGTACGGTGTTCATCTTTTTGCGGGCGAACAGGGGAGTGGCAAGAGTATTGCGGTTGCTTGGATGATTTTAAAATTAAAAGCTATGTACCCGGCTTGCCAGATTGGGACTAATATTGATTTTAAAGACCAGAATTTCAAAGTCGAAAGCCCCGAAGACTTTATTATGCGAAACAACGGCGAACTCGGCATGATAATTTTCTTGGACGAAATTCAAAACTGGTTTAGCTCAATGGAGAGCAAAAACTTTCCCGTCGAAGCCCTCGAAGATATTACCCAACAGCGAAAGCAACGCAAAATTTTTATAGGCACAAGTCAGGTCTTCACAAGGGTAGCAAAGCCGATCAGAGAGCAGACGACTCTGCTCTACAAGCCTTTCACAATCGCAGGCTGCCTGACATTTGTCAGAATATACAAAGCTAAACTTGACGAAGCCGGGACTGTTAAAAAAGAAAAACTAAGAAAGCTAGACTTTTTCGTCCATACAGATGAGTTAAGGAACGCATACAACACATACGAACGAGTAGAAAGACTAACCCAAAAAGGCTACAAACCAAGACAAGAACAACTAACAAACGACAACAATTTCAACCTAAATCTAAATGATTTAGATTTGTAACTGAACCACCGCACCGCGTGCGGTGGTCATACAAACTAATCATTAGACAATTGACTTAGCAATTGACAATTGATAATTTACAATTGACAATTATATATTAAATAAACCATTAATTGTCAATTGTCAATCGTCAATTGTCAATTGACGTAGACTTGGGGCAGTCTTGTACCACGCCCCACGAAACTATTGTAGAAATGGGGTGAAAAGCCTGTAAAATCCTAGCTAAAAGCCTTGAAATTTTTTGTGCTAATTTTAACGATTGGCACAAATTAAAAAAAACAGAGAGGAATTAAACCGCCATGAAGAAAGAAACTATTCTGAAAACCTTGATTTGCCTTGAAAATGACAGTAATTTTAATCAAAAATGGTTTTTGTTCAAGAAATCAAGCTTTATTAATCACGTTGACACGTTGTATTTTTTTATTGTACCGCACACAAACAACTGGAACGAGGACGAGAGGAAAAAAGAATTTATCGAACATTTGCGAAAATTCAAGGATTATGCCGATAACGAGAGAGAGGGAGTGCCGATATTTGATGATATTTACGAGGGTTTGGAGGTTCGACCATATCTTAGTGCAGGTTTTTACAAATATCATTTCGGGATTAGGGACAAATTTGATGTGTTTGTCGGCGAAAGTATGCCAAACGCCAAGACACCGCCGATATTTGTTCAGCTTCGATCGCAGAGCCTTTGGCTGGACGGTGTTAAGAAATCTTTTGACAACGCTTGCGATATTCTCGAGAGAATTTTGTCTAAATATGGCTTTGAAATTAAAGAAGTCCAAGAAAACCGCATTGACTTCGCATTTCATACCAATTACATACAGGATCTAATGAATTTCTTCCCCGAAAAGCACCTCAAAAATATGCAGGTTTCAAACTTTATGCGTTGGCACAAAGAGGGTTGGTTCTACGGCGATGATGTCGTCAGCGATTACTTCACCCTCGGCAGACGGAAGAGCAATAATGTTTTTTTGCGAATTTACGACAAAACAAAAGAAGTCTGCGAAATGCAATACAAGCAATTTTTTATCGCAATTTGGCTGAACGAAGGACTGATTTCTGCATTTGACGAATTTGTATTAAAAAAGGTTGTTTTAAGCGGCAATTGGCATTTAAAAGACCGTGCAAGGTGCGAATTTTACGTTTTCTACGGCAAAGATGAGCTTAAACGCAACGAAATCAACACTCGGCTACTCGACATTGACACTCCGTC
>Ga0099364_10013779_pt1 | contig 10818 bp, 14 predicted proteins | sample TergutTh196P3_FD_73070 | JGI IMG/M metagenome (GOLD analysis project Ga0099364, IMG submission 73070) | Microcerotermes parvus P3 segment gut microbial communities from Pointe-Noire, Republic of the Congo - Th196 P3 | ecosystem: Host-associated > Arthropoda: Insects > Digestive system > Gut ...
GCCACTTCGTGTCTCGGCGGGGGTTCCCGGTCTCTGATTTAAGAGAAAATCGCGTGTTATTATTTCTTCGCTCGAATAGGGAGACAGGGAGTAAATGCCGGGTAAGTCGACAAGACTTATGTCTTTATGTCCGATGATAGGCCCGGTTTTTTGCTCAACAGTAAGGCCGGGAAAATTACCCACCCGCTGGTTTGAGCCGGTGAGCTGGTTAAAAAGCGTGGTTTTACCGCTGTTTTGATTTCCCGCAAGGGCAAAGATCACAAGTTTCCTCCTCAATGGTTATTTTTTCTGCATCCTCAAGGCGAAGGGATAACACGTATCCCCGCAGCAACAATTCTATCGGGTCGCCCATTGGCGCAGCCTTTTTCACACTTACAATTGTTCCCGGAGTTATGCCCATATCAAGAAGCCTCCGTCTAAGTACTTTCTCACCGCCCACTTTTAATACACGGCCGCTTTCCCCTATGTTTAATTCATTTAGAGTCATAAAAACCTCTGCGGTTAGTTTGCCTAACCCAAGTTAGGCTTGTCTAACTATAAGTTAGCCTATGCTAACCGTTTTGTCAAGCGCTTCGCGCTTGGATCATATTGGAAATTTATTATACTGTCCGCTAGCGCGGACTGAGATTCAACTACCAAAAAACCAGTCAATATAGTAAAATGCCACTGAGGAGCCGAATGTGAACGATACCAGGGAACTTGGTCAGTTTATTCCCCTGCATTACCACTTTCAAATGCTATATGACACGGCCAGAATGTCCGGGTTTCGTGCCGCTATCAGCCATGTGGTAAAACCTGGCGCCACCGTGCTCGAATTGGGGAGCGGTACGGGTATTTTATCGTTTTTTGCAGCAGAAAAGGCCCGCAAGGTATACTCCGTGGAACTCAACCTTGATTTGGTAGATGAATCACGCCGCCTTCTCAAGATGAACCCAAATGGTGATAGGGTGGAAGTGATTCATGGGGATGCTTTTGAGTATATTCCCCCGGAACCTGTCGACGTAGTGATCTGTGAAATGCTTCATGTAGGCCTATTGCGGGAAAAGCAGCTGGAGGTAATTGACGCCTTTAAGAGCCGCTATCAGCGTAGCTTCGAGGGCCAGCCCCTGCCGGTCTTTGTTCCACAAGCAGTGATTCAGGCAGTCCAGCCTGTCCATCATGATTTCAACTTTGAAGGTTTCCATGCCCCTATAGTATTATTCCAATACCCATACTCAATCGACCCGCGAACTACAGAACTTGGAGAGCCTGTAATATATCATCAACTGCAGTATAACCAGCGATTCGGGTTCTCTTGTCAATGGAGTGGAATTTTACCCATCACCACCGAAGGCGCTCTCAATGCACTCCGCTTTGTCTCAAAAAACATTCTTGCATCCGTGCCGGAGGATCAGTCTGTCATTAATTGGCATAATCAGTATCTGGTCATGCCATTGGAGCAGGAACTGCCGGTAAGCCCAGGGCAAAAAATAGCGGTCAGCTGGGAATATAATGCCGGTGACCCCCTTTCTGCCCTAAACCCCATTGTGAGCGGTCCAGTATAAAAAAGCACATTTGTCCAGAATAACAGACAAACAAGAGCAGAAAACACATTGTGAAATAAGCATTATTTATTACCTTATAATTAGGAATTGTTAAGGAGGTAACGAAATGCGTAAATTCAAATGTTCAATATGCGGATATGCATATGGCGAAACTGCATGGATGAAATGGGAAGATCTGAGCGAAAATTTTGACTGCCCAATATGTAAAGCGCCAAAGTTTCTGTTCAAGCAACTTGAAGAAGATGCACATCCGTCTCAGGTATATGGAACTGGACATGCTGAAAGTTTATATATAGCAAACAATAAAAAACTGACAGTTGAAGAAATGTCTGCTATCTGCTCCGGCCTTGCCAAAAGCTGCGAAAAGCAGCATCTTATTCCAGAAATGGTAGCGTTTCATAAAATTGCCGCCTATTATAAGGCTAAATCACGCGTAAAGAACAGTTTAAAGCATCTTCTGGACGCTGCTGTAATGCTTGATCAGGATTTATCTACAGGATACTACACAGCGTATAACACAGTAAAAGCGAGTGAAGACAGGGAAGCACTTCGTTCACTTGCCTGGAGCGAAAAGACAAGCACAATGATGAAATCGCTGCTTGTACGCTATGCTAAAGAAGGTGACATTATGCTGCAAAATATCAACATATTTGTCTGTGATATCTGTGGGTTTATCTGGCTCGGCGATGCAGCTCCGGATATATGCCCTGTATGCAAGGTACCAAGCCATAATATATTACAAATGAAGAAGCATCCATGTCATGCCAGCCTATAGAAATATCCGGCTCCATGGATTCAGTAGATTTTTTGCTAAGGCAGTTACAAAAACCCTTTTGACAACGACATAAATTTTGTGTAAACTCATATTTTGAAAACAAAAAAGACAAGGAGAGGTTTATGGCTAATTTAAAAGGAACGAAAACAGAGAAAAATCTAATGGAAGCATTTGCCGGTGAAAGCCAGGCAAGGAACAAGTACACTTACTTCGCTTCCAAAGCAAAAAAGGAAGGCTACGAGCAGATTGCAGCTTTCTTTGAAGAAACTGCCAGCAACGAAAAGGAACACGCAAAGATTTGGTTCAAGCTGCTTTGCGGGGGAGATCTTCCCGCAACTACCGAAAACCTCAAGGCCGCCGCTGCCGGCGAACACGAAGAATGGACAGAAATGTACAAAAGAATGGCCGTTGAAGCAAAGGAAGAAGGTTTTAACGACATCTCCGCCCTCTTTGAAATGGTAGGCAAAATTGAAAAAGAGCATGAGGAGCGATACCTCAAACTACTTGCCAATATTGAGAAGGGACAGACCTTCTCCCGGGACAGCGACCAAATCTGGCTCTGTTACAACTGCGGTTATAGTACTACAGGGAAAAAAGCTCCGGATCTTTGCCCGGTCTGTAAGCATCCAAAAGCGTATTTTCAAATTCGGGCTGCTAATTTTTAGTACTCTCGATGAAAAACGGCAGGTCATGGCTTGCCGTTTTTTTTTGATATGACTGACGTCTATTTCAGCTTTTCTATGTGACTCTTTATTGCCAGAAAACTCTTCTCACTCAAGGCATGTTCCATTTTACAGGCGTCCTGTACGGCAGTTTTTTTATCCACCCCCAAACAAACAAGCCAATCTGAAATTACAACATGCCTTTCGTATACCGTATCCGCAATTTTTTGCCCTTTTTCGGTCAAGGTAATATAACCGTCATCACCCATTACAATGTAACCCTTGGTTCGCAGATTTTTCATGGCAATACTAACACTCGGCTTGGAGTATTCAAGTTCATTGACTATATCAATCGAGCGGACTTTGCCGCCTTTAAGGCTTAAAACCAGAATAGTTTCCAGATAGTTTTCCTCTGATTCATATACTTTCAAGACTTATGCCTCCAAGCCCATTATACACCCTATTTCCGCATTTACAAGACAAGCTTTAGTATGATAAATTGGGAAACGAATGAGAATTAAAATACCATATCTTGCAACAGTTATTATCTCTGTATTGCTTGTTTACATAGGACATAAAATAGCCGTACAGGACTTATTAGTTTTTCAGAACGTTTCGCAAGAGCATGTCAGAGCTACAGTGCTAAGAGTCATAGAACGCGTTCAGATGGGAGATGATCTTGAGCCTTTTGATGAGTATGATGATTTCTTTATGTCCATGCTGGGCGAGAGAATAATTTTTGAAGCGGAAGTAAAAAGAGGGAATCGAAGAGGAGAAACCATCATAGCCGAGCAGAATATCAGCGGCTTTATGTTGAACCCTCATAAAGAAATCACAAGCGGCGATTCGATCTTATTAATTAATTTTGGGGAAGCATGGTATTTTAACGGATATGCGCGGACAGACCGGCTAATTATTTTAGCGCTATTGTTTACTCTATGCGTTTTACTTTTTGGCGGAAAAAAAGGATTTAACACCATTTTATCCCTAAGCTTAACATGTGCGGCAGTTTTTGCGGTCTTTATTCCATCAATCCTTACGGGGAAAAATATTTATATAATGGCCATGCTTGTATGTATGTATACAACAATAATGACACTCTTGATTGTAATTGGGTTTAATAAAAAGGCCTTTGCCGCGGCTATCGGCTGTATAAGCGGCATCATGATAACGGGAATAATTGCCGTCATTATGAATAATATCCTGCTCTTGACCGGAATCGTAGATGAACATTCACGGCATTTGGCAAACCTGCCGCTTGTAACTCCAATAAACTTAAGGGCGATAATTTTCGCAGGCGTAATTATAGGCGCGACAGGTGCCATCATGGATGTAGCAATGTCAATATCATCTGCTTTGTGGGAAGTGAAAGAAAAAGCCGGGGGCATTAAGTTTGAAACACTGTTTCGTTCCGGCCTTAATATAGGACGTGATATACTGGGTTCCATGGCAAACACGCTTATTCTTGCTTATATAGGCAGCTCGCTGTCGATTGTTTTAATTATTAGCGTGTACAGCAATTCGCTCATGGAATTACTCAACACGGAAATGATAGCCGTAGAAATCCTGCAGGCCCTTGCGGGTATCTTTGGTATTCTTTTTGCAATGCCTTTGACAGCTTTCTTCTGCGCTACTCTTTATTTGCAAAGAAACAGAACTTTAAAGGAGTCACCATGAACAAAACTGTAAGTAATCTTGTAGTTCTTTTATCGGTATTTATCTTGTTCGGTTGTGGTGGGGCAAGAAACGTTTCTCTCTCCATACCTGCTTCCATGCCAGCCGCAGGTACCGGACCAAATGCACCCATACAACAAGCAGCAGCGCAGGGCCTTTCCATGATCTTTGTTGAAAATACCGATGGAACCGATGATGGCGTAAGGCGGCTTCTTGGCTCAATGCAAAGCCATGGACTTAACTTTTATCAAACTTCAGCATCCAATGGACTGATTGCTTCCGGTGATGTTGTGTTGCTGAAAATAAACGCTCAATGGGCGGAACGCGGAGGAACCAACACCGATTTAATCCGCGGTGTTATCCAAGCAGTGTTGGATCATCCAGGCGGCTTCAGAGGAGAAATCATAGTTGCAGATAATGGACAGGCACAGTTTGGCAGCGAGCGTAATGGCGGCAGTCTTGATTGGGCGAATGCCAACTCCGCCGATCGTCTAACGTCAACAATGGATGTAATCCGTTCATTTCAAAGCAGAGGCCATCGGGTCACCGGCGTGTTGTGGGATAACTTTACCACAGTGCGGGTTCAGGAGTTTTCAAACGGAGACGCGACAGACGGATTTGTAGTGGAAAGTATCGTGCAACCAACGGGCTTTGAAATTTCCTATCCAAAGTTTACAAGCGAATTCGGTACGAGGGTCTCCTTTAAAGAAGGAATCTGGAATGAAAACACCAGAAGCTACAACAGTGAAATCCTGAAAGTGATAAATATGCCGGTACTTAAATCCCACGGCCTTTTCCAGGTAACCGCAGCGGTCAAGAATTATATGGGAGTACCCTCTGACAGGCTAACAAACAGGCGCCCGCACAACAGTGTTGGACGGGGAGGAATGGGAACACTTATGGTCGAAACCCGTGTGCCAGTTCTAAATATCCTGGATATGATTTGGATAGGTCCGGATCAGGGGCCGCGTAACACCTACGCAATGGCCAGACAGATTAACAAAATTGCCGCGTCAATCGATCCCGTCGCACTGGATTATTGGGCAGCCAAGTATATACTCATACCCGAAGCTGCCAAGTTCCCCGGCGGACGCTCGGCATCCATGAATCCTGATGGTACGGAGCCGGGAACTTTCGGACACTGGCTGCGGCTGTCGATGCATGAACTCCATCGTGCAGGGATACAGGTAACCATGGACGAATCAGAAATGAGGATCATTGAAGGCAGAACGTTAAGATAATTAGGAATGAGGAAATAGGAATTAGGAATTAGTTTTCATAGTTTTTTATTAAAAGCTCATTTACAGCTCCGCGACCGGTGGAATTGGAATTTATTGCTCTTCTTGCCTGTACCGGTATTATGTCAAAAATACTTTCGCTGTATAAAGCCCGGATTAATTCCGTATCAGAATTGCTTAAAAGGCATTTTACTCCCCGATTTGTCATTTTAGTCATTAGCATGCAGAGCCGCTGCTGTTCTTTTTCGCCAAATCCATTTGACTGATAAGCAGTAAAGTTGGTTTTATCAGGGCTATGATAGGGAGGATCAAAATAAACGAACGATTTTTTATCTGCTTTAGATACAGCCTGTTCAAAATCTGTATTTAGGATGGTGATTTCATTTTTATTAAGATAGCTGCTGATTTTACGCAAGACATTCTCTTCGCAAACATGCGGATTTTTATATCTGCCATAAGGAACATTAAAAAGCCCTTTGGAGTTTACCCTGTATAAGCCGTTAAAACAGGTCTTATTCAGGAAAATTAAACGTGCGGTTTTTTCCACACTTGTCAATACATTAAAACTTTCCACATCACGATCCATGTTTCTGATTTGATAGTAGTATTCCCTGGTATGCTTTTTCTGATGCTCTTTTAGCAACAAGACAAGTTCATCCACATTCTCTTTTATGGCCTCGTAAGTTAAGACTAACTGTGTATTAATATCATTTATCACCGCCCTTTTGGGCTGCAGTTCAAAAAAAATTGCTCCCCCTCCAACGAATGGCTCATAATAGGTGCAGCTATCCAGATTTGAGGGGAGTTGCTTCCAGATTTCTACCAGCAATTGTCTCTTGCCGCCTGCCCATTTGAGGTACGGCTTAACCCTGTCAACAAGCATGGAGTCATTTTAATACGATATATGGCTTATGTAAATTGTGGAAAAAAAGTAAAACATTTGCATAAGACTCTTGACACACTGGATTTTTTATGATATTGTAACATGGATAGATATAATACAAACTGAGCAGGCGATGAACCGTCAGGTTCATGGGGCTGGGCCGCAATGAAGCGGCAGCAGGTGATAATAGCACGCATCTGCGGGACAGTATATGTTCCGTAGATGCGTTTTTTTGATCTACGCATCTGTGGGACTATGTTCCATGGAGGTTTCTTATGAGTGACAGGGCAAAAGCCGGGTTTAAAGAAGGTGTTATAGCATTGGTAGTGAATACCATGTTATTTTCACTAAAAATTTGGGCAAGTATTGTGACAGGGTCAATTGCATTGGCTGCAGACGCCTGGCATACATTATCTGATTCTTTAAGTTCTTTAATTGTTATTACCACTTCAAAATTTGCATCTAAAAAAGCGGACAAGGAGCATCCCTTTGGGCATGGCCGATGGGAAATAATAGCCTCGCTTTTTATTGCGCTTTTATTGGGTTATATTGCATTTGATTTTTTTTCCAGCTCTATTGCCCAGATAAACAACAGGGAAAGCGTACAATTCGGAATGATTGCCATAATCGCAACTGTTGTTTCAATTGTTACAAAAGAATCAATGGCACAATATGCCTTTTATGTTGCGCGTAAAAGCAAAAACACAAGCGTGAAAGCCCATGGATGGCATCATAGGTCTGACGCAATATCATCAGTTGTGGTGCTGGTGGGTATTTTATTGGCAAAGTTCTTTTGGTGGATTGACAGTGCATTGGGAATTATCATAGCTTTAATGCTTTTATATGTCGCTTATAAGATTGTTAGGGAAGCCATAACAAAAATTTTGGGCGAAGAACCTGATCAAGAGCTTATAGCCAGCATTACCAATGAAGTTAAAAACAACTTCAATGATGATTTACAATTACACCACTTCCACCTTCATAATTATATTTCCCAGAAGGAAATGACTTTACACATAAGAATGAAAGAAGAATTGTCAATAGGAAAAGGACATGCAATTGCAACTGATATTGAAAAAATGATAAAAGACAAATTTGGTATTGATGCAACAATTCATGTAGAACCATTGAGATAAATACCCCGCCCTGAACTTACATTCACGGCGAGGTGTTTTTTTAATTAACCTTCTTCAAACTCCCAGGTGTCATCGTCTTCAAGTACGATTGTAACTTCCCCATCACCTCTAAACCGGAATTGATGGGGATTTTCTCTCCTTCCCACACCGCATCGGCCGCCGGTTTCGGCAGAGATCGTCTCGCCTCTTAGCTCGCAATACCAAGAAAGCGTATAGGTTTCATCCTGATTCATCCAGCAACGGCCTTCACCGCGATGACCCATTCCTCTGCGCTCAAGTTCTTCTACACTAATAACTGTACCATCAGAAGCAGTAAACCTGACATCGCTAATCGCCCTTCCGGTATTATTTATTACTCTGACATTCACCATGTCATTGGACGATGAATCATCGCAGCCAATAAAAATCAGGCCAAATGTCAACACAAGGGCTAGCCCAAGTAATTTTTTTAGATTTCTCATTACTTACTCCTTAAGTCGATAGTATTGCCTACCAGCGGCCTCTTCGTCCCTGGCCGAAACCGCCACCCATAGGGCCTCCGCCCCAATGATGACCGCCTCTATGACCATAACCACCGCCCCAGCCTGGGCATCCGCCTCCGCCCCATCCAGGGCCAGGGCCCCAGGCTTGTGCATCTCCAAAAAGATCATACTCCCTTCCGCCTACACTTAATTTGGATGCCCGCAATACGTTTCCATAAGCATATCCTTCGACAGTAACTCTGGCACCTTCCCTAAGACCATCAATAAAACCTATTAGCCGCGGCAGACCGGGAACAAAATAAGTTACAGTTCCGGCTGATAACACTATCTGGCCATTTTGTAATTGAAGCGTTCCTTCAACCCTTACTGTTTCGGGAGGAGTACCTGGACCCCAACCCTGGGCAGATATTGTTCCAATTGCCAACAATGCAATTACAGTAAAAAATACTAACTTTTTCATACAATCAATCTCCTAAATATTTGATAAGTTATTCTTAGGATACGAAAGCCGTGATATAAAAACGGGGGGTAATCAACAATTTTAATGGTGTTGCGGAGGAGGTGAACGCCACTGTTCCATCATGCGCCGCCGTCCATGCCCGGGTCCCCACATGGGTCCGTATCCGTCAGGCCATTGCTCTCCTTGCCAGCCTGGCCGGCTATCGTTAACTGGCGGCGGCTCCGAGCGTAAAAAATTTGCTCCGATAAAAATACCGAGGGCTATCAAAAGAACGGCCGCAAAGGAAATTACTATAATTTTGAGTAAATTGTTGTATTTAACCGTAACAACCATTCCTACATGACAATTTTCGGGGGTTGGTATTGCCCCAATCTTTCCATTGTTAAAGAGAACTATGCTTTTTGGATGCCCTACTTGTACGATTACTCCTTTCATGAATTCTCCTCCTCTGTGAAATAATGCGGTACAAAGGAATATACGTATGGGTAGTCCCCCTGCGAGAGTATGATCAGGGCAGCAATATACTGCCGGTACTTTTCAATAGCTTTCCTGGGAAAGGTCTCGGCAAGGCGGGAAACAGGCAGTTGACGGGTTGCCAATGTATCTGCCAGTAACGACGTATCTTGCAATACGGCTTTAGCTATGTGATGTGCTATGCGGCGGGAACGCTCCTGTTTGGGACATTTCTTTAATAAAGTGACCCATGAGAATCCCCATCCGGCAAATTCTTTGTTCACAGCTTCTATTTCAAAACGAAGATAACGTTCTTCTTCCGCACGGTCATATGTACGAATCGATATATCGGTTTCCCAAATCATTTCTTTTTCATCTGCCTTGACAGAAAACAGAGAAAAGCGCTTCTGCACCAGCAGTTCTTTGCGTGCATTGTCGATAAGGCGGTTGCGGATCACGGTTGCTGCATATTGGATAAATGCCCCCTGTTCGGGATCGTAGGTCTGAACACAATGGGCAAATGCAAGCATGGCGTCGGTTAGGTTATCGGCTTTCGATTGGCCTTTAAAGAAAACACCTGCAACGCATTTTTTTATAAAGGGCATATAATTATGGAGCAGCGTGTTCAGGGCTCTTTTGTCTGTTCTGGCTATCTGTAGTTGCTTTGTCAGATCTTCCTGAACTGTAATCTGTACTTCCAAGGAACTAAGCTCTTTTTCCACTACGACTCCGTTTTTTCTTGTGGAGATAGCTTACAAAGTGCTGCCTTTTGTGTCAATGTAATCATTCCGGAACGGTAAACATAGTCTAGAATTTTTTATTGAGAAAAGGTAAGATAAGTGAAAAATGAAATATAAACAGAGAAAAAACCCGTTATTCTCAGCGTGTGGTTTAAATTGCGGATTATGTCCTCGTTACCACACTGTTGGTAAATCCAAATGTCCTGGTTGCGCTGGAGAGGGATTTTCTGAAAAACATCCACCCTGCGGCATACTATCATGCTGTCAGCGTAAAGGTATTGAATACTGTTTTTTATGTGAAGAATTTCCATGCAAAAAATTTGACGGCGCTGACTTGCACGATTCGTTTATAACTCATAAAAATCAATTCAATGACATGGAAAAGGCTAAAAAATTTGGTCTTGAAGCCTATGAAGCCAAATTAAATGAAAAAATCAGCTTATTGGAAAGTTTATTGAAAGACTATGATGATGGGCGGCGAAAAGGGTTTTTCTGTCTTGCAGTAAATCTTTTTGAATTGCCCGAAATTAAAACTATCGCCGATCGACTTGAAAAAGTAATAGAATCGAAAACCCCTCTAAAATTGAAGGCTGCTACCGCAGTTAGCTTGTTTGAGGAATTGTCTTTGAAAAAAGGAATTGAACTGCGTTTACGAAAAAAATAAAAAAGCTTGTTTAAACGCTGCATGAAAATGAGTTATGCGAATGGAGAAAATTATATGAGATAGGAGGAAAAATGGCAGAAGCTTTTAAAGATATGTTTAATAAGCAA
>Ga0099364_10013780_pt1 | contig 10818 bp, 8 predicted proteins | sample TergutTh196P3_FD_73070 | JGI IMG/M metagenome (GOLD analysis project Ga0099364, IMG submission 73070) | Microcerotermes parvus P3 segment gut microbial communities from Pointe-Noire, Republic of the Congo - Th196 P3 | ecosystem: Host-associated > Arthropoda: Insects > Digestive system > Gut ...
CTGGTCGGGAACACCCGCAGGCAGAGCGACGATCAACGCCAGCGGCCTGCTCACCGCCACTGGCAACGGCACAGTGACGGTCACAGCAACGGCAACCGACGGTTCGGGAATAAGCGGCTCAACAACGATCACCATCAGCGGGCAGAGCGGAACAACCCCGACCCCTGTTCCGCCCACCATCACCTCGGCAAACAGCACGACGATGACAAGCTGCTGCACAGACGCTACGTTCCAGGTGACAGCTACCGGCACGCTACCGATAACCTACAGTTTGTCCGGGCAACCACCGGCAGGCGTGAGCATCAACAGCACAACCGGCTTAATCACCATCGCCGCGACAACCGCTGTGGGAAGCCATAACTTCATCATCACAGCCGCTAACAGCACAAATACCAACGCGACAACGAATTTCACCCTGCTGGTGAATCCGACAACGGACAGCGACATTCAGAAGGCTTACATTGCCTTCTTCAAACGTCCCGCCGATGTTCCGGGCAGAGACTGGTGGAGGGTCTATCCCGGCGATATGCAGGATCTCCTGACAGAGTTCGCCGAATCCGAGGAATATCTGAGCGACTATAACGGGCTGGACAACACGGAGATTCTCACCAGGGTTTACCAGCACCTGTTTGGGCGTGATCCTGAGCCGGTGGGCCTGAACTACTGGAAGACGCAAATGGACATGGGTTGGATAACCATTGCCAATGTCGCTTACGAAGTGTTGGGCGGCGCTCAAAATGAGGATTTTGACATCATTGTAAACAAGGTGTGCGCGACCAATATATTTACCAACGCGCTGAATACACTGCAAAAAGTCGAGGCTTACAACCATGCCGGCCCCATGGGCCTCGGCAGCAGGGCGAAAGACTGGCTGGCCACAGTGAATGAGCACAACGTGAGCGTGGAAGAGGCTGCCGCCAACCTTGACGCCCTCATCAATGATCTCGTGGAAAGGTGGGACGAGTATCAGTGAGCAGTGAACAGAGTACAGGTATCAGGAACACCACCTGATACCTGATAGCAGGGGCGCGATTTATCGCGCCCAAATATTGTCATCTGCAAGAGCTCCTGTGGCTACCCGCCTGATCGTCATTGCCGCGCAGGTAGCCTAAACCGGATAGAGAACTCAACCGACGGCTCAGAAACATCTCGCTGAAGCAGCGGCAGCCGCAAATCCACGCTTATGCGAGCCGCCCTTGCAAAATTTGTCCCGATAAGACATGACGATTCGGCGGGACTTCCCTAGAATAGTGGGTTATCAAACGCGATTGGGCAGGCGATGGAATTGTTCTCCAGAATCCTTGACGCGCCGGGTGGTACGGGCATCGTCTTTATCATCATAGTTATCATGGCGCTGGCTTTTTTGCTGCGCTTCGTCCTGCCCGCGCTCGCGCTATGGTTTGACTTGCAGCGGGCGAGTCGGTCGCTCATGCGGCTTTTACCTTCCTCTCCCTCGTTGGGTACGATTGCGGACGAAGTTATGCGTTCGCCGCGCCTCTCCCATGCCTGGCGCGAATACGCGCAAACCCTGCATCGGCAAAAGAGCGCCAGCGGCGAGCGCGTCCGCGCCACTGCCGCCGCCGGGCATTTTTTCTCGGTGGCGCTCCTGGTGGAAGCGCCGCTCAAGGCAGGATTCTACCGGCATTTGCCGGGCATTCTGACCGGCCTTGGCATTATCGCAACCTTCGCGGGCTTGATCGCGGGACTGTCAAGTTTTGAGGTTAATAGCGACACCGAAGTGGTGCGTTTAAGTTTGCGTAATCTGATTCAAGGCGTAGGTCACGCTTTTCAGGTTTCAGCCGTTGCGATTTCGCTGGCTATGCTGACCATCTGGCTGGAAAAATCGCTGCTATCCGTGTGTTCCCGGCATGTTCTGCGTTTGGCGGAAGGATTGGATAGCCTCTTTGAAGGCGGGGTGGAAGAAGAATATCTGGCGCGTCTGGTGCTGGCGAGCGAGCATTCCGCGCGGCAGACGGCGGAATTGAACAAGGCGCTTTCCGAAAAACGGGATGGAATCAATCAGGCGGCGCTGGCGGACAAGATCGCGTCCGCTGTTGCGGAGAGTCTGCGCGAGCCGCTCCTCAGGATGGCAAACGCGGTAGAGAAAGCAGGCATGAGTCAGGGCAAGGCAACCGCGCAAAGTCTGGAACCGCTTCTTGCGAGTTTCATGGCGAAGATGGAAGGGCAATGGAATAAAAATGGCTCCGGGCTGGAAAAGCTGCTCGCGCAAAACGCCGAAGCAATGAAAAAAGCGGCTGTGGAAATGACCAGGATAATCGGACGGGTTGATACCTTAGGGCAGGGCGCGGTGAGCACGGCGGCGGCGGGCTTGTCCAGCGCGGGCGCAAAAGTGGGGCAGGCGGCGGCGGATTTTTCCGGCGCGAGCGATACTTTACGCGCGGTTTCTGTTTCGTTGGCAGAAGCAGCGCATAGGGCAAGCGAAGTCGTGCGCGATACTGCGGATAGCCGCGATGCTTTCAAGGCCATGCTTGCCGAATTAAGCGTCGTTATGGAGAACGCCCGGCGTGAGGCAGGCATGACTGCCGAACTGGTCGGACGGATGGAGGCGGCAGCCGGGGCGCTTGTTTCAGCTAGAACCGAGGCGGTCAATTATCTGGAGGGGGTCAACCGGGTATTAGCGGAGGCGCATTCCAGCTTTGCCGAAAATGTCGAGCGTACTTTACGGGAAGGGAATAGCCAATTCCATAAGGAAGTGGCGCTTGCCGTGGATTATCTGAAAGGCGCGATTGAGGAACTGGGCGATACTCTGGAAAATCTGGCGGGGAAAAGATGAGCCTTTCGCTACGTCGCTCGCCGCCGGTCGTGGAAAACAACAATGTGGCGGAACAGCCGTTCTGGATTTCCTTTTCCGACTTGATGACCGCGCTGATGGTGATGTTTTTGGTTGCCATGAGTGTGGCGCTCCTTGCCATTACCCATGAAATCTCCCAGAGCGAAGATGAAAGAGTAGAACGTCTGGATGAGATAGACAGCTTTCTTAATCAGCTTCGGCAAGCTACCGAGGATATTCCGGGCGTTGTCGTGCGCGGGCGAGTGGTTGATTTTGGCGAACGTGCCCGCTTTGCCACCAACAGCCACCAGCTTTCTGTCGAACAGGCCGTTCTGTTGCGCGAAGTCGCGCCGCGTATTCTGGAGCTTGCCCGCACCCCGTTGGGCCAGAAATGGCTGAAGCGGATTGTCGTCGAGGGCTTTGCCGACGCGCGCGGCAGTTATCTTTACAACCTTAATCTTTCCCTACAACGCTCCGAGCGGCTGTTGTGCGTTTTGCTTGCCGCGCCGCCTGCGCCCGCCGCGCTTTCAGTCGCTGACCGCCTGCTGGCGCGTGACCTGTTTCTTGTCAGCGGTTCTTCCTACAATGCCTTACGCGCAAGCCAGGACGAAAGTCGCCGCATTGAATTGCGGCTGGAATTTTTCGACATCGGGGAAACGCGCCGTTCCGACCAGGGCAATGACCTTATTCCGCTGGAAGAAGAAAAACGCTGCCCGCTGGATTGAAGATGAGCGCCCTCAAATCCCTGCGAAAAGAACTGAAACGCGCCCTGAACGGACGCCCCAGGCAGTTGGGTTGGGGCGACCCTGAAAGTATGCGCGACAGTCTGGCAGCCGTGCGCGAACGGTTTACCCGGCGTAGCGGCGCGATTCCGGCGGAACGGGTGGCGCGGGGTGTTTTGGCGCTTCGCGTTCTGGGCGCGGGTGTGGATTTCGTGCACCTCAAATATGCCTGTTACGGCATTGCCCAACATGCCGACTGGAATGGCCGCCGGTTATTGGAAGACGCCGCTTTGGTGAAAAAATTGCTGGGTTCGGTTGAAGCCCTGCGCCCGAATGCGCGACGTTTTGCCGCCTGTTGCCGGGGCTTGCGGCACTCATGGCAGGAAGCCTCTACCCTGCCGCAACTGCCCGCAACCCGTGAAGGACGAGCATTGCTGAAATCCTTTCTGTTGTCCTGTGAACTGCAATAGGAAGTTTCAGAGATGAAAAAGACGAAGAAATACAGACTTAGAGGCGAGAAAGCAGCAAGTATCGTTGCCAAAGAACCAAAAGGGCTTGGCGGCGGGTTGATTCTCGTGCATGCCTATTTGTTCGGTACATTATGGGGCGTGATGTCAGGCCTTGTTATCCATCTCACCATTCTTGCCGTAGGGCAGTGGAATGTGCTTACGACGCCTGGTTCTGAATCCTATCACCCTCTCTGGGCGCCGCTGATTCTGTTCAAGATTGGCGGTAATCTCGTGGGCGCTACGCTGGTCGGATACCTGCTTCATCTCTTTTTCAAGAAATCGCGTCGCTTCCCCCGCTTCTTCATTGTCTGCATGATGGCAAAGATTGTTTTTCTCATCACTGGTTATTTTGTTGCTGATCTTATCCCCGCAGCAGCAGATAGCGATAAAGGTCTTTGGCAAATAAGTTTTACGATCATTGGCGCGTCTGTATGTATTCCCTACATACTGCGTTCAAAGCGCGTAAAAAATACCTTTGTCAGATAGGGTTTCGTGGGTTTTCAAAATTCGTTGTTCTGTAGAAAGGCGGTCGTCTCTTCGTCCAGTTCTTTGGGCAACACGCCATAAATCAGGATGTGCCGCGAAAATACCTGGTCAAAAGCGGCGGGGACGATGGCGAACAGGAGTTCTTCCAGGGAAAAGCCCTGCTGTTTTTGCCAGGACAGGGCGGCGTCAAGGGCAGCGGAAAAGTCTGGAAACAGGGCTGAGAGGGCAGGGTCGCGGATGGGCAGAAAAGTCATGCTTTTCCGATCCAGTAAATGATCGCGCCCCAGGAATTGCACGGCATAGCCATCAGCCGGGCGAGGCAGGGGAAGAGCCTCCAGCCGGAAAGGGTCGACCGGCAAGGAATCGGAAACGGGGTCAGAGGCCAGATCAGAGGCCAAATGAGAGGAAGCAGGGCGGGTTGTCATTTTCCGGTCATGTTTGCGAGGCATGGTTCACAGGTGTTCTTCAAGTATAGACAAACCTGTGCAGGAAATGATGGAAAGATTGGGGCTACCGGAAAGCGCGGATAAAACCGGCTGGAAAAGCGGTTGGAAGGCTATGAAGCCAAAGAGTCTTGCGAAGCTGATGAAACGCCTGCTTGCGCTGATGCTGCTGACACTGGCCGTGATTCTGTTGGCTTTCCTGCTTCGGGAAACCTGGCTGCTCGTTGAAATTCTGCTGCATGGCAATCATGACAGTTACAAGATTATAGAAGCAGTTATCATCTGGTTTTTATATTTTGAGTTTATTGCGCTGATTGCGAAATATTTTGAGTCGAAGTTTCATTTTCCGCTACGCTATTTTCTCTATATCGGCATAACGGCGATTATTCGCCTGATTATCGTCGACCACGAGCATCCGGCATCCACCCTGATCTTTGCAGTTGCCATCCTGGTTCTTCTGGGGGCGCTCTACATTGCCAATAGCGAATTGCTGAAGCGTATCTAGCAGCAATATGGCTCACTCAAAACATCGTCATTGCGAGGAGCGTAAGCTTTGATGCAATATGGAAACCCTTGTATGTGACTGCCCTGCTGGATTACCTGGCAGACGCTCGTAATGACGACGTATGCGCTTGAGCCAAAATCGCTCTAATGAACAGCATTGCATCTAGTCGATGCCTGGCACTGAGCCTATACACAGAATCAATACACAGACTTGACTTTTGCGGGCTGTTCGTTAAAATGCATCGTTTGTTTGTCGCGGCAGTAGCTCAGTTGGTAGAGCGCAACCTTGCCAAGGTTGAGGTCGAGAGTTCGAGACTCTTCTGCCGCTCCAGATTTTTGGCGCGATAGCAAAGCGGTTATGCACCGGATTGCAAATCCGAGTAGGTCGGTTCGACTCCGGCTCGCGCCTCCAGATTTATGCCTGTATGCGGCAGTAGCTCAGTTGGTAGAGCGCAACCTTGCCAAGGTTGAGGTCGAGAGTTCGAGACTCTTCTGCCGCTCCAGATAGGCCGACAAGGATGTAGCGCAGCCTTGTCGGCCATGCGGTTTGTCCGGGTAAGACAAATCCGCTATCCTCTTTCCCCTTCAGCGCCCGGATGATGAAACTGGTAGACATACCGGACTTAAAATCCGGAGCCGCAAGGCATACGGGTTCGACTCCCGTTCCGGGCAGATAGTTCTTTCCTGGCTTTCCGCGTAATAATCCCTAAATCTTGAGATCAAGCTTGAGCCAGAAATTGCGTCCCGGTTCGTTGATGCGCGTTGTCTGATCGTAACCCGGTATCATGCTGCCGGATTTACTGATCGCTTCCGCGTAGGTTTTATTGAACAGGTTGTCAATCCCGGCTGTCAGGCGCAAATCCTTGCGTAAGCGATAACCGGCATTGAGCGAAAACACGCCAAAGCCCGATGTTTTGCTTCCGATGTCCTGACCGGCAATGTTGCCCTTGTCTTTATCGAAGCGCCTCTGCGCGGCTACCAGTCGCAGCAACGCGCCGACCGACCAGGTTCCATTGTCGTAATCCAGGGTGAAGCGGCTATCGAGCGGCGGCATCTGGGCGAGCGGCGTATGGTCGGTGTTATTGTTACCGCGCACATAAGCGAGACTGACGCCGCTTCTCCAGTTCTGACTGAACGCATAGGCGAGGCCAAGTTCTCCGCCATAAGTGGTCGCGCTGATATTGCGTACCAGCGAGGCCGCTTTCAGGGTTCTCGAATTGTCAATCAGGATGTAATCGCGCATGCGGCTATAAAACGCGGATACGGACAACTGTAGTTTTGGATTGATCTGGTAGATTGTGCCGATGTCCAGTTGGGTGTTTTTTTCCGCTCTGGTTTTGAAGGCGCTGTCACTGCTTTCGCTTTGCTTGTTTTGTGAAATGGCTTCCCAGAAATCCGGGAAACGCTCGCTGTGTCCCAGACCGATGAGAAATGTCGAGCTATTGCCTTCCGCGCCGAAATCACGCTCATAACGGGCAAAGCCGCTGGGGAGCGTATTGCGCCGCGTTTGTCCAGATGTGGAAAAACCGCTACGCTGGTCTTTCGCTTTCCAGAAGTCGACGCGCAGCCCGGCAACCAGGCGATCTTCCGCAGTGAACGAGTGCGTCAGCTCGGAAAAAATGCCGTGGTTGCCAAAGGAAGCATCAGCCACCCGTCCTTTGCTCCGATAATCCTGATCGCTGCCTGAGCGAATCCGGTGGCGATTGCTTTGCTGGTCGAGTCCCGCCTTGAGGAACGTTGTGTCGGCGAGATTGAAGTCGCCGGTCAACCTGAAGCCGGTCGTTCGCCGGTCGGGATTGTTGACATTTTTTGTCATACCCGCTCTACGCAGACTGTAATTGTCCATCACATGGTCAATGTAGTTGTAGTAGACCTGCGCCTCAATTTTGTCGATGACCGAGGAGATTCTTTTCTTCTCGAATCGCAGATTTAAATTCTCGCGCGCGAATTTGCTGCCATCCATCATCCGATCGGCATAGGCGGCTTCGCCGTCGCTTTTGCTTGCGGATAACTCCAGACGAGTGTTCTCATCAGGCGTGACGCCGAATGTGGCGCTGCCGCTCCAGCGCGTATAGTTTGAGTGCACGCGCTTGCCGTTGCCGTCCTTGTAGTCGCGCATACTTGAGCGCGTGCCGATCATGCGGGCGTAAAAACCGGAGTTGCCCGCTTCTGCGTCGAGTATCTGATCGTTGCGCTCGAAGCTACCGAACATCAAACTGCTGTATATCCGGTAATCGGGAGTTGTATATGGCTTGAAATCGCGCTCGAACAATACCGTGCCGGCTGAAGCCGGCCCCCAAACCACGCTTTGCGGCCCTTTGAGAACCGTGATACGGTCATAGGAGCCGGGATAAATATAGGCTGTAGGCGGGTCCATCCGTCCGCCGCAGCCGCCATGAATCATTTCGCCATCGGCAAGGATGTTCAGGCGCGAGCCAGCCATGCCGCGCAAAACCGGATCGCCGTCAGCGCCGCCCTTGCGAATGACGGAAAAGCCGGGAATGGTTTTCAGATAATCCGCGCCGTCATGCGCCGGCACCGGCTGGCGCGGCGCTTTGGCATCCGTGACCACGGTCAACGGGTCGGACATCGGCGCCGCAGTGACGACAACCGGGTCAAGCGTCTGTTTTTCCACGCTTTCCTCGGCCAAAGCCGGGAATGCCGCGAATGAAGTAATAGCACACAGGGAAAAGAACGAAAAGGAGGCCAGCAATGGGGACGACAGGCTGGATGCGCGGTATGACTCGCGCTGAATCAGATTGGAATGGGTCATGAATTTTCTCCGAGCTTATACGGTTTGCGTGCCAGTGGGTTTGTGTGTCAGTAGGCGCGCAAAACAATACGACGCAGGGTTATAGTCCGTGCGTCGTGACAAAAAGAGTCAACGATCAGAGAAAAGTTGGCGGGGCGCGAGCCTGGTTGGGTTGCCAGACAGATTTTGCATGCAGCGCGGACAGCGCATGCGGAGGGAAATGGTGGCCTTCAGCCGCCATGAGCGGCGGCAAGGCAGATTCAACAGGCGTAAGCCCGAATGAGCAGGCGTTTGTAAAGCAGAACGGGCAATGCTCGAAAAAGTCGCCGGAATGCGAGCCTGAATTTTTAGAGGTTTGTGTATCTGGTGATTGCTCGTTCTCGAACAGGGCGGCGGGGAACTGCTGTAGCCCTTCGACCGTGCATATTTCAATCCATCCCAAGGTGGGAATGGTTTGCTTAAATACGATGCGTGAAACCGATGGCGCAAGCGTCGCCAACAGGACGGCGAAAATCGCCAGCCATATGGATACTCGGCGCAGATTATGAGGCATCGCTTGCATGGGGCAACATTGTATGGACGGGAAAATTGCCAGTCAAACAGAAGTTGTGAGGCAGCATTACGCGCCATTCTGCGCCGGAAAACAAGGCGACAACAGGTAACAAAGCCTGATAAATGCCCCGGAAGTTTCAGAGGGGGGGGTAGGAATATTCCTGTTCCAAACAGAGGTGCAGCATCTTTGCGCCCCTTTCCGTTTAATATTGCCGACACAAATTTTTGCGGGTGTTACAGCTTTGTTGACCATTCACGATTTTGATTTTGCTCTGCCGGAGGAATTGATTGCCCAACACCCGGCGATGGAGCGTTCCGGTAGCAGACTGTTACAGGTTTGCGGGCGCAATTTTTCGGATAGGCGATTTTTGGAGTTGCCTACCCTGATCGCGCCGGAAGATGTGTTGGTGCTGAACGATACCAAAGTCATCAAGGCGCGGTTTTGGGGGCGAAAAGAGAGCGGCGGACAAGTGGAAGTTTTGCTTGAACGCATCATGACTGCGCGGCATGCCCTGGCACAAATTCGCGCCAGCAGAGCGCCGAAGGCAGGCGCAAGGCTCATGCTGGCGGAAGGGGCGTTTGCCGTTCGGGTGATGGGGCGGGAAGGGGATTTTTTTGCGCTGGAACTGGAAGGTAACGAAGATTTCTGGATGCTGGCGGAATCGCATGGCAGCCTGCCTTTGCCGCCTTACATTACCCACAAGCCCGAAGCTGAGGATGAGCGCCGTTATCAGACGGTCTATGCCCATCATCCCGGCGCGGTTGCCGCGCCGACGGCAGGATTGCATTTTGATGATGATTTGCTGGCGCGTCTTCACGCGGCGGGTATCCAGACGGCGCGGCTTACCCTGCATGTCGGCGCGGGAACTTTTCAGCCCGTGCGAGTAGAAAACATTGCCGAACACAGGATGCACCGCGAACGCTACAGCCTGCCGCCGGAAACGCGCGAGGCGATACAGAGGGCGCGAAAGAAAGGAAGGCGGGTTATCGCGGTCGGCACTACGACTCTGCGTGCCCTGGAATCGGCTGCGCTGGACGATGATTCGGGGCTGGTACGCGCCGGTGAGGGCGAGACCGATATTTTTATTACTCCGGGTTACAGTTTTCGCGTTGTCGACCGTCTGATAACCAATTTTCACCTGCCGCGCTCAACCCTCCTGATGCTGGTTTCCGCCTTAGCCGGTCTGGAGAATATTCGCGCTGCCTATGCCCATGCAATCAGGGAAAGGTATCGCTTTTTCAGCTATGGGGACGCGATGTTGTTGGATAAGTGTCCTGCGGACGGCAATACGGTAGGGCGTTATTGCTCCGGCAATTAAGGTTTGATTTTTCGGGAGGCGCCCCATATGGGCCGGAAGGGCAAATATGCGAAATCATTAATTGCCGGGTGAATAACCCTGTTGAGGCATGGGATGGAATGAAGAGGAGGGAGGGGAGGAAGGGGGGAAGGAGGAGGGAGGAGGGGGGGAGGAGGAATCGGGTGTGTAAATCGAACTGTGTCAATTTGGTTTGTTTCATAACTCATTTACCGGAAGCCTGTCTTCGCCGAAGACGATTTGAAAGACCTGCAAAGCTGGCTTCCAGTGATGAATCGTCTTCCACTTGTCAGCGCATTGCCGTATTGCCAGATACATTGCCTTGAACACGCTTTCGTCGTTAGGGAAGATTTTGCGGTTTCGCGTCAGCTTGCGCAAGCTCGCGTTCAACGATTCGATGGCGTTGGTCGTGTAGATGACCTTGCGGATTTCGGCGGGAAACTGGAAGAAGGGGATGATGTTATCCCAGTTGCCTCGCCACAGCCGGATAACTGCCCGGTATTTGCCGTCCCAGGCTGTCTCCAGAGCTACCAATTCCCGCTCCGCTTCCTCCAGCGTCGCCGAATGATAAATGGCCTTGAGCATGGCGACTACCGCTTTGCTGTCGCTGGCGGTCACATAACGCAGACTGGCGCGAACAAGATGGACGATGCACAACTGGGTTAAGGTCTTCGGATACAGGGCATTGACCGCTTCCGGCAAGCCTTTCAGACCATCCATGCAGGCGATGAAGACGTCCTGAA
>Ga0099364_10013781_pt1 | contig 10818 bp, 6 predicted proteins | sample TergutTh196P3_FD_73070 | JGI IMG/M metagenome (GOLD analysis project Ga0099364, IMG submission 73070) | Microcerotermes parvus P3 segment gut microbial communities from Pointe-Noire, Republic of the Congo - Th196 P3 | ecosystem: Host-associated > Arthropoda: Insects > Digestive system > Gut ...
TATGAAGAATATACTTCGTAGGGAACGCATTTATTCGTTCCTAATACCCCCCCCTCTCTGAGGGGGGCAGGGGGGAGTTTTCTGTACGGAACGCATTTATTCGTTCCGAGTTCGGTTGGGTTCCATATCGAATTAGGAACGAATAAATGCGTTCCCTACAGATTTGGGTGCGTTCCCTACAGAATCCAGTTAAAACCTATACCCAATCCCAACCCTATTAGTATTTCCCAAATTATTTGTTAAAAAAGCGTAATCTATAGAAAATCCATAAAGATACAAACCAACACCGGCACTGAAATTTCTATCATATGTACCTAATCTAATTTCTGTTAATTCTTTATATTTCCATGACACACCAAAATAGTCCATTTTATCATACACAAAATCTTTAGAATAAGCTAGTATAAAAGTTGATTCATATTTTTCTAATTCATGGAAATATGCAATCCCTAATTTTGTGTTAAACAATACTTCGTCTACATGCCGAGTTTCTGTGTCCCATGTAATTTTTGTATTACCTATATCTTGAAAGTTTAAAGACCATGAAATGTCTCCAATTTGTTGAACATCAAGTAATAAACCTAAATCTGTTCTTACCATAAAAGAAATGTCAAAACCCATGCCAGTACCGGAAGAATCGAGCATTTTTCTGCTAATATATTTAAAAACCCCACCTCCATACATATCAACAGGTAGTTCAAAAAGATTCCATCCTAGATCAAAAACATGATGAAAATGCCTTGCAAAAGCAAACTGGTACATATCATCTGTACTTTTAAAACTTCCGTCCGGGATTGCAGATAGGTGTAATTCTTCATAAGCAGATCGCTGGTCAATATTTGTGCCAATTAAATGCTTTTCATCGAAAATTGGAATATTGTCAATTGTTAATCGTATCCAGTTTGCACCAATGGTTGCGTTGTTAGGTAAAGGTAAACAAAATGATAGATTATCGTAATATGCTAATCCTTCATACAAGAATGCACGCATTAAAAATGCTTCTTTTGAACGAATTTGAGAAATACCAGATGAATTCCAATAAATTGCAGAACCATCATCTGCAATTGCAGAGAATGCACCACCATATGATAATGCCTTTACACCGCTGCCAATAGACATAAAATCACCGGCATATCTGCCTGCTTCTAATATCTGAAAGCAAAATACGAATAGAAATAATATAGTTATTTTTTTCAATATTTCCTCTAATCTACGTATTTGGTTGCACCCCTACGGGATGCAGGTTTGTGGTGTGGGCATACATTTCTACATAGCTTCACATACCTTCGGCATGTGTAAGGTATAAATAAATATGTTAATTTTACTTTTGGTTTGGGGGATCACATCAACTCTTCAATTTTCCTTATTAGTAACAATCTACCTTCTACAGTGTTTATATCTGTTTCAAATGAGGGTTCTATCAACCTTACCATTGCATAAGCATCTGCAAAGTTTGATAAAGCGATTTGAGATACTGCACGTATAAGCCGAACATCAGACACTGTATAAGATCTGTCGTATCTGAAACGCCATGTGTTATTTACAGTAGTACTGGCAACAAAACCTTGACTAACTGTTACTACATCAGTATGTTCTGATAAAGCATTGTAGACAAGAGTTTGTCCTGCACGTACATCTCTTGTTAAGCTATCTGCTGCGGCATATACTCCTAGAGTATCTAAAATAAAGAACTTATTGAACTCACTTCTTGCATTTGAGTATTTATAAGTTCGCAGAAAAGTCCAGCCTAATCCACCATGCCCTATCAGGTAGCTATCATCACGTTTTGTAAGTTCAGAAAAGTACTTTTCTGAATCGTTGTATTTGCCGTTGGTAAAAGCTTCCCAGCCAAGTTGTTCTAGCTCACGGCTGGGTTTATCGGATAATTCATCCTTATTATCAAAGATACAGCCGATAACTGTTAAGCTGAAAACTAAAAATATCAAAAAAACTGATTTCATTTGTTACTCCTTGTATTATTTCAACAATAAAATCTTTCTCTCTATCGATTCATGATTTGTTTTAACGCGTATAAAATACACACCGGATGCAACATTGTTATTAAGTTCATCATTTCCGTTCCAGACAATGTTGTTTAAACCTTCGTTAAGTGCGCCTTTATACAAATTTTTAATCTTTCTACCACGAATGTCATATATTTCAATATTTACATTATCTGAAGATTCTGTAAGTGTAAATGAAATCGTGGTTTCAGGGTTAAACGGATTGGGATAGTTTACAAGTCCATGAATAGTATTTAGAGGTTGTACTGTTGTTTTTACGAATCTGTAATCTGTAAAACTTTCAATGAAGGTCTTAGAACCAGAAGTTGATACATCAATCCAGTCATTACCTTCATTTGGCTTGCGTTGCAGTTTATAACCATCAGGTGTTAATAGCATTAGATTATTTTCTAAAGAACTATTGATTTCTCTAAAATTTATTTGTTTTTCTGAATCATCTATGTATGATACTAACCATTCAGGTTGAGGCAATGATTCTATTAATTCCACATATATTCCATCAGTTATATGAATCGGAAGGTTAGAGTTTGAAAGCATACTAACATTTAGGTTTCGTATCAAAGTTGAATCACCCTCTGCATGAGTAAATCTAAAAGCTATACGTGCATTCTGACTAGTTTCAAAAATATGCTCGGTCATCCATGTATTATATGCTATTTCTGTATGAGGTGTTGTTATATTGTTGATTTGAAAACGAACTTCATCTACGCGAAAGTTGTTCACAACTGCTGTTATTTTTAATGAATTAGATATTAGTGGATGTTGAAATACATTGATATACGAACCGTTAGCAAATTGTTGATGTCCACCACGATACAGTGATAAACCAGCATCACGACTGCCTACCCATTTATGGCTTACAATGCTACCATTGTTTTCTATGTCTTCGATTATGATTAAGTTTAAATTCGTTGATATTAAATCAGAGTTTGAAGGGTTTAATACGCTCCAATCATGTTCATTTGTACGAAATAAACCCTGTTGAGTGGTTATCCATTTGATATTCTGAACGTCAAAATCGATGTCCATTATTGTATTATTTTGAAGACCAGTAGTAGTGAACATTATCCAGTTATCATCTACAAGTTTAGACAATCCATTTCCTGTAACAGCCCAGATATAACCTTCACGATCCTGTTTGATACGGCGTATATTGTTAGATGGAAGATTGGAATTATTGATGTTATATTCACGTATTACTAAATTATTTGTATTATGCAACAATGCAATTCCTGCATCAGTGGACACCCATTTGAAATCATCACTCGATACGAAAATATCATGAATATTATCTGAAGGTAAACCATGAGTTGTTTTATTAAAAGTTGACCATTCTTCTATACCTTCTTCTAAATGACGAAAAGAGATCAATCCACCACCCATCGTTCCAATCCACTTTTTGTCCTGGCTGCATATTGCTATTTTCGTTATGGTATTCCAAGGTAATGGAGAATTTTCTGTTTTATACACTTGCATAGAATTGTTGGACACATTTTGACGCACTAAACCACCGCCAAGATTGTTAAATTGAGCAGTTCCTATCCAGAGGAAACCAGATCTATCTATTGCAAGCGTACGAATATCGTTTGTTGGTAATGAAGAATTAGAAATATTAAAGACTCGCCAATTAGATCCATTAAAACGCGTCATTCCATTTGCTGTACCTATCCATTTTACAGTAGGTTCAAGAGGGTCAAAGGTCATAGTTTGAATATGATTGTTAGGTATACCGGCTGATAAATAATCAAAATTTGACCAGGTTACCCCATCAAACCGTACCATATTATAATTCGTGCCGAACCATTTTAGGGAGCCTTCTATGGCTATTCCATATGTGTTATTTGTTGGAAGATTAATACTATTCCCCGTATTAAAAAATTCCCAGATTATTCCATTAAAACGCGATATACCATTATCGGTAGTAAACCAATGCGACAATTGGCTATCATTAATATTCTCATAAGCCATTGAACGAACATTGTTTGAGGATAAATGATTGTCAAATACTGTCCAATCTTCTGTTTTAATGATTAAATCAGAACTGGATATTCTGGCAACACCACCACCTGCATTTGTATGCCAATTATAGATGCTTACCCAAATATCAAAAAATCTATCTATCATTATACCTGTAATACCGTTACCTGTTAAAGGAGAATTTCCTGTATTATATACAGTTAAGGTTGGTACTTGCCCATCTTTTTCAACCATTTGAACTAAACCATTTGACGTTCCTATCCAAATATTTGTGGGTAAAGTGTCATTCTCCGGGTAATGAATGGCTACTGTTGTTATTTCGTTTGAAGGCATTGCCGAAAATGTGGAATTAGCTACTAAACGTATTGAATTATCTGCGTTTATAATTGCAAGTCCGTTACGCGTTGCGGCATATATTTCCTTTTTATTACCTTCGGTTACCCAGTTGATGTCATTGCTTGGAAAATTTTCTATATTAGTGTTGTACACACTCCAAACACCAGCTGGTGTCTTCTTTAATAAACCTCCAGATAGAGTTGATACCCATAAATTCTCCTCTGAATCAAAGAATACGTGGTTGATCATGTTAGAGGTAAGTGCTGGAGTGTTAGTGGTGTTAAATACCTCCCAGTTGGTGCCATCAAAACGTAGCAATCCGTTGTTCTGAGTGGCTATCCATTTGTTCCCATTTGAATCTATCGTAATGTGTTTGTAAGGATTAGATGGAAACATTGTGTTAGATATCTGGTAGTTTACCCAGTCGCTTTGCGAAAACAATAAGTGGCAGCAAAGCATTAAATGTATGATAAATAACGTTCTTTTCAAAAGTGCCTCCTTGATAGAACTATGTATTTTTTTCTCTCTTTAAACTTATGTAGCAATTATTGTGCCATATTCTTACTCAACCTTATTCCTTATTATAGCTCATATGTTTTTTTTCTTGAATTTTTGTCAAGTATTTTTTGGTTATGTGAGGGATCGCAACCAATTTTGTACGGAACGAATAAATGCGTTCCTAATTCCCCCCCCCCTCTTTGAGGGGGGCAGGGGGGAGTTTCCTGTACGGAACACATTTATTCGTTCCTAATTCTGTTGGGATCCCCATCTTGACTGTACGGAACGCATTTATTCGTTCCTTGTTCGGTTTTGTTCCCCATTTTGCCGGAACGAACTATCATGATCAACAACACTAACCGTCATAAAACGAAAATGAATGGACAAAATGGTCTGCTATCTACTTCATATACATCATGATACAACATTGCAACATTCATTTTCGTATTATAAAGAGTCACATCTCTCCGAGATGTGCAAGGAATATCAATAATTAATTAAAAACCTACTTTTCGGAGTGGGCTCCGTAGGGAAATGCATTCATTTCAAAATTTCCTAAAAAAAATAAAAAAGTATTGACAAAAAATTGCATGAAATATTTTATGTCTCTAAGTAAGAGTTTACAGACATTTATGTCTAGACTAGAACATAAAACTCAGGAGGCTTTATGACTTATCAAAAAAAACTATTGGCAGTTTTAATGCTCATTATACTTGCCACATCGTTGTTTTCTACAAACTGGGAAATTGGGGAGCTTATTGTAACTCTTAAAGAAAATACTAGAGGTGAAGCAATTCAGACTTTATTATTTTCTTACACACAATTTGAACTCACCGCATCAGAAGTGCTTTCAAACCGCTTCAACGTCCATTTATTCACCTTTAATCCCACTTTGATAGACTGTGAAGATATGTTTAATCTGCTTAACTCAGATGACAGAGTTGAGTTTGCTGAATTTAATCTTTTTGTTTATCCACAAAGTCAACAACCAGCTGATCCGTATTTTAACTTACAATGGGCACTGTTAAATACAGGGCAAATTATTGAAGATGAACAAGGTATTCCGGGTGCAGATATTTCAGCCATTCCAACATGGGAGCTACTTGATAATACACCTCACGGCAATTCAAAAGAAATTGTTGTTGCAGTCATAGACTCAGCTCCTTGTTTATATCATGAAGATATAAATTTCTGGCGTAACCATGCTGAAACCTTAGGTGATGGGATTGATAATGATGGAAATGGTTATATTGATGATTATTATGGGTGGGATGCTATTGATAAAACACACTTATTAAATCTTGATCCTGATTCCCATGGGACACATGTCTCTGGTATTGTAAGTGCTATTAAAGATAACAATATAGGAATTTCTGGACTTTCGAATGATATTAAAGTAATGCCTATAAGAGCGTTACGAAATACAGGATTTGGTCATGTTAATTTTATATATTCAGCATATAACTATGTATATGAAAATAGATTATTGTATAATACGACAAACGGAAATCAAGGGGTTTATATTGTTGCTGCAAATTCTTCATTCTCCTGGCATTTTGGTACGCCTTTAAGATCTGCAATAAGAGAAATCATAATAAAAATGACAGAAGAAGGCATCTTAGTTCCAGTGTCTGCAGGAAATTCTGGTGTAGATCTTGAAAATCTAGGTATTCATCATGAAGATTTTCCATATCCCGCTGGATATAAACTACCCGGTATGATCACTGTTACTACCACAACCAACACGGATGATCTAAGAAATAACTGGGGCAATAAAACTGTTCATTTAGGTGCTCCCGGTTATCAGATATTTTCAACTCTAGAGAACAATACTTACGGTTATTTAAGTGGCACCTCAATGGCAACTCCTCAAGTATCAGCAACAGTTGGTTTGTTATACAGTGTAGCAAGCGATGATTTGCTTGATCAATATAAGGATAATCCCAGTTTTTTAGCATTACTAATAAAGGATTTTATTTTAGATGGCGTTGATGTTATTAATAGTTTAATAGATAAAACCATTACTGAAGGCAGATTAAATGTATTTAACTCAGTTTCTTCCTTTCTTGAATATGACCAAGTTTTAGTAAAACAAAACATGGAAATATCTAATCAAAGTTTTCTACTTGAAGAACGATATACAATTTATGATGGTGCAACATTGACCATATCTAATACAAATATTGAGCAAATATCCGATTCACATAATAGTAAGTTCTATGGCTTTAATATCCACGATAACAGTAAACTTATAATCATAAACAGTCAAATAGATGCAGGTTTTATTCGTGGTTTTGGTGAAAACGCAGAGATCCATATTCTTGGTAATAGCAAAGTAACAATAAATAACGAAGTAGTAATAGATAGTTCTAGTTTAATCGTAAATAATTCCAGTTTGATACTTAACAATGCTAAACTAACAATGAAAAATTCCCAAAAAGTTGAATTTACTAATAATAGTACTCTTTCAACTTATGGAGCTAGTGAAATTATTGGACATTCAACAGGTTTTTCTGACAATCCCGGTCCGGGTCTAGTTGTATCTGGTGATTTGTCAATGTTAAACATAGGACTTTTAACACCCGGCGACAGATTAGTTTTTATGAATAGTTCATTAATTTGCAGTTCAGCCACTAAGATATATCATCCGGAAGCCTCAAGTGGTGGAAGATTCGATGGCATAATGATGTTTAATTCATTTTCTGGTAATGGCAGACGGAAAATTTGTCAGTTTGGAGAATTAGTAGAAGGACTTCATTACATCGTGATACAAGGGACATCATTTTCTGCAAACTCAACAATAATTCAATATATTACACAACTGATAATAATGAACCAATCCGATTTTGTAGGCACTAACATGTCATATCAAAACAATAGTTATGGCATTATCGTGAATGATTCTAGTATGTCTATAGCGAACTCATTTGTAATTAATAACGGCAATTTAGGTTTAAACCTTGAAAATCTTGTAGGTGTTTCTAACATGATAACAGATTCAACAATAGCTGATAATGTTGATACTGGTATCCGTGTAAGAAACGGATTTATAACAGTTTCTAACACAACTATTGATAATAACGGATTGTATGGTTTTAACGGTTTATCAACAACAAAAAGTTTCATTATTAATGGAAGTGTTTTATCAAATCACACAGTAGCTGAAATATCGGCATTAGGAAACGCATTTCCTATGTTTCGTCCCGAAAGACAAATGCCAAATTATGTTAAGCCGGTTATGCCTAGCTCATTTCTTAACAATCATTATTACTTAATGGCATTATCACCAATATCATCAGTAATTAATGCACATAATCTTATTGTTAACACTCAAAATCAAAATAAATTCTATCCTAGTTTCTCTGATTTTTTGTTTGATACAAATTCTCTACCACCTAAAGCTTTAATAATGGATGCTTTGGAGTATATTATTAACGAAGACTTCGACCTTGCGTTAGAAACTTTCAAATACATAGTTGCAAATTATGAAGATTCAGAAGATGCTATACATAGCCTTGCTATAATGCCATATTTATATCAAACCCTTGAATTAGACCTTGCTGATTTAAATCTGTATCTTGACGATTATATCAATCATGATAACCTAAACTCAATAACACTAGATACAAAAGCAAGAACTATGATGTATGCTGAATATTATAACGATGCTATTGATCTATATGATGAGATTATTAATACATCAGATTCTGAAATTACTCAACTCTTAGCAATAATCGATCAGATGTGGTGTCACCTAAAACTTACAGAAAATACAAGAAATTTAGGTTCAGCAGCTCTTTATCAACCTTCAAATTATGCCGAATATAGCGAAATAAAAGACAGTTTACTGGCTCAAATTATGCAACTAAATTTAGAAAAAGAGCAAGAACCACAAGATAGTTTACCACCATCTACTACAAAATTGATCAATAATTACCCCAATCCTTTCAACCCGTCAACCATAATATCATTTGATATTTCAGAAGCTGGGGTTGTTAGAATTGATGTGTATAACATTCGCGGACAACGCGTTTCTACACTAATTAACGAAAACATGTCACCAGGTACACATAGCGTAAATTGGAATGGCACTGATGAAAATGGACTTAATGTGGCTTCAGGTGTTTATTTTTACCAACTTCGCGTTGGTGAAATAACTCAAACAAAAAGAATGCTTTTAATGAAATAGGAGAAAAAATGAAAAAAATTATCTTTTTAATATTTATCTGCTTTGCTTTTATACCGCTTTTTTGCGAGACCCTAGCCGAGCCGCCTTTAAACTTTCACGAAGAAAACGCAGGATCAGAAGAAAACCCGTTTTTAATTAGCAACCTAGCTAACCTTAGATGGTTTTCTGAAACACCTGATGTTTGGGGGAGACATCCGGAAACTACCAATGCATATAAATACTTTTTTTTACAAACATCTGATATAGACGCTTCTGAAACTCAGTACTGGAATAATGGTGAAGGTTTTAACCCTATTGGTGCGGCGATGTGGCAACAAGCCTTATCTTCTGCGAGGGATTTTTTTGGTGTTTATAATGGTAATGGTTTTAGTATAAACAACTTGCACATTTTTACTCCTATATCTCACACTATAGGCTTCACTCGTTTTGCAATATTCAGTGCTATAGATTATGCAGTACTAAAAAATATAAGGCTTGTAAACATAAAAATTATTCCTGACATTGAAAAAATGGATGACAAAAATAGCTCTGTTGTAGCAGGATTAGCTGGTACTGTTTCTAATAGTACTATTTTGAATTGTTCTGTTTCGGGTCAGTTATTTAATGAAGAATACCTAGACAGAAAAGAATATTTTTATTCCAGCGGATTAATCTATTTTGCACTTAATTCCACAATAGAAGAGTGTTATTCTTCAGTAAAAATTTATGGCAAAACAGATTATAGAACAACTGTTGCGGGTTTGGTGTTGCATTTACATAACTCTACATTGAAAAATTCCTATTTCAACGGAAGTATAATAACGAATCAAATCACAAATGATATTGCAGGCTTAGTAATTAGGGCAGCTACCGGAAATATAAACAATTGTTATGTTACTGGTGGATTGGGTATTATTCAAGCTGAAAATTTTATAAGAGACATACTAAAATATAGTACTCCTGATTTCAATCCGTCAATTGTTCAAAACAATTTCTGGAATAATGAAACAACCGATATTAGTAAAATCGTAAATATAACTGACGAATATGATCATATAATTGAAAACAATTTAGGTTTATCTACTGCTGAGATGAAGCGTGTGACAATATATGAAGAAAGCGGCTGGGATTTTGAAACTATTTGGGCTATAAACCCTAATTTTAATGATGGTTATCCTTTTTTACGTTCTCTTCATCCGGAAATAGAACATGTTACAGAAAAAGATAATGTAATTAAACCCATAAACCAGACATGGGTGTATCCTAACCCTGTTCTTGGTAGTGAAGTTAATATAAAATCAACAAGTAGAAATAATAGTTTAGAAGTTACTATCTACAATATTCGTGGGCAGTTGATTAACAGATCAAATGAATTTTTTACAAAAGATGGAGAATCTGTTTTTGTCTGGAATAAAAGAGATTTAACTAACAATGAGGTAACATCTGGTGTCTATTTCTATAAAATTGTTGACCCAAATGATAAAAATTCTGTTCATCATGGTAGGTTTTTAATACTGAAGTAAAATATGTAGGGAACGCATTTATTCGTACCTGCTTTAATATGGAACACGACCGAACTAGGAACGAATAAATGCGTTCCGTACAGACAAGATGGGGAACAATGCGGAACAGGAACGAATAAATGCGTTCCCTACAGAATTGGGTGCGTACCTTACAAGATGCGGAGTTTTGACGGAACGAACTATCATAATCAACAGCACCATCCGTCATAATACGAAAATGAATGGACAAAATGGTCTGCTATCTACTTCATACACATCATGATACAACATTGCAACATTCATTTTCATGCAT
>Ga0099364_10013782_pt1 | contig 10817 bp, 9 predicted proteins | sample TergutTh196P3_FD_73070 | JGI IMG/M metagenome (GOLD analysis project Ga0099364, IMG submission 73070) | Microcerotermes parvus P3 segment gut microbial communities from Pointe-Noire, Republic of the Congo - Th196 P3 | ecosystem: Host-associated > Arthropoda: Insects > Digestive system > Gut ...
CCCGGCATTTTGCAGCCCAACGGACTGCTGAAACATCCAATAAAAAACGAGACCTGATGGCAGTCACAATTGAAATCCCGGCAGAACATCTTAAAAAGCGGAAACTCATATTCCTCATGCTGTTTTGGGTCAGCAAAAACCCGCCAGTAACTGATGCACAATCAAGCCCAATTGCAGGTGCGCCCGGCAATGTACCTGCCAACAGCTTTTTGACGCATTCAAAACGGACACACTGCTGACAAAAACCGGATTCCTGTCAATTGAACAGATATGCTCAGGATTTTTTTGTAAATATGATGAAGAACCAACTCTTGTTTGACATCACTCCTGAAAATGGCTTTGAACAGCAAACATTTATCCACAAATTTGTGACAGGCCAATTTCCAGGTCTGTCACAAATCGAACTCACGTTGCTGATGCACGCACATGATTATACTGTTGACTAAATTTAGTAATTATGCTAAATTTAGCATGCTTTCTGATTCAGGAGATTATAGTGACTGTCAAACTGTTTGAAAATCCATTTCGCCCAGGTGCCGGGCACAGACCACCCTATCTGGCCGGCAGGGCAGCTGAGCTGGGTAAAATGAAAAAACACCTCGAGCAGCGCATTGTCAGCCAGAACATCATTCTGACAGGTCTGAGAGGTGTTGGAAAAACAGTGTTGCTCGAAGCATTCAAGCCGGTAGCAATAGATGAGGGCTGGCTGTGGGCAGGGTCGGACATGTCGGAATCCGCCAGCGTTACCGAAGAAACACTGGCAACCAGAATAATGACAGATCTTGCCGTTGTCACATCATCTTTTGTGGCTGTAGAAAAACGGAACCTTCCTGTTGGATTCACAAGTTCTGAAAAAACAGGGCAAATCCCCTTAAGCTTTGGCATTCTGAAATCCCTGTATGATGCAACGCCAGGCCTTGTTTCAGATAAGCTGAAAACCGTTGTTGAATATGCATGGAAATCATTGCCCGATTCATTCAGTGGACTGGTATTTGCATACGATGAAGCACAAAACATGGGCGATCATGCCGAAAAAGGCCAGTACCCTCTGTCTTTGTTGCTGGAGCTGTTCCAGTCTTTGCAAAGAAAGGAAATTCCGGTCATGCTGGTCCTTACAGGGCTGCCAACGCTATTTCCAAAACTGGTTGAGGCACGGACTTATGCAGAGCGAATGTTTCACGTGATACTTCTGGGAAGGCTTGACGAAGAGGCTTCCCGTGAAGCCATAATCAGGCCTGTTGAAGACGCAAACTGTCCCGTAAAATTCTCCGGGGAGACCGTTTCTGCAATTTCCCGCCTTTCAGCAGGATATCCATATTTTATCCAGTTCTTTTGCAGGGAAGTATATGATGTGTGGATTGCAAAAATGCGTCTTGGAGAAAATCCGACTGTCCAGGGCCAGGACATTCTGTTCAAGCTGGATACTGATTTTTTTCAGGGAAGCTGGGCAAAAGCAACAAACCGGCAAAGAGAGCTGCTTCATGTCATTGCCCATCTTGAAAATGCAGATGGTGAATTTACGGTACAGGAAATTGCAAACCTGGCAAAGGAACGCCTGGCCAAACCATTCAGTACAAGTCACATAAACCAGATGATGACTGCACTGTCACTTCAGGGACTTGTTTTCAGGAACCGGTTTGGAAAATACTCGTTTGCAGTCCCTCTGCTTTCGCAGTTTATCAAAAGACAACTTGCATAACGAATGCTGTACCCGGAAAAGCCCCACTGCGGAGGGACTTTTCCATCAGCATCACTTGAAAAAATTTCCTGCTTTTTCCTGACTGCCCCCTGTACAACAATGTGATCTTCTGACTGAAAAAACCAGGAGTGAACTCACAAAAACCAAATGAGCCTCCAGCCCGACGAATATCGGACCAGACATCAGAAATGAGGCCTGATAAAAGCGCGATTCAGCCCGACTGAACGCGTCAAATCGGCAGCAGCCTGATATTCATCAATCCTCAAAGGCCTTGTCAGTCCTGGAATATCAGCATATTCGGCAGGCCTCTTGCGTACCAGAAACATGGGCCTGTACTGCGCCATCAGATTCAGCCTGAGCTCCGGACCCAGGTTTTCACTGAGCCAGGGAAGCATCCTGCTCGTTCGGGCCAGATCGTCCGGCATGACCAGATGCCTGACCAGAAGACCACGACGGGCCGGGACCATACGCTCCGGTCTCAAATGCCCAACCTGACGGAACATCTCAAGCAGAGCCAGACGGTTGACCCTGACATAGTCAGCAGCACCAAAAAGCCGCGCAGCCAGCGGATCAGGACTGTCAGCATCCTCTTCATTTAACGGTGCAAACTTGGCATCAGGCATATAGATGTCAATGAGACCATCCATAATGCGCAGCGATTCCAGAGAATCATAGCCACCACTGTTATAGACAATGGGAATGGTCAGCCCACGCGACTTGGCACTGCGAAGCGCCACCTCAATCTGGCGCACATGCGGCGTCGGAGAGACAAGATTGATGTTGTATGCCCCCCTCGCCTGAAGCTTTAGCATGATGTCAGCGAGCTCTTCAGCAGAAGCCTCCCAGGAATCACTTCTGAGACTCGGCAGGGTCTGCGAAATCTCCCAGTTCTGACAAAAAATACAGCGCAGATTGCAGCGCGCGAAAAAAATGGTCCCCGACCCGCCATCAGCCGGATTCACACCGGATATGGGCGCTTCTTCACCATGATGAAGATAGGCAGAGGATATTTCAACCTTCTGGCCAGCAGAACACCGCCCCTTCTGACCCGATTCACGGTCAACCGGGCAATAGTGCGGACACAAATTACAGGACTTGTCTGTAGACATAAAAACCTCAAACCGGGATTCTGTTCTCAGGAAACAACCCCTATTTTGCCACAGATTCGCTGCCGAACAGGCCGCAACAGCAAATGTTCCCGCCTTTTCGCACAACAGAACCCTCTGGCAGCACAGCAGCCAAAGCGTGCCCGCCGTTTCAGCCCGCCACAAAAAAGAGAAAAAAATCCGCCCAACAAAGAGAAGAACTTCACTATTTTGGCAATATTTGACCTGCTGCTCTTGTCGCATTGCCTTGCTGGATATAGAATTGCATCACAAAAAATTTTTGCGCCCACAGGAGCTTCAATTGCCAACCAGCTGTCGCTCGGGCGTACCTGGTAAAAAACAGACAGACAGGACAGCCATGATCACCCATTTGCCAGACCGCAAAGCGGTTACCGTGCGAACACTTTTTGAATTACACGCAAAAAAAGAAAAAATCACCATGCTGACATGCTATGACGCCAGTTTTGCTGCGCTAATGGACATGTGCGGCATTGACATCCTTCTTGTTGGCGACTCCCTCGGGATGGCCTGCCAGGGCCACACCTCTACACTTCCCGTAACAATGGATGACATGGTCTATCACACAAAGTGCGTTGCCAGAGGGAACAAAACAGCAATGATTGTGAGCGACATGCCCTTTGGCACCTACCCCTCCCCGGAGACAGCCTACGACTACGCTGTCGAACTGATGCAGGCAGGCGCACACATGATAAAAATCGAAGGAGGTCTATGGCTGGGTGACATCGTTCGCTATCTCGTGGAGCGCGCCATACCGGTTTGTGCACACATCGGCATGACTCCCCAGTCAGTACACCAGTTTGGAGGCTATCCCGTACAGGGCAGAAGCGACGAGGATGCGGAAAGACTCGCAAGAGACGCACTGGCCCTGGAAAAAGCGGGCGCAAGTCTCATCGTCATGGAAGCCGTCCCCGCAGCACTGGGCAAAAAAATCACGGACTCACTCCGCACACCAACAATCGGTATTGGCGCAGGCGCAGACTGCTCAGGACAGGTACTGGTCGTGCATGACATGCTCGACGTCTATCCCGGAAAAAAACCCCGGTTCGTTCGCAATTTCATGATAGGCCAGGACAGTATAGAAGGCGCCATCCGCGCCTATGTCAGAGCGGTAAAAGAAGGCTCGTTCCCGGCACCGGAACACTGCTACTGACAGGGATCCTGCATGGCCCGGGCCGGTTCTTCACTGAAAGTCCCTTCGTGAGGAAAAACGCTGATTCGATCCCGTCAGGCTGTCGCGGATTCAGCAGAACTGGCACCTGATGAGGCAGCTTCGCTGCGGCTCTGACTGCTGCTGCGCTTTCTCCTGCGCCTTTTTGCAGGAGCCGCCGCATCCGCAGTCGGCTTCGGCCTGGTCCTCGACATCTCTTCGCGCGTCTTGCTGTCCGCACTCTGGAATGCCCCCCACCACTGGCCTATCTCAGGATCGACCTCACCTGCCTCACAGCGCAAAAGCAGAAAAGCATAGGCCGCCCTGAAACGGTTGTGCTCAACCAGACTGAAAGTGACCTTGCCACTTCTGCGCTCAAACCGGGGCTGCAAAGACCAGATCTCTCTCATATCGGACGTAATTCTCCGGTGAAGAGCCAGTTTTTCAGCCTGCGCCTCAATCACCACGTTTGCCGCCGAGTGTAATGCCGGATAGAGCTGCTCACCCTGTGAACGGTATTGCTGCCACTTTTCCTCAACCTGCGTCCAAAGCAGAGCAGCAAACAGAAAACCCGGCGAGACCATCCTTTCCTCACGAATGCGCGCATCAATTTTTTCAAGCACAAGCTCGGCAAAAAGTGCCGCTTTGGGCTGATCCAGTACAATATCAAGCAGCGGCAGATGACCATGATGCAATCCCTGGTTCTGCAGTTCCCTGAGACAGGCCATTGCGTGCCCACTCATCAAAAGCTTCAGTGTTTCATCAAAAAGACGGGCCGAGGGAATGTTTTCAATCAGAGGGGCCAGGGACTGGATGGGCTTTTTGGTATCCGGATCAATTGTAAATCCAAGCTTTGCAGCAAAGCGGATACTTCGCAGCATGCGCACCGGGTCCTCCCGGTAACGCTCGGCAGGGTCCCCGATAATCCTGAGAACCCTGTTTTTCAGATCATCTATCCCGCCATGAAAATCATACAGGGTCTCCAGCGTCGGATTGTAATACATGGCATTGATGGTAAAGTCCCTGCGCAGCGCATCTTCTTCATGGGAACCAAAGGTGTTGTCCCTCAAAAGACGCCCTGTTTCATCCTTGAAATCAGTCGATTCATTTTCTTTTCTGAAAGTGGTTACCTCAATGAGATCACGCCCGAACATGACGTGAACAATCTGAAAGCGTCGCCCAATGACAAAGGCGCGCCGGAAAAGACGCCTGACCTGCTCAGGTGTTGCGTTTGTTGCAACATCAAAGTCTTTTGGAGCGATGCCAAGTAAAAGATCACGTACGGCCCCTCCTACCACGTACGCTTCATAACCCGCTTCTTCAAGAATATTGACCACGCGCTTGGCGTTGAACGAAAGCAGCCTGGAATTGATGCCGTGCTCAGACTGTTGCCAGATAACAGGAGGCTTTGCTGGAGAACCCGTATTTTTACTACCGGAAATATGGCGGAACATGTCTACTGTGCTTGTTGGGCAGAAAAAACCCGCTCCCTTGTAGGGAACGGATGTATTGTTCGTTTTTGTTTTTGGCGACACTCTACTGTTGCTTCTTCAGTTAACCGGGCATTCAAACCTGCGGGAAAAACACCCTTTCCATTGCAAATAATTATATCCTTTGTGCCAAGTTTACCTGAATATCAAATTTTCAGCATATTTTGATCGCAAAAAATTGCATCCAACGCTGATTCCCATACAAATCTTTTAATTATTCCGCCAGGAATGCCTCTTTTACGCCTGTTATTTCAAAAAACCTCCAGGTTTTCGTGAACGGAATGCACACCCAAAGAACGCTTGTCAGCTCACGACCCATCAAAAAGCCGCAGAATCTTCCAGTTGCTGGACCGGGCATGCTCTTCCAGGATGCTGTCAGGATTGGTTGCAACCGGATGGGTCACCCGCTTCAGCAAAGGCAGATCGTTATGGGAGTCACTGTAAAAATAGCTCTTCTCAAAGCTGTCGATACTTTTTCCAATGGAAGCGAGCCAGTTTTCAGTGCTGATGACCTTGCCTTCTCCAGAGGTTGGAATGCCAATGAGTCTGCCTGTCAGGGAACCATCCGCGTTTTCTTCCGGGGTGGCAGCAATCAGGTTTTCAATCCCGAAAGCCTGGGCAATAGGCTGGGTGACAAAGCGGTTCGTTGCCGTTGCAATGACAACGAGGTCGCCCTGGCTGCTGTGTTTTTCAAGAAGCTGCCGTGCAGCAGGCAGGATGGCCGGAGTGATGACCTCTTCCATGAACTTTTCATGCCAGCTGTCAAGCTGCTCCCTGGGAATGTTTGCGATCGCGCCCAGTGCGAATTCAAGATATTCAACAGGATCCAGCACTCCAGCCTTGTACTGCTCATAAAATCCGGTATTTCGCCTTTCGTATTCGACCGGATCAACCGCACCGGTTCTGACAAGAAACTGGCCCCACTCGTAGTCGGAGTCAAGTGGAAGGAGCGTGTGATCAAGATCAAAAAGAGCAAGATGCTGTGTCATTGAAATCTTCCTTTAAAAAGCCCGGCATCAACTGGGCGGTGGCAACTCCCCGGCATGTACCATTTCACGCAACAGTGACAGACTGACCATGCGCTGCGTCTGCAGGGCATATTTGTCAAGTGCGTCCAGAATGGCTGCAAGTGTACGCATGTCCCTGGGGTAGCGGGTAATGAGAAAGGGCAGCACATCGGCTGCAATGGGAATGCCTTTTTCCTGGGTCAGCTGTTTCAGTGCCATGATTTTTTCCTCGTCAGTCAGGCTGTGTACCCGGTAATTTATACACCAGCTAAGACGGCTTCTGAGGTCATCACGGACGGAAAGCGCAGACGAGGGGGCTGAGCCGGAAACAACCAGAAAATCTTCGTTTTCATGAATGTCATTAAAGAGACTGAACGCGGCAACCTGCCTGTCCGGTGAGAGCCTGTGACAGTCATCAAGCAGATAAAGGGTTGTATCCTCGTCATGAATAAAAAGTGCGTCATCGGCATCAGGGTCAATAAAGCGCACAGGAGGGTACTGCGCGAGCGCCTTCAGGAGATGGGTTTTGCCAACAGCGGCATCTCCCCAAAGATAAACCATGCGCTCAGGAGCACTTCGCTTTGCGATCTGGTCAAGCAGGCCGAGGAGTTCTGCGTTATTGCCCGTCACGAAGCTGTCAAAAGACGGAGGCGTGTCCATGCAGATATCGAGGAGCAGTTGCATCTTTGCCTATGACCTGTAAAAACTGCTGTTGAAGTAATGGCGTCTCAGATGCTTGAAGGCAACAGAGAGAATGGCTGAAGACGGCAGTGCGATCAGAACGCCGACAAAGCCAATAAGCTGGCCGAAGGCCAAAAGAGCAAAAATCACGAGCAAAGGATGAAGCTGGATGCGTCGACCGACCAGCGTTGGTGTCATGAACAGGACATCAAAGGTATGTCCGAAGCCGTAAATGGCAACAAGGATGAGCCAGGCCTTCGCACCGGAAAACTGCAAAAGGGTTGCAACGATGGCAAGAGACAGCCCGACGGTAATGCCGACGTAGGGAATGAAAGCCAGCATTCCGCTGATGATGCCAACAGGCAGTGCAACATTGTATCCGGCGATGGTAAGTGCTGTTGAATAATAGACAGCCAGAATCAGCATGACGGAGAGCTGGCCTCTCAGGTATTGCGCAAGCATGGCATTGACTTCGTTGGCAAAACGCACAACCTGGTGGACCCAGCGGCGCGGAATGAACTCTCTTATCCTTCTGATGAACGGATGCCAGTCCTTCAGCAGAAAAAACAGGACTACCGGAATCAGAATCGCGTTCCATGCAACAGTCAGAGCGGTTGTTCCGCCAAATTTTGCTGTTGCCAGAAGATGTCTCCACAGCCCCTCGCCCTGGGGCAGAATCTGATGGGTTATCATTTTTCTCAGCCTGGTCGGGTCAAGTGGCTCTTCAGCACCGAGTTCCAGTAAAATCGGGTTGATGAATTCGACAATCTTCACTGCAATAGTCGGTATCTGCTGATACAGCAGGGGCCATTCAGCAAAGAGAAGTGGAATAACAATGAAACCCGTTGTGAGCGTAACGGCAAAGAGAACTCCCATGACAATGACGGTAGCCAAAGTACGGGAGAGCCTGAAGCGTTTTATCCTTATTGAATGCAGCCGGTCGACAACCGGATTCAGGGCATAGGCCAGGATGGTACCGGCGATGAACGGCAGGAGAATGGGGCCGAGCAGCACCAGCAGGACAAACAGCATAAGGCCGATGCCCAGCCACAGGAGGGTCTGTCTTTGTTGAGGGGTAAAAAACGCCATGATGCTCTGTTCCCGGCGAATAGTTTGTTAAAATGGCCCTGGTGCTGTTATTTTTTTTTAATTTCCCTATTTTACGCTGTATTGCGACTTTTCTGTATGAATTCACAAACTGACAATACTCTTTCTTACCGCGATGCCGGTGTTGACATTGATAAAGGCGACGCTCTTGTGGAAGCAATCAGGCCTTTTGCAGGCCGAACGATGCGTGAAGGCGTCCTGGCTGGCATTGGCGGCTTTGGAGCCCTCTTTGAACTGGGCAAAAAATTTGAGGAGCCGGTTCTGGTGGCTGGAACTGACGGAGTTGGGACCAAACTGAGACTGGCTTTCAGTCTCAACCGGCACGATACTGTGGGCATTGATCTGGTTGCAATGAGTGTAAACGATATTCTGGTTCAGGGAGCAGAGCCTCTTTTTTTCCTGGACTATTTCGCGTGCGGCAGGCTCGATGTGGGAATTGCAACTGATGTAATCAGGGGTATAGCCCATGGCTGCGAACAGGCCGGCTGTGCACTGATTGGCGGAGAGACCGCTGAAATGCCGGGGATGTATCCGGATGGCGAATACGATCTTGCGGGCTTTGCCGTTGGTGCTGTTGAAAAATCAAAAATCATTGATGGCAAAAGTCTTGTTGCCGGAGATGTTGTCCTCGGCTGCGCATCTTCAGGTGCACACGCAAACGGCTATTCCCTGATTCGCAGGATCATTGATTCAAAGCAGATCGATCTCAATACTGACTTTTATGGACGCAGTCTTGCTGACGTCCTGATGGAGCCAACACGCATTTATGTCAGGCCTGTTTTATCCCTGATGGGTAAAATGGAGATCAAGGCCATGGCCCATATTACCGGAGGCGGCCTTTTGGGCAATATCCCGCGGGTTCTGCCAAAACATCTGAGTGCCGTTCTGAACCGGGATTCCTGGCCCGTTCCGCCCCTTTTTACCTGGCTCAAAGAGAGCGGCAATATTGCCCAGGACGAGATGTATCGGGTCTTCAACTGCGGTATCGGCATGGTCATCATCGTTTCAGGAGAAAATGCCGCTTCTGCCATGGAACACCTGCAAATCTCCGGTGAGACCGTCTATCGTCTGGGAGAATTGCACGAAAGAAAAGAGAATGAACCTCAAACCCGGGTGCTGTGACGGACATGCACCTGATTTTTTCAGCTTGATTTTTTAACCTGCCGGACAGATTTTATGGACGACCTCGTTTTTCAGTTTAAAGCTGAACTCGTGGGCTACAAACCCAAAATGTGGCGACGGTTTCAGATTGCCGCCGATACTACCGTTGCCGAACTCGCATACAACGTTATGAAACTGTACGAAATGGAAGGAGAGCACCTGCTGTCCATTCTCCTCATTCACCGGGGACTGACAAAGTCAGGAAGGCCGGGCAAGAAATTTGAGGTCATCGCACGCTTTGGCTTTGACGAGGAGCGCTGGGATGACCGCGATAAAATGGCAACGGAATATGCACTCTTTGACCTGCCCCTTGGGAAAAGCGCATTTCTGGTGGTTCGTTACGACTTTGGTGACAACTGGGAAGTCAAGCTCACGCTTGAAAAGGCCCTTGACGAATCTGAACTCGGCCTCGTCCAATTGCCTCGCGTACTTGATGGCAAAGGCTATGGCATTATTGAAGATGCAGGCGGAGCTTACGGACTCATGGCGCTTGCAGAAGCCATCAAAACCAGGGAAGGTCCTGTGTATGAGCACTACAGCGAATGGCTGGAAGAAGAAGATGTGGACCTGGACACATTTTGTGTGGACTCTGCGAACTCAAATCTGCATGCAGGAACGGGATTTCTCGCCTATCTTTACGAAGAAGGTGGCCGCCGCTGGTAGGCACCCGCAGCATTAACCGGACACATCCGTCACAGACTCAAACTCAACAGCAGGGCCTGATGGTCTGATGCCCTGCTTTCTTTTTCGACGCGCACATCCCTGACATTTCCAGCGAGATTTTTGCTCACGAAAAAGTAGTCTGCAACAAAAGGGCCGTCGGGCCATCTGTCCGGATTGAAATGCCCCATTGTCGGGGCATTTTTTTTGCCGGGATGTGCAACTTCCCAGGCATCCAGAAAGGGCGGTGTACTGCCACCAAAGGGTGACAAAAGCAGAGCCCTCTCTTCTGCTGTCTCTGTGAAATTGAAGTCGCCTGCCAGAATGGTGCCGATGGTTTGTGGATAGGCATAAAAAGGGCCATCAGCCCTGTCCTGCCCCGCTACCGGCGTATGCGCACCGGTTTCCTGATATATCTGCCGCAGATAGGCGACCTGCGCCATTCTCTGCGCAAAAGAATAATATTCGAGGTGGGTTGTCATGACACGCAAAATACCCGAAGGCGTCTGCAAAAGAGCTTCAAGTGCCATGCGCGGCATTGTTACCATGTCTTTTTCAGCTGGCCACGGCAGGCGGTACCGGTATATCTGCAGGACAGGCCAGCGTGAAAAAATCATGTTGCCGAACTGCCGCCGCGCACCCGAACCGGAAATCTGGTCAACGGCGTGGCCGGAGACGGCGCTGTATTCGTCAAGCATGGTGGCAAGCGTCTCAAACTGGTTTGTCCCGTCTGCGTAC
>Ga0099364_10013783_pt1 | contig 10817 bp, 6 predicted proteins | sample TergutTh196P3_FD_73070 | JGI IMG/M metagenome (GOLD analysis project Ga0099364, IMG submission 73070) | Microcerotermes parvus P3 segment gut microbial communities from Pointe-Noire, Republic of the Congo - Th196 P3 | ecosystem: Host-associated > Arthropoda: Insects > Digestive system > Gut ...
CTGTTTCCTGGGCGGCTTGGAAGCCGACGCCCGGGGCAACGTGAACGCGCACAAACTGCCCGGCGGATACGCCGGTATCGGCGGTTTTGCCAACATTACCCACGCGACAAAGACGATTGTTTTCTGCATGAGCTTTACGACAAAAGGACTTAGCGCGGTTCAGGAAAACGGCCGCATTCGGATTCAAAGCGAAGGCGCGATCCCGAAGTTTATTAATGAAGTATCCGCCATCAGTTTCTCCGGGGCAAACGCCTTGAAAAGAGGGCAGAGGGTGCTGTATGTAACGGAACGCTGCGTCTTTACGCTGACAGAGAAGGGGTTGACCCTGACAGAGGTATATCCGGGCATTGATGAAGAAAAGCAGATTCGGGACATGCTGGACTTTGCATGCTGAGAAAGAAAAGGAGTTGTCCTATTGGCAAGACGGATTTGTTTCCCTTTCCTGCTTTGCGGCTTGTTGCTGATGCTGCTTACCGCCTGTTCTTTGCAGCCGAATAGCAACACAAGCAGCGGGCGCACAGGCTGGAGCACGACCAAGTATAGCGCGGCTATGGCAAAATACTATGAAGAATCACCGGACGGCTGCCTGGGTATATTTTATCGCATAGAGGAGATCGAGTCGGACAGGATCAGGCGCTGGCTGGATTCTTGCCATACTGGCGCCAACTATTATGAGTATATCGAAGCCGACGCGGATGCATGGAATCTATTCCTCTACTATCCCTATGACGACAGAGTCATCCAGTACAACCGTTTCCAATTTTATATAGAAAACGCCGTTGTGCATCTTTATTTGGACAACGATCAGCAGTCTGAGCCTACGGGTCAGCACGGTTATGCCCTGATCCGCATTCAGGCGTCCCCGCAGGGCGCACGGCCGGAGTCGCTGGTATTGTATGTGGACCAACTATTTGTGGAACAAAACAGTAACCGCGAAACCGCAGTGCAACAGGCGCAGGCGGCGGAGGAAGAAGCAGCAGGCGGGGAAATACCCGTTTGGAGCGTAGCCGGTCCGGAAGGGGATAGGGACAGGCGCACGAGTCTTCCGATTTATTTCGCGCGGAGCGAAGGCATATACGCCTATGATGAGGACAGCGACAGCGTCGCTTTGTTTTATCCCTGGCCGGAAGGACCTTTCCCCGCCTGGTTCATCCCGGAAGGAAGGCGGGAAATCTATTATGTGTCAGACGGAGAGAAGGGGACGCACGCGGCGAATGCCTTGTACAAACTGGATCTGACAACAGAGACCGAAACGCTGCTGTCTCCGGATACCGGCATGTCAGGCGGCTGTTTCTTTGGGGAAACCCTTTGGTTCTATGATGAAGCCGCGCAGTCCATCGCGAAATACGACACCGTCGCTGAAGAATACGAAGCATACCGGTCTTACGACGCTCCTTATGGCGGCAGTATCGCCGTGCAAAACGGCAGGCTTTACTGTATAGCCGAACATTTGTTCCAACTCTCGCTCAACGACGCCGGCGTAAAGGATATCGCAGATAGGCAGCGCACCGGTTTCTGCGGCGCTTTCTATCAGAACTATCTGTTTTACACCGATCTTCTTCAGGAGCAGGAAGACGGCGACCGGGGCTGCCTGGTCAGAATGGATCTGGATACCTATGAACAGATTTTGATTGACGTATTTGCAGTCGATCGGGTGGAAGGGCTCCCTGACGACGGCCTTGATTTCCCGGACAACCTGCTCGTACAAGAGGACTTAGTCTATTATTCCTACAACGGCAACACCTATTCCATCGATATCAACGGAGAGAACAAAAAGAGGGTGGCGAATTTTTCCCTGTCGGGAAGCCTGTACTTGCGAAATAATAAGCTTATTTGGTATAGTCCGGATGCGCAAGCCGATTCCGGAAGCGACGGGACAACAGCTTCTTCGCCTCTGAACGGCTATACGCTTCAATCCTTTGATTTAACAAGCCGTGAAACGAAACAATACGCTTTTCCATATGAAGGGAATGATCCGGAACCGCGTAAGGAAATAGAGGTCATTCTGGAGGAGATACAAAACCGCTTGGATCTGTTGTTGGCGACAGAGGGCGTTTTGCGGGATGCAGCGGTAAATACATTTTTGGAAACCCTTGAATCGACGACGCTGGAGTATTTAAATGTCAATGCCTTCAATGACCCGGAATGCTATGAATTATTAACTGAAAATGATTTCATTTCCCAAAGAAATACGGCGGGCGGCGTCGGCTACGGACCGAATTATGCTGCCCTCCATACCGCGCTCAGCGGCAGATTAACGGCTGCCTATGACGCCTTTCTGTCCTTTCAAGTGAAGTATCATAGCGACTATATCGTAAATGACAGGCGCCTGCGGCTATCCTGGAACGAAGTGGCGCAATATCTGATCGATTGGTGCAGCATTAGGGCGCGTTATCCTGTATTTCCCTATGCGGATGAGGTTTCGCATACCTATTTAGAAAGCATATACACAGGCGGAATCCTGCTGGACAATACGCCTTTTGTCGTGGAGAACCAATTGGCGCAAGAACTGCGGGATAGCTATGAAAGCTTTTTAGCGGATACCACCAATAGAAACTGTTCTTCTTACGCGTACATTGAGGCCTTGTATTTAGTGTGGAGAGAGAATGCCTTTGAATATACCACCTTTGTCAGCAGTTTTATCGAGAATCATAATTAAGTATCAAATATAAGGGGATGAGTGTATGCGTTTTGCCCATGTTACGATCAGCGTCAAGGATTTGGAAGAGTCTCTGGGTTTCTACAACACAGTCGTCGGGCTGCCGGTAACCAGACGGTTTTCAGCGGGGCCTGGCCGGGAGATCGTTTTCCTGGGGAAGGAGGGCGAAACGGAAGTGGAGCTGATCGGCGGCGCCCGGGGCGAGCCTTCCTTCGGGCAGGATATCTCGCTGGGTTTTGAAGTGGAGTCCCTTGACCGGACTATGCAATTCTTAAGGGATAAGGGGATCGATCCGGGCGAGGTGCAAAGCCCGAATCCGTCGGTGAAAATGATTTTTATCCGCGATCCCAACGGCCTCAGAATTCAGTTTCTTGAGCAAACGCGGTAAGTAGAGTGACTGTTAAGGGTTACTGTTCAGTGCCGACTCAGTAGGTTGCAGGCGGGCAAATGTGCCGACGCCACCATAGTTGGCACTGAACTGTAACTAAGCAATTCAGCGGCTGGAATAACGTCTGGCAAAGCATTTGACAGATGGCGGATGAACTTGTATAATAAGGCGCTGTATAGAGGGATTACAGGTAGTAATTCCTTATAGGGGTATGATGTAACGGTAACATGATGGTCTCCAAAACCATTCTTGAGGGTTCAAATCCTTCTACCCCTGTTTAAAAAGGTAAACCACTGCGCAATAGCAACGAAGCCCCCCATTTAAGACAGTGCGGTTCAAACTGTAGCGGATGGGGGTCGCGTCATGTCAAGGGGAACGTATATTCTTGCGGATAACATGCTCCATCGAAAGGACGGGATAGGCCCATGCTGAAAATTCTCCGCTATCTTAAACCGAAGGAATGGCTATTCGCGGCAATCAGCCTGGTTTTTATCATCGCCCAGGTTTATCTTGATCTGCGCCTGCCGGAAACCATGTCGGAAATCACGACGCTGGTACAGACGCCGGGCAGCGCGATAGGAGAAATCTGGAGAGCGGGAAGCTTTATGCTGCTATGCGCCCTGGGCAGCTTGCTTTGCGCGTTTAGCATAGGCGGCTTTGCGGCGCATATCGCCGCTTCTTTTTCCCGGCGTCTCCGCAGCTTGCTGTTCGACGCTGTCGCGGCTTTTTCAATGGGAGAACTCAACCGTTTCTCCATTCCCAGCCTGATCACCCGTTCCACTAATGACGTCGCACAAATACAAATGTTACTCACCATCGCCTTGCAGCTTGTCGTCAAAGCCCCGATCACCGCGGCTTGGGCGGTCAGTAAAATTTTAGGCAAGGGCTACGAATGGTCCCTGGCAACCGGCGCCGTCGTCGTGATGCTGGTGATCATGGTCGCGATCCTCATGGCGGCTCTCATGCCAAAGTTTATGCGTATGCAAACCCTGGCGGACAACCTTACCCGCGTTACCAGAGAAAACCTGACGGGCCTTCGCGTCGTCCGTGCTTTTAACGCGGAACCCTATCAAGAAGAAAAATTTGAAGCGGCCAACAAGGACCTCACTGATACGCATTTATTTACCAATCGGGCGATGATCATCATGATGCCGGTGATGAATATCCTCATGAGCGGATTGTCCCTGTCCATTTATTGGTTAGGCGCATACATGATCGAGGCGGCGGAGATAGGGGACAAGCTTGTTCTGTTCTCCAATATGGTCGTCTTTTCGCAATATGCCACACAAGTGATCATGTCCTTTATGATGCTGGCGATGATCTTTGTCATCCTGCCCCGCGCCAGTGTATCCGCCAAACGCATCAATGAAGTGCTGGATACCGAGGCGGCGATCAAAGACGGAGAAGCGACAGCCGGCCTGGCAGGTCTCAGCGGCGAGCTTGAGTTCCATCACGTCAGCTTTCAGTACCCGGACGCGGCGGAGCGCGCCCTGGAAGATATCAGTTTTACAGCCGGCAAAGGCGAAACCGTCGCCTTTATCGGTTCCACCGGGAGTGGAAAAACCACATTGGTCAATCTTATCGCCCGCTTTTTCGATGTAACGGAAGGCGAAATCCTGGTGGACGGCGTCGATGTGCGGGCGTACAAGCTGGAAACGCTGTATGACAAAATTGCTTACGTGCCGCAAAGCGCGATATTACTCAGGGGTACGGTCCATTCCAATGTGGCCTATGGCGGCGATGACGCGGACCAGCATGCGGAGGCGGAAGTCCGATGGGCAGCCGGTATCGCGCAGGCTTCCGACTTTGTGGAAGACATGGAAGGCGGCTATCAGGCTGCCATTGCCCAGGGCGGCGCCAATGTATCGGGCGGCCAAAAACAGCGCCTTTCCATTGCGCGCGCCGTGTATAAGCGCCCCGAGATCTATATTTTCGACGATTCCTTTTCCGCTCTTGATTTCCGGACAGACCGCGCCCTGCGGAAGGCTTTGAAAACCGCTACCGCCGGGATCACAAGCCTGATCGTCGCTCAGCGTATCGGTACGATTATGGACGCCGACCAAATCATCGTGCTGGATGAAGGGAGAATTGCCGGAATAGGGACCCACGCCGAACTGCTGCGGACCTGCGCGGTGTATAAAGAGATCGCGGTATCGCAGCTTAGCGAGGAGGAGTTGGCCTCATGAGTGAGAACAAACAAGCTGAAAAGGCAAAAGATTTCCCGGCTTCCTTGAAAAAACTCCTTCGTTATAGCAGGGCTTACCACCCCGCGATCGCAGTATCCCTCCTTGTCGCGGTCGCCGGCACTGTCTTTCAGTTTATGGGACCGGCCAGGCTGGGCGGGATGACGGACGCCATCGCAAAAGGGCTTCCGGACATCATCAACGGGCAACCCGTATCCGGCGCCATCGATATGGCGGAGGTGAGGCGCTTTGCCCTGCAACTGGTTTTCTACTATAGCGCGGCGACGATCCTTATTTTCGCCGGGAGTTACGTGATGGCGACCGTTTCAGCAAGGATATCCAAGAACCTGAGAACGGATGTATCCGGGAAAATCAACAAGATTCCGCTTTCGTATTTTGATCATACCAGTCATGGCGACGTGATCAGCCGTGTGATCAACGACGTGGACGCCATAGGGCAGACCTTTAACCAGAACCTGGACGGATTGGCAAAGGCCGTGATTTTGCTGATCGGTTCCCTGGTCATGATGTTCAGCACCAACTGGCTGATGGCGCTGACCGCGATTGGTTCTTCCTTCGCTGGCGTTATCTTCATGATCCTGATCATGTCCAAATCCCAGAAGCACTTTGTCGCACAGCAGCAAGGACTGGGGGATATCAACGGATACATCGAGGAAGTGTATACAGGCCACAGCATCGTCAAAGCCTACAACGGCGTTAAGGAAGCGCGAAAAACCTTCGAGAAGATGAACGGCGCGCTCTTTGAAAGCGGCTGGAAAGCACAGTTTTTGTCGGGGCTCATGATGCCGCTTATGCAGTTTACCGGCAGCTTCGGTTATGTCGCCGTGTGCGTAATCGGCGCGGCGTTGGCGATGAACGATGTGATTTCCTTTGGCGTGATCGTCGCGTTTATGATTTATGTCCGTCTGTTCACTCAGCCCTTGACGCAAATGGCGCAATCGGCGCAATCCCTGCAATTGGCAGCGGCGGCAAGCGAGCGGGTTTTCGCCTTCTTTGAGGAAGAAGAACTTGCCGATGAAAGCCATATCGATCAGAAGCTCAGCCATGTCGAAGGAAATGTGGAGTTTAAAAATGTTCGCTTCGGCTACGATAAAGAGAAAGCGATTATCAAGGATTTCTCCGCCGCCATCCGGGCCGGGCAAAAAATCGCCATCGTCGGGCCTACCGGCGCAGGGAAAACAACGATCGTGAACCTTCTCATGCGTTTCTACGAACTGGATCAGGGCGAGATTTGCATCGACGGCGTACCCATCCATCAAATCACAAGGGAAAATCTCCATGACCAATTTTGTATGGTTCTGCAAGATAGCTGGTTATTTGAGGGAAGCATTAAGGAAAACATTCTATACGGCAAGCAGGGCGTATCCGACGAGGAAGTTGAAGCAGCGTGCCGGACGGCGGGGATACATCAGTTTATCCGCGCGCTGCCGCAAGGTTATGATACGGTGCTCGGCGAAAACGCCAATCTGTCGGCAGGCCAAAAGCAGCTGCTCACCATCGCCCGCGCCATGATCCAAAACGCGGCGCTGCTGATCCTGGATGAAGCGACAAGTTCCGTTGACACGCGCACCGAACGGCGCGTGCAAGCGGCGATGGACAAACTGACGGAAGGCAGGACGTCCTTTGTTATCGCCCACAGGCTTTCCACTATACAGAATGCGGACCTGATCCTTGTCCTGCGGGAAGGCGATATCGTAGAAAGCGGCAGCCACGCCGACCTCCTGGGAAAAGATGGTTTCTACGCCGAATTGTATAAGAGTCAATTTGAGCAAGTTTGACCGACTTGCTTTTATCCGCTATTTGTGTCAAAATGATACAAGACTGGATAAGGTTGATCTACGACTCGAATCAACAAACTTGAGGTGAAATTTTGGACAGCCCCGGCAAATCCTCTTTCGCCATGCTGAATTACTTTGCGACCGGCGTTCGGCGATATTTTCTGGTAGCCATACTCACAACCGCCCTTAGCATCATCTTTAACTTCCTGACGCCTCAGATCATCCGCTTTTCTGTTGACTATATCATCGGCGCCGAAGCGCTGAACAGCCTGCCGTCAATCGTCGGCAGGCTACTGGACGCCCTTGGGGGAAGGCAATTTATACGCGCAAACTTCCTGCTCTGCGCCGCAGGGATCGTTATCTGCTCCTGCTTTTCCGGATTGCTCAACTACCTGTCCCGGGTCAATCTGGCGATTGGCACAGGCGTTTTTACCAAAAAACTGCGGGACTCTCTTTTTAGCCATATCCAATATCTGCCCTATCAATGGCATACGGACAATCAGACAGGCGATATCATTCAGCGCTGTACCTTCGATGTAGAGACGGTACAAAGCTTTGTATCCATGCAATTACTGGAAGTTTTGCGTACAGTAATCCTCCTGGTTACCGCCTTAATCCTCATGTTTTCGATGAACGTAACCCTTTCGCTGATCTGCGCGGCGTTTATCCCGATCATCGCCCTGTACTCTCTTTTTTTCTACCGGCGGATATCAGCCCAATTCTTGCAGGCGGATGAGGCGGAAGGCGAGCTCTTAGCGGATATCCAGGAGAATCTGACCGCCGTACGGGTAGTCAGGGCCTTTGGACGCGAGAAATATGAGAAAGAAAAGTTCGAGGGGAAGCTCAACTTCTTTACGAACAAATGGATCGACCTGGGTTACACCCTGGGATTCTACTGGGGTGTAGGAGATCTGGCTACCGCGGCGCAAATCCTTGCCGTAGTTTGCGCAGGCGCCTGGCTTGCCGCTACAAAGCAGGCTACCCTTGGCGAACTCCTGGCTTTCATCAGCTATACCAACATGATTGCCTGGCCGGTGCGAACCCTTGGGCGCACCCTGTCCGAACTCAGTAAAGCGGGCGTCTCCATCGGCCGCCTTCGGGAAATCCTGGAAGCCCCCCTGGAAACAAACAGGCCGGACATGACCCGCCCGCCAATCTATGATGATATCACCTTCGAAAAGGTAAACTTTGCCTACGGGGAAATACCGGTTCTGCGTGACGTCAGTTTTCATATTCCGAAAGGAACGACATTCGGCATCCTGGGTGCGACCGGTTCCGGAAAATCCACGATCGCCTATCTGCTGAACAGATTGTATGCGTTGCCGGAAGAAAACGGCCGTATCCGAATCGGCGATACGGATATCCGTCAGATTGAGGCTGCCCATCTGCGCAGGGAAATCGGCCTTGTCCTCCAGGAACCTTTCCTTTTCTCCAAAACGGTACGAAAAAATATCGCCATCGCCGTAAGCGACGCCTCGCTGGAGGATGTGCGGAAAAGCGCCGATATCGCCGCGGTTGACGACAACATTATGGCGTTTAAAGAAGGATACGATACCATGGTAGGCGAAAGAGGCGTCACCTTATCCGGCGGACAGAAACAAAGGATCGCGATCGCCCGCTCGCTGATGATGGATTGTTCGATCCTGATTTTTGACGATTCAACCTCCTCCGTGGATATGGAAACCGACGAAAAGATCCGCAGCGCCTTGCAGAAGAATACCGCGGGGCGGACGGTCATCTTGATCTCCCATCGCATTAGCACGCTGATGCAGGCGGACCGTATACTTGTACTGGAAGACGGCTCCGTGGCGCAAATAGGGACCCATAGCGAGCTTTTGGCGGAGGAAGGCATCTATAGGCGGGTCTACCAGATGCAAAGCGACGCCAGGCTCCTGAGAAGCTGAGAGGAAGGAGACGGGATGAATGGATGACTATATCAATTTGGAAGCAAGCGAACATTTTGAGCTGAAAACATGGGCCCGGCTTCTGCCATACTTGAAACCCCTGACGCCGCGCCTGATCTCCGTCGTTGTCGTGATGATCCTGTCCGCAGTGGTAGACGCCGCTATCCCTCTGTTTACCCAATACGCGGTGAATCATTTTGTCGTGCCGCAAACCACGGTAGGGCTTTCCGGCTTTGCCTGGTTTTATCTCGCAGTCATCCTTTTTCAGGCGCTGACCACGGTGCTCTACTCGCGGCAATCCATGGTCATCGAAATGAAAATGGGCAGGCATATGAAAGAGGAATGCTTTACCCATCTCCAGAAGCTGCCGGTTTCCTTTTACAATGCAACGCCAGTCGGCTATCTTTTGGCACGTATTATGAGCGACACCAACAGGATTGGCGGTATGATCGCCTGGACCGGCGCCATGTTCTGCTGGTATGTGTTCTATATGCTGGGCATGATTGTATCCATGCTGATCATCAATGCAAGAATGGCTTTGATTGTGCTTGCGATCGTGCCTGTGTTCATTGTCTTTACGAGGATTTTTCAGCCGAAACTGTTACAGGCTAGTTACGCCATGCGCCACGCCAATTCGAAAATTATTACCTCGTTTAACGAGAATATCAACGGCGCGAAGACCTCCAAAATCCTGGTTATCGAGGACAAAAACTGTTCGGAATTTTCGGGCATAACGGAGGAGATGTACCGTGCCTCGCTGCGGGAAACCAGGCTGAACGCCGTATTCCAACCCCTGATCCTCTTTATCGGATCGATGGCGGTGGCGATGGTACTGTACTACAGCGGCGTCCAGGTGATGGCGGGCAGTCTGGATTTCGGCGTGCTTTCCGCCTTTATTGCTTATGCGATCGCCATACTCGACCCGATTTCCCATGTCACGCGCTTCGTATCGGAAGTCCTGATGGCGCAGGTGAATATCGAAAGGGTGACGAGCCTGCTTGCCCAGCCCTGCACGATCGAGGACAGGCCGGAGATTGAAGAAGTCTACGGAGATGTTTTCCATCCAAAGGTTGAAAACTGGCCCAAAATCGACGGCGCCATTACCTTCCGAAACGTTTGGTTCCGGTATCCCGACGCGCCGGAGGACGATTACGTACTGGAAAACATTAGCATTACAATCCCTGCCGGGTCGACGGTCGCCCTGGTCGGCGAAACCGGCGCCGGCAAGACGACTTTTGTGAATCTGGCTTGCCGCTTCTTTGAGCCTACCGACGGCAGCATCCTCATCGACGGCACGGATTACAAAGAACGAAGTCAATTATGGCTGCACAGCAATCTGGGTTATGTGCAGCAATCCCCGCATCTGTTTCTCGGTACATTGCGGGAGAATCTGCTTTATGGTAAGCTGGACGCCACAGAGGAAGAGATCCTGAAAGCTGCTAAGCTTTCCCGTGTAGACGTTTTGGCGGAGAAGCTGGAAGATGGGTTCCAGACGGAAGTCGGGGAAGGCGGAGATAAGCTTTCCAGCGGGGAAAAACAGCTCGTCTCCATAGGCAGGGCGATTATCGCCGATCCGCCTATATTTGTACTGGATGAAGCGACCTCCTCCATCGATACGGAGACGGAGCGCCTGATTCAGGACGCGATAGCCAATGTGCTACACGGCCGCACGTCCTTCATTATCGCCCATCGCCTGTCCACGATTCGCAATGCGGACCTCATTTTGCTGATAGACGGGCATTCCATAGTGGAACAAGGGACGCATGAGGCGCTTATGCGCAAGAAGGGTAAATACTATAAACTTTATATGGCGATGATGATCCGGGATGAATCGGAGCAAAGCGGTTTTAAGATGAAATAGCATCGTGGAAATATTATTAGATA
>Ga0099364_10013784_pt1 | contig 10816 bp, 4 predicted proteins | sample TergutTh196P3_FD_73070 | JGI IMG/M metagenome (GOLD analysis project Ga0099364, IMG submission 73070) | Microcerotermes parvus P3 segment gut microbial communities from Pointe-Noire, Republic of the Congo - Th196 P3 | ecosystem: Host-associated > Arthropoda: Insects > Digestive system > Gut ...
AATCCATTATGATCAATTACAACCCCGAAACGGTATCGACCGATTACGATATGTGCGACCGCCTTTATTTCGACGAACTGTCGCTTGAGCGCGTACTTGATGTCATTGATTTGGAAACGCCCAAAGGGGTGATTGTATCGGTAGGCGGACAGATTCCGAATAATCTGGCGATGAAACTGCACCGTCAGCAGGTACCGATACTTGGGACTTCCCCGCTTTCGATTGACCGCGCCGAAAACCGCCACAAATTCTCGGCCATGCTCGATTCGTTAGGGATCGATCAGCCGCGCTGGGCTGAATTGACAAGCATAGAGGAAATTGATAACTTTATTGCAAAAGTAGATTTTCCCGTACTGATCCGGCCGTCGTATGTATTGAGCGGCGCGGCGATGAATGTGTGCTACACCAAAGAGCAGGTAATCGAATTTCTTGCTGTAGCCGCCAAAGTATCCAAAGAATACCCGGTAGTTGTATCGGAATTTTTGCAGGACGCGAAGGAAATTGAAATTGATGCGGTAGCCAAAAATGGGGAAATTGTAGAATATGCCATTTCTGAACATATTGAATTTGCCGGCGTACACTCAGGCGATGCCACGCTGGTTTTTCCGGCGCAGAAAATTTATTTCGAGACCGCCCGTCGTATCAAAAAGGTAAGCCGCATGGTTGCCAGGGAATTGAATATCAGCGGGCCGTTCAACATTCAATTCCTTGCCAAGAACAACGAGGTAAAGGTTATCGAATGCAACTTGCGGGCGTCGCGCAGTTGCCCGTTTGTTTCCAAGGTATTGAAGCGCAATTTTATTGAAACGGCTACCCGGATTATGCTCGACGCTCCGTATGTGCAACCCGACAAAACGGCGTTCGACATCGACTGGATTGGCGTCAAGGCTTCGCAGTTCTCATTCAGCCGCCTCCATAATGCCGATCCCGTACTGGGTGTGGATATGAGTTCGACCGGCGAAGTAGGTTGTATCGGCGATGATTTCGATGAAGCATTGCTTTCGTCTATGATTGCGGTAGGCAATGCTATCCCAGCGAAGAATGTGCTGGTATCATCCGGCGAGGCCAAGAGTAAGGTAGACCTGCTGGAACCCTGCCAGATACTGCAGGCAAAAGGATATGCAATCTTTGCTACCTCCGGAACCGCCAGATTCCTGAACGACAACGGCGTCAAAGCAACCGCCGTATTGTGGCCCGACGAACAGGGCGAACTGAATGTCATAGATATGTTCAATCAGCAGCTATTCGAGTTGGTTATTAATATTCCGAAAGACCATAGCCAACGGGAATTGACGAACGGCTATAAAATTCGCCGCGCCGCCATCGACCGTAATATTCCGCTGCTCACCAACTCACGTTTGGCAAGCGCCTTTATTCGGGCATTCTGCCATATTTCCGAAAAAGATATTCAGATAAAGAGCTGGAAGGAGTACAGGTAGTTTGGGTATTGTTAATCTGATATGGTTTTTTTGCATAAAATCCTGTTGTCTATACTAAATTAGCCATACCCATATATGTCAACTTCGGTAGTGCAGGATGGGTATAGGCCACCCTGGGTAATACCGGATTGTGAATTTTTATGAAGATTTAGTGATGAATTTGTAGTAACTCAGGTTTCTTAATTTAAAATAGTTTTTTGCTGACGAAATATTACTTTTTTTTAAGTATTTCTTTGTTTTATTAAGACTTTTAGTGTATTTTTGTCGTCCGTTTAAAAACCTCTGATTGAAAGGTTCGTTTTTTTTAGACGCCGTTTGGATGGCGATTTTTGCTTGAATAGAAAATTTGTATTATATTTAATGTATTAAGTTTAAATTTAAAAAAATGTGCTTATGAAAAGATTTACTTATCTTTTATTATGCTTAGTAGCAAGCATTGGACTTGTTTTCGCCCAGACGACGCGGGTAACAGGAGTTGTTATCTCGGCCGACGACGGCGAACCGATCATTGGAGCATCGGTAATGGTAAAAGGAGCAGCAGGCGTAGGCGACGTCACCAATCTGGAGGGTGCGTTCACAGTGAATGCCCCGGCAGGCGCTACCACGCTGGTTGTGTCCTATATTGGAATGGTAACGCAGGAAGTCGCCATCAGCCCTAACATGCGCATACGCCTGGAGGATGATTTACAGCAACTGGATGAAGTGGTAGTCACGGCCATGGGTATAAGACGATCAGCCAGGGCGGTAGCGAGCGCCGTACAGGAAGTGAGGGGTGAATCGATTGCAGCAGCAAGAGGTCCTTCGCTGCTGAATAACTTATCCGGTAAAGTAGCCGGCGTGCAAATCACATCCAGTTCAGGCGCATTGGGAGCCTCCTCCCGTATCCAGATCAGGGGACTTAGCACTTTAAGTGGAGACAATCAGCCGCTCTTTGTGGTGGACGGAACACCGATCATTAGCAACAGTAACACGATTGGCAATGCGGATGTTGGTAGCGGCGCCAGCGGGGTTGACGCCGAAAATATCGCATCCATTTCCGTCCTGAAAGGCGCTTCGGCTACAGCACTGTACGGAAGCCGTGGCATGAACGGCGTCGTACTGATCACAACCAAACAGGGAAGTACCGGGCGGAAAGACTTGAGCATTACGGTCAACTCCGGACTTACCTTTGAACAGATTGCCGTCTTACCCAGATTTCAGAATGAATACGGACAGGGAATCTACGGCTCCGAATTTGCATGGAAAAGGTATGGCGAAGGGATGACTTACCAGGAATATGCAAGCACCTCTTTTGCTTATGTAGATGGCGCCGGCAGAGGGATCAACGACGACTGGGACGAAAGCTGGGGACCCAGACTGGATGTCGGGCTGTATTTAGACCAGTTCCATGGTAAAAATCAACCCTGGGTATCCGCGCCCAATAATATCCGCGATCTGTTTCAAACAGGACATACCTTTTCGAACAACATCACCATAAGCGGCGCCAACGACGACGTAGCAACACGCATATCCTATACAAACGACCTGATGCAGGGAACTACCCCGATGAGCGAAATGAGAAGGAATATCCTGAATGCCAATGCCATCATCAAATACAATCAGTTCTTTGACGTCGACTTAAACGTTACGTACTTTAACCAAAACGGTAACCTGCCCACGCAGGGATATGAATCAGGAAACCCGATGAATATGGCAGGATGGTTCGGACGCCAGGTAGACACCAAACTGTTAAAAGAAAATTGGGATCAATATGATGAGTACGGCAATCATTACAACTGGATCAGCGTGTATCATAATAACCCCTGGTTTACCTTTAACACCCGTAAAGTCAACCTGAATGAGAATCGCATATATGGCAACTTCTCGCTGAACTTTAATTTGACCGATTACCTGAAGTTAAAATTAAGGGCGGGAACAGATATGCAGAATCAGGATTACATGCGCACTTTTCATAGCAAGGACAACGATGAAAACTTTGTAGGAAGAAATGGCCTGTTTCGTACAGCAAGAAGACAGCGGACGGAATCCAACCTGGATGCTTTATTGATGTTCAATAAATCGTTTGGCGATCTTTCGGTCAGCGCCACCGCAGGAGCCAATTGGCGAGACTTCAAATACCTGTTGGTCGAAATGAATGCAAACAGATTAGTCGTCCCCGATTTTTACGCTATATCCAATGTGGACGGCACGCTGGAGAATACGCAATACAGAAGGGATAATTTACGCCAAAACAGCGTTTTTGGCGCCGTTAATATCGGTTATCAAAGCTGGCTCTTCTTAGATGTTACAGGCCGCAATGACTGGTCGAGTACGCTGCCGCCTGCTTCCTGGTCCTATTTCTATCCCTCATTTGGCCTGGGCTTTATCTTTACGGATGCGCTGGATATGCGATCGGATATTCTATCCTTTGGTAAGGTACGCGCCAGTTGGGCGCAGGTAGGAAATGCCACCGATCCCTACCAGCTGCTTGCAACCTGGACCGCTTCGACGCCTTTCAACAACATGTCCCAGTTTAATTACGCAACGAGACTTCCCACTCCCAATCTGAAACCTGAAAGGAAAACAGAAATTGAGCTGGGCGCCGATTTGCGCTTCCTGCGCAATCGCCTGAATATCGACTTTACCTGGTATACAAACAAAACTACAGACCAGATTATTGGCCTGGACATATCAAGGGCGACCGGATTTTCTCAAATGACGATTAACTCCGGAGAGATTCAGAACAAAGGGCTGGAAATTACCGTAAGCGGAAAAATCCTTGAAAACCGCAATGGACTTAACTGGAGGTCTACCGTCAACTGGTCAACCTATTCCAATAAAGTGATCCATCTCTATGGAACCGAAGGAGAAGATGATTATATTGGTATTTATCCGATAAACAACCTTTGGTCGGTATTTTCACGCGCTACCGTAGGCGGATCCATGGGCGATCTGTATTCAAGAGCCATCGAACGGAACGACGATGGCGTTCCCCTGATTAGCGCTACCGGAATGTACCGGAATGGCGGAGAACAGAAAGTGGGGAATGTGATTCCCGACTGGATAGGGAGTTGGAGTAATGAATTTACCTACCAGAACTTCAACTTCAGTTTTATGCTTAACAGTAAATGGGGTGGCGACATGTTTGCCGTTACTTCCATGTTTGGCGCTTATGCCGGCGTATTAGACGTAACCACCAAGGGCGGCATCCGCGAAAACGGCGTGATTGCCGAAGGCGTATATGCCAATGGCGTTACGATAGATGGCGTAGATGTATCAGGCCAGCCCAATAAAACGGCGGTGGAGCCTCAGGACTTCTTTTCTCAATACTATACCTATCAGGAAAGAGCTATCTTTAAAGGCTCGTATATAAAGCTGTCGGAAATGGTCTTGGGGTATACCTATGATCTGAAAAACAACCAATACATCAAACGCGCTAACTTATCGTTAGTTGGACGCAACCTGGCGTTGCTCTATTTAGATAAATCCAACTTCGCCGGGATTGACCCTGAGGCCAGTAACCTGGGTACCGGCATCGGACAGATGGGCTTTGAATATTATGCCTACCCGTCTGTAAGAAGTCTTGGTTTTAAATTATCATTAACATTTTAACAGGAGTAAATTATGAAAAATAAATTGATATTATTGACTCTGTCAGGCGCTATACTCTTCGGTTGCACAGGCAAGTTCGAAGAGATCAATACCAATCCTAATAATATGGAAGTGGTTCCATCAATCACTATTTTGACATACGCGCAAAGATACTATTGCGCCCAGTTAGGCGGCGTCTGGTTGAACTACAACGAAAGTTCTTCGATGGCGGGGCAAGTCACCAAGATACTCTATATCGACGAAACACGTTATGTCTATCGTGAAGCTACTGTAAACAGTTTATGGGACAGATTGTATGCGATATGTAATAACCTGAATAAAATCATTGAATACGAGAGCGGGGAAGACGGGAACCCAAATATGACGGCTGTAGCCACGATCTTTAAAGCGTATTGCCTGCATGTACTAACCGACCATTTGGGTGATATACCCTATTTTGACGCCTTTAAAGCCGCCGAAGAGGTATTTTATCCCGAATATAACGCGCAAAAAGATATTTATGCCGAACTGATTAAAGAGATACAGCGTGCAGTCGCCATGATCGACGAAAATCCTCCTGTGCAACACCGGTGGGGCGCCAATGATTTGTTTTTTGCCGGCGATATGGCCAAATGGAGAAAATTTGGAAACTCGTTGCTGCTTCGAATGGCCATCCGCCTCTCGTATGTAGATCCGAATACGGCTGGCCCTCTTCTTTCGAGTCTGTTATCCAGCGACGCAAATGTGATGGAAAGCAATGCGGACAACCTGATTTTCAAATGGCCGGGAGGCAGCTGGTTGGAGCCATTGGCAGACGCCGAAATCGGTCGTAAAGACTACGCCATGTGCAGCTACATTATGAGTGTGTTAAAAGAGACCGACGATCCCAGGCTTCCCATTTATGCCGCTCCGGCTCCGGTTCCCGACGAAGAAAATGGCATCTACAAGGGCATGCCTCCCGGCATATCGAATGCTATGTCCAATATGCCGGAATATAGCAATACTTCAATCTCTCCCGTAGGCCAGCGATACAACAGTCAGCCCAATGCCGATGGTATTACCTGTTTGATGCGCTACTCGGAAATTGAATTTATCCGTGCGGAAGCCATCGAACGGGGCTTTATTTCGGGCGACGCCAAGGCTGCCTACGAAAGAGGAATCAGGGCTTCAATGGAAGAAAACGGCGCTACGGACTTCGACGCTTATCTGGCTCAAGCCAAAGTGGCTTACGATTCCGGGGATCTGCCCAACCTGTTATTTGCCAGCGCTGCATTAACCAATGCCAGCCCGGAAAATAATGCGATTGCCAATCCGGCGGTTGCCGCTTCGGTAAAGCTCCAGAAGATTGCCTATCAAAAATGGTTGGCGCTCTTTTCTACAGGGCCGGAAGCCTGGGCGGAAATGCGACGCACCGATATCCCCGTGATTGGGCCGGCTATTGGCGCGATCGGTTTGGATCATCCGCATAACCGCGCTCCTTTCCGTTTCATCTATCCCTTTAACGAATCAAGCTACAACCCCTCAAACTATGCGAAGGCGATGGCCAGGACGCAGGATTATTACTGGGGTGAACAGATGTACTGGGATATCCGTACAGGGGTAAATTAATGCGTTGAGCGATTGAATCATCCAATAAGGCATCCTTTTCAGGATGCCTTATTTTTTTGAAGGCGGATAACGGTATGCTCCGCTGGCGCTTCGCAAGCTACCGATGACAAATGGAATCCCGTCATGTCGAGCGAAGTCGAGACATCTGTATGGTGAAGAAATTTTTAATAATCAGTAGATGTCTCGACTTCGCTCGACATGACGACCAGGCAGGTGGCTATTGGTTACAATCTCAGAAACGCATCGTCAATCCTACTCCTCCTGGGAGTGTTATGCCCAAATTTACCCGCCAGGAAACATCTCTCCGCAGCGTTGAATTGTGCATATCAATGGAATTTTTAATTTTCTTTGTTCCTGAATTTGAAATTAACAAACCGGCAGTCAAAAAAACCGCACCAACTCCTATCAGTATTCCGCTGCCTGCGTATATTCCTGATCTATTTGAATCATCTACAAGGTCAAATGCGTGCGCTCCTATGAGATATCCTAAGCCTGCGCCTACTGCGAATGCGCCAGGCATAGTAGCAATTCCGCCAAGCATATATTGCACCCTGCCACTGTTGTACTGTTGCAACGCAACACTGTTTACAGATAGCGCCTCCCTTACTTGCGCCTCTCTTAAAATCCTTCCATCTTGCCTCACCCGGCCATTTTTGTAAGTCCATTCCGATTGGGCTAATACATTCCCACATATTACATACCCAGCAACGCAACACACATTATTCTATAAAAATTTCCTCTACCCGTAACGGGCTTGTTCCGGATGAAATTGTCGTCCACGAATGGGCGCATGTCAGGCAACGCCATACTTTCGACATTTTGTTCGCGGAATGGGATGCAGATGAAACTTTATACTTGATGCCGAATAGTCAACGAAGCAGTACACAGTAAAAATCCTGTTTCGTGAAAGTTGAAAGTATTCCTTAAGGCATTAAATTTTCGCCTTTGGATAAAATAGTTACAGGCAACACATTCACGCATTGATAAAACATTCTTATCCGTTGGTTTTAACCTTCGGACATAGACGGGTTATCCTCTATCCCCTCCACCTGTCGATAAAAATGTATGCATTGTTAAATATAAATAGGCATAAATATCTATAAAAAACGGGGCGCCCGCAAAATTTGTGGATTAAGCATAAACTAATCAAAAGAATTGTTGTACTTTTGTAGAGAATGTGAAATTAAAATTTATCGTCATGAATATTCAGCAGTTAGAATACATCATTGCAGTCGACGCCCATCGTCATTTCGTCAATGCGGCGGAAGCGTGTTTTGTTACGCAGCCTACGTTGAGCATGATGATTCGGAAACTGGAAGAAGAATTGAATGTGCAGATTTTTGACCGCTCGGCTGTACCGGTCGAAACGACGGCGATAGGCAGGATGGTTATTGAACAGGCGAAAATCACCATGAAACACTTCAATACCATCAAGGAACTCGTCGAAGATGAACAGCAAGTGATTTCCGGCACGTTTAGGCTGGGCGTTATCCCTACAATCGCACCCTATCTTGTTCCCGAATTACTGCAGAAAAAGGAAAGGAAGAGTAAAGAACTTGCCTTGACGCTCAAGGAAAATATTACGGCTAATATTATTACAGAGATACGCGAAGGGAGGCTGGACGGAGGGTTGGTGGCTACTCCGCTGAATCACCCGGATTTGGTGGAATACCCGATTTATTATGAGAAGTTTTATGCGTATGTATCGCCTTTGGAAAGTTATTATGCAGACGGGGAAATAGACTTGAATGCGATAGCCATTAGCCATTTCTGGTTGCTGGAAAGCGTGCATTGTCTGCGTGGACAAATCGAACGGCTTTGCCGGATGAAGGAAGCGGAAACGATTGAACCGAATCAGGTTCGCTATGAAGCCGGCAATATTGCTACCCTGATTAATGTGGTGGATTTGAATGCGGGCATTACGGTCATACCGGAAATGGCAGCCATGTGTCTGACTGAAGACCAGCAGGGAAATCTGAAAACATTCAAGAATCTGACGGCTGTACGGGAAGTTTCGTTAGTGGTGAGCAAGGAATATATTCGCCGGAACATGCTGGACAAAATCATGGAAATCATAGAAGATTCTGTACCGCGCTCCATGAAAAATCCGGAATTGAAGCAATATGTAATCGGTTTATGAGGGCTTCCGGGCTTATTGGCTTCTTTTCTCTGCTTGAAGATAGCGGTTGATCGTCTGCAGGGGCGACTGGAAAACATCCGCATCATCGCTTAGCTGAAATCCTTTTTCGAGAAAGGGTTTCGCTTTTTTCAGCAATGCCATTCCTTTTTTGATTTCGGCTGCGTATCGTACCGGCTCGTCTGTCAGCATGTTTTCTGCGTTGTTAAGCGTTTCAATCGCCTGATTATAATACAGGGCGCCCATGCCATAATATGCTTTGTGCGATTTCCTGTTGCCGGAAATGGCTTTTTTGTAATACTTCACCGCCTTTGCGGTTTCATTTTTCTGTTCGGCTATCCCTCCGAGGGCAAGGTAAAGGGTTGAGCGGTTCGCTTTGTCTAACTTGATTAATTTTTCCAGTGGCGGGCAGGCGCTATCCGGGTCATCTTCCGAAAGAAATGTATCGACTTCAGCATAAAGCAGGATGATTTGTTCTTTTTGGGTCAGGTTTTGTGCAGTCAGGGCTGTACCGGCGGCAAGTATCAGCAGCAAAGTCATCAATCGTTTCATGGGCCATTCTATTTATTCTGTACGTATTATCTAATGTTGGCAATCGAAATAATATCAGCAAACACACCTGCCGCAGTTACTTCGGCGCCTGCTCCGTATCCTTTGATTACCATCGGAAACTCGTGGTAGCGTTCGGTAGTAATCTGGATGATGTTGTTGCTTCCTTCCAGTTCGTAGAAAGGATGACGACTGCCAATCTCTTGCAGTCCCAACTGACAAACTCCGTTATCCAAGCTTGCAACAAAACGCAAACGTTTTTCTTTGGCAGCAAGTTCTTTACGCTTATCTTCGAATGCGGCGTCCAATTCGGGAATGTGTTTCCAGAAATCTTCCATGGAGCCATCAAAATACTTTTGAGGGATAAACAGGTTTGTCTTCACATCGCTCTGTTCCACCTCATATCCGGCTTCGCGGGCAAGGATTATCAACTTGCGGATGACATCCGTTCCGCTCAGGTCTATGCGTGGGTCAGGCTCTGCATATTTTGCCTCTACTGCCATTTTGATCGCCCGACTTAACGGAATGTCTTCACTTATCGTATTAAAAATAAAATTCACCGTACCGGAAAGAACGGCTTCTAATTTTAATATATGGTCGCCGCTGTTAATCAGGTTGTTCATGGTATTGATGATAGGCAATCCGGCTCCTACATTGGTCTCGAAAAGAAATTTGATTCCCCTTTTTCGCGCTGTTTCTTTCAGTAAAGCATAATTGTTGAACGATGAAGAGGCGGCCACTTTATTGGCGGCAACAACCGAAATGTTATGATTGAGCAGCGTTTCATACAGTCCGGCAATTTCTTCGCTTGCCGTACAATCAATGAATACGGAATTAAAGATATTCATCTTGATGATTTCATCTTTAATCAATGTAATGGATGAAGCCATGCCGGTTTCTTTGAGTTCCTGCATACAGGTTTCGAGGTTGAGACCTTCACGTTTCAACAGTATCTTATCAATATCGGCTATTCCGACGACATTCAGTTTGACTCCGTTTTGTTTCATCAGCTTTTGCTGTTGCAGCTTGATTTGTTCCAACAGGTGTCCGCCAACTGTCCCAAGACCGATAAGAAATAAATTTAACATCTTGTATTCAGAGAGGAAAAACGAATCATGGATTGAGTTCAACGCTTTACGCAAATTTTCGTGTTTGATGACGAACGAGATATTGGTTTCCGACGCTCCCTGTGCGCAGGCAATGACACTGATACCTGCACGTCCCAGCGTACTGAACAACTTTCCGGCAATACCGGGTGTGCGTTTCATGTTTTCGCCCACGATAGCAATGGTAGCCAAATTCTTTTCGGCTATCATATCATTGATTTCACCCTGTGCACGTTCCAGCGCAAATTCTTCGTTCAAAGCCTTAACAGCCGACTCAGCATCTTCATTCTTTACGGCAATCGTGGTATTATTTTCGGAACTGGCCTGCGAGACCATAAACACACTGATTCCATTTTGAGCCAGCGCTCTGAAAATGCGATGATTGACACCGATTACGCCAACCATAC
>Ga0099364_10013785_pt1 | contig 10816 bp, 8 predicted proteins | sample TergutTh196P3_FD_73070 | JGI IMG/M metagenome (GOLD analysis project Ga0099364, IMG submission 73070) | Microcerotermes parvus P3 segment gut microbial communities from Pointe-Noire, Republic of the Congo - Th196 P3 | ecosystem: Host-associated > Arthropoda: Insects > Digestive system > Gut ...
GCGGTAATATGATTATCCACGGCGATAATCTTGACGCGCTGAAAGCCTTGCTGCCACAATACGAGGGGTGTATCAAATGTATTTACATTGACCCACCGTACAATACAGGAAATGAAGGTTGGGTATATAATGATAATGTCAACGACCCAAAAATCCGTAAATGGCTCGGTGAAGTTGTGGGCAAAGATGGCGAAGATTTAAGCCGTCATGATAAATGGCTTTGCATGATGTACCCGCGTTTAAGATTGTTACAGCGCTTGCTCACCGATGACGGCGTATTGGTTATCAGTATAAGTTATCACGAAATCAATAATCTTGTGCTTTTATGTAAAGAGATATTTGCAACTTATCAAATTATTCCAATAACGGTTCAGACATCAGGCGGAAAGCCTTCTGGTGGTTTTAATTATTTGCATGAATATTTGGTATTTATCACTCCGAAAGATTTTCAGCCAAATCCATTGCAATTTAGCGGAGGAAATAGTCGCACTCCTTTTGAAGGGCTAACTCTCGCTACATTTTATAAGACAAATCGACAAAATCAAGCGTATCCAATATTTATTGATGTAGAAACAGGGCTATTGGCAGGTGTCGGTAAGTCATTACAAGAAAGATTAGATGATGGAACTTATACTGAAGATAAAGCAGATTTCGTTTATGATTATTCCGAAGCACCCGAAGGAACAGTAGCGATATGGCCAATATCAAGTAAAGGAAACGAATGTGTTTGGCGTTTAATATCTCCACGCTTGCTTAGTGACTGGAATAAGGGTTACATTAAAATCAGCAAGCGGAATCCGGGCGCAAATCCAAACGAGTATAGCATTCAATATTTACCAGAGGGTGTAATAAGCAAAATAGAGAGTGGAGAATTAAGTGTGATAGGGACTGAGGAAAACGCCCCCACTCTTCGTTTTGGTGAGAATAAAACAGTTGGGAGCGAGGTTCCAACGATATGGACAGAAAAGGATTTCTTTACAGTTAAAGGTACAGGTGTTATTTCAGATATTTTTGATGATAAAATATTTGAATACCCGAAACCTGTGGAGTTAATTGAGGAAGTTGTCAGAGCTATAACTAATCCTGGCGATATTATACTCGATTCTTTTGCGGGTTCTGGAAGTACAGCACACGCAGTTCTTAATTTGAACAGTCGTGATGAAGGTGATAGGTATTTCATCCTTGTAGAAATGAACGAATATGCCGATGCTCTTACATCTGAGCGTGTTAAACGCATAATTGATGGTTATAAAGCTAAATTGTCATGCAAGGTGTTTGATGAGAAAATTATTGTACAGCATTTGAAAAACACATCTTTATTTGAATCAGCAATGAGAGCAAAAGAGGTTGCATTACCAGAATATGAAACCGTTAAAAATCCTGCCGTAAAAGATGGACGCTTGATTGTTGAAGCGAAGACTAAAGATAAAGAACCTGTTCCCGGCACGGGCGGCGGATTTGATTACTACGAACTCGGTGAACCTTTGATGTTAGCTAACGGCAATCTTAATGAATCCGTGGACACAGCGAAAATCCGTGAATATGTTTGGTATATGGAAACCAAAACCCACACACAGGATATTGACTTGTCGGAAAACCCTTATTTGTTAGGCACAACGGGTGGTACAGCGTATTTTTTCCATTATGAAAAAGACAAGGTTACAACACTTGACTCGGCGTTTCTTGCCAAAGTAAAGGTAAAAGCGGAACGATATATCATCTACGCTGACCAATGCGCGTTGTCAGATGAAAAACTGAATCAGTACAATATCACGTTCAAAAAAATACCGCGTGATCTTGTCAGATTGTAAAGGAGGGGCGAATTATGGAGCTTAAAAAATATCAGAGAGCCGTGGTAAATGATTTGACGCGCTTCCTCGCCCTGCTTGGAGAAACAGGGAACATACCGAAAGCGTATTCCGATTTGTGGACGGAAAAGAAAGTCTCCGTGGGTTTTGATGGTTTAAAACCGTATCAGAATAATATCGCGGGAGTGCCGAATGTTTGCCTGAAAGTACCTACCGGCGGAGGGAAAACATTTATTGCCGCCTGTTCTATCAAGCCAATTTTTGATGCGTTGCCGTTCACAAAATCAAAAGCTGTAGTATGGCTTGTTCCGTCTGACACGATATTGGAACAAACCCTCAATACTCTTTCTAATCCTCATCACCCATACAGGGAGAGGATTAACGCCGATTTTACCCACCGTGTAGAAGTTTATTCGAAAAACGAACTGCTTAACGGTCAGAACTTTAATCCTGCGGTAGTAAATGAGAACCTGTCTGTTTTTGTGCTGTCTTATGATTCTTTCCGCACAAGGAACAAGGAAGGGCGTAAGGCATATCAGGAAAACGGCAATTTGGAGGCTTTCGCTAAATATTTTAACAATCCCGACTTATTGCTTGCCGACACGGATGAAACCGCGCTGATACAGGTTATCCGTTGTCTCTGTCCTGTAGTAATTGTGGACGAGAGCCATCACGCGACCACGGCATTGTCCAGAGAAATGCTCTCAAATTTTAATCCGTCGTTTGTGTTGGATTTAACCGCCACACCGAGAGAAGACAGCAATATTATTTCCTATGTTGACGCGCTTCATCTGAAACGCGAAAACATGGTAAAGCTGCCTGTAATCGTGTATAACCGTCGCAGTTATAATGATGTGCTTGCCGATGCGATTACTTTACGAAACCGATTGGAAGCGCAAGCAATAAAAGAACGTGAACAGACCGGGCGATACATTCGCCCTATTGTGCTTTTCCAAGCGGAAGCAAGAGGCAACGACACCACAACCTTTGATAAAATCAAAAAGAGCCTTATAGAATCAGGCATACCCGAAAGTTATATCAAAATAAAAACTGCCGAAAAAAACGAAATAAAGGGGCTTAACCTGCTTGATGAAGATTGCCCTGTTCGCTATATCATTACTATAAATGCGCTTAAAGAAGGTTGGGACTGCCCGTTTGCTTATATACTGGCGACCATTGCAAACCGAAGTTCGTCCGTTGATGTTGAGCAAATATTGGGTCGCGTACTTCGTCTGCCATATACACAGAGAAATCCATCCGATGTATTGAATATATCTTACGTTATTACTTCATCAAATGATTTTCAAGCTACGATTAAAAAAATAGTGGCGGGGCTTAATAATGCCGGATTTACCGATAAGGACTGTCGTAATGGTACAATGGAAGAAACCGCTGCACCTGTTCCGGTATCGAACACAGAGCAAATAGCAATAACACTGCCGACAGAGGAAATGCTTGCCGATGATGAGGTTGTCATTGATACAAATGCCCTAAAAATGGTTATTGAAGCACAAAGTAATTCCCATATTACTGATACTGCAACCGATGATATGCTTAAACAGGCAGTGGAACAATCTACACAGTACGATGAAACCGCCGCACAGACAGATAATCCCTATATTGACAACGCTTCGCAGGAGGTAAGGCAGTACATGAATGTTATTCAAGTCAACGAAGCACACCAAGAATATATAACAGCACTTAAACTACCACAGTTCGTGATACCTAGTGATGATCCGTCATTCTTCACGGACGATAGAACTGAATTGCTAACAAAAGAAGCGTTGGCAGAAGGCTTTATCTTGCGAGATAAAGATACGGTTATCGATTTTTCCACAGTCGAGGGGGAAATTGTCCGTGTAGATATTGAGGATGCGAGTGGCGCAACGCCTAAAGCATGGAAACTAACAGGAACAGAAAATCAGTTCTTCCTCGCACACTTTAATTCACAACCACCTGAAAAGCGTGTAGCTCATTGTAAAAGCGTCATTCTCAGACAGCTTTTCAAGATGAACGCGATAAACAATAAAGATATAGAGGAATATGTAAGCCGTATTATCAATGGCTTATCTGCAGAGCAGTTAGAGGATTTACAAAATTCTCCGCATATATATCTTGCGAAAATAAAGAAGAAAATAGATAGTCTTGCCGATGCACACAGGGCGCAGATTTTCGATTTATGGGTTGAGCAAGGCAAAATAAGCTGTGAACCGACATATAGCTTGAAGCAGACAATATCGCCGTTAAGGGTCACAACCACTTTGCCGAAAACACTCTACACCGCCGAAGAAGAAATGAATGGTTTGGAATATGATGTGGCTTGGGCTCTTGCGAATCTGTCCAACATAAGGTGGTGGCACAGGAATATTTCTCGCACAGGCTTTAACATCAATGGTTACGTTAATGCTTACCCCGACATTATAGCCATTACAGAAAGCGGTAAAATATTGATGATTGAGCCAAAAGGCGACCATTTGGCAAACGATGAATCATTCCAAAAGGCAATAAATGGTGATATTTGGCAAAGAATGGCAGGGTTTAATTACCGTTATTATATGTTGTTCAAGCGAAAAGACTTAAATGCACGGGGCGTAGTGACTTTTGACCGATTTATGGAAATTGTGAGGGGTTTGTAATAGGTCGGCTCTGTTGGCATACTGTAGGTTAGACACATATGCAATGGTTAAGATTCTCGGAAAGCTATACAGCTTATTCGATTGAATGAGTGAACGGGGCAACACAGAAATATTGTGATTATGAAAAACAGTATTTTAGAGATTTCTGATGAGTGTAATGGGATATTGACTGATTTTATCGCGCAGATATAATTTATGTTTTATAGGAGTGTTAGTAATGAGAGGTAAACTTGTAGAAGCAGCAAAGAAAGAGCATACCAAAATCACTGAGGCAGTACATCAGCTAAACGGAATTGTTGGATTTCTTGAGGAGATTATATCTTGGTCAAGGGAAAATTCGAGCGAGGAAGTACTCAATAGCAGTTACATGGTCGATTATATGGGTGCTATGTATGATCCTACCGTTGAGCCAAAAGTATTACTTGAAAGCATAAGTAGGCTTGAAGTATGGTTTGAGCGTATATCATTTGAGGCTATTAGAAATGTTGATCTCGAAATAATCATTGATTCTATGAAAAGAGTTAACGCTTTATATGTTCAAGAAGTTGAAAAAGCCCGGGAGTTAGTAAATGCTTATGCAGGTATCGTAGAGTTTCCTTCATTACTTGCGTAATCAGCATGAAAGAAACTTCGGGTCAACTTGACCCGAAGTTGAGAACAACATAGGGGGTGAAGCTATGCGAAAGGAAGTTATGGTATCAAATGACCCGCATATTTACCGTATGCAACATATTTATTCCGTAGCTAAAAGTTTGTTAGTAGATAATGCACCGATATCCGACGAGGAGCTAAAAAGATACTTCGACGTCAAACGTACATACCAGACCAAGAACGACATACTGCAAGGGTTATTGGGTTCATTACAGAACAAGCAAATGCAAAGAAACGTAATTGGATTTTCATCCACAAAAAGGACAGACACCTTCCGTAAGGTTCTGTGTGGATTTGACGCAGGCGCAATATTGACTACTTATGCGAATGATGAGGCATTGTTTAAGCAATTTTGCATATATTTCACTATAGGAAACCGCGATAGTAAGGATAACTCATTTCGTAAATATGCGCGGTCTGTTTTGTCAGCCTGCATATTCATTGAGAAATTTGATCACCCTGATGACTTTACGAGATTTGTAGAACTATTTTCGTACAATGAACTATCATCAGCAGCTTTGCCATTGGTTTTAGCGCATGAAATATATGGTCTTGGATTTCCCCTTGCCTGTGATTGGCTCAAAGAACTGGGTTTTTCTGAATATCCAAAACCTGATGTCCATATAAAACAGATTTTCCATGCGTTAGGTTTATGCGATAATAACGATTATTCAGCATATAAAGCGGTAATTGAAATGGCAAAAGCCACAGGAGATACACCATTTAACGTGGACCGTACATTTTGGCTCATAGCTTCCGGAAAGTACTTTCTTCACGATAAAAAAGTGCCAAGTAGGAAAGATGAAATAATCAGCATTATGTTATTGCAGGAGGAATCTTGATAATGAAAATATCTTCATGGCATATAGGTATCGCGGCAGAAGCGTTTGCCGCAGGGCTGTTTGCGCGTCATGGCTATAACGTGTCTGTACAGTATGGAGCAAATCAACCGGAGTATGACTTGCTTGCAGAAAAGAATGATGAAGTAATGAAAGTATCCGTGAAAGGCAGTCAAACAGGCAGTTGGGGTCTGATACAGTCTTATAAAAAAGGTCATACATATCACGAAGCCGCTGATAAATGGGTGGCGAACCAAAGCAGCAAAACAATTATTTGCTTAGTACAGTTTTATGGTACAGATGAAATGACAATGCCACGGGTATACCTTACCCGACCCTGCGAAATTGCCGAAGTGTTGAAAGCTAATAGGAAAGGTAACGGTGATTCGATTTTATACGAGAATCATACATGGAAATCAGGCATTGGGAGCGGCACAACTGATAAGTTGCCAGACTATTGGAAATTTTCTGCTGATAGGATAAAGGAACTATTAGAGAGCAAATAACTTCTGGTTAAGCTGACCGGAAGCTATGAGAAAACAAGAAACGAGTAATATATTATGTGAGGAAAAACCGTGTTTGTTCATGGTAAAGCGATTAGGAACACAGGAGAATTGCCATGCCGACTAAAATGACGGCGTGGCGAAATGGATTGAGGGAAATGTCTTATGAATAGCTTTAATGTAGCTCTATTACAAATCCTCCCCACAGGTTCGCAGGAGGGCAATCTGCTCAAAGGGCTTGACTACAGTAAAAAAGCAAAACAGATGGGTGCTGACATAGCTCTATTTCCCGAAATGTGGAACATTGGATATAAACTCACATCAAACCGGGATGAAACCATTGCCGGAGCAATCGGGTTAGATAGCGAGTATATCACTCAATTTCGGGAGCTTGCCAAAGGACAGGACATTGCCGTTTGCGTCACATTCTTGGAAAAGTACGATCCGTCACCGCGAAACAGCCTTGTTGTTATCAATCGACATGGTAATATCGTCCTACACTACGCTAAGGTTCATACTTGCGTGTTTGACCCTACCGAGAGGCAACTGACAGCGGGCGACGATTTTTGTACTACAGAATTGGACACGCAAAATGGAACAGTCAAAATCGGCGCTATGATTTGTTACGACCGCGAGTTTCCCGAAAGTGCGAGAATCCTCATGTTGAAAGGCGCGGAAGTCATACTTGTCCCAAACGCCTGCCCGATGGAGATTAACCGCTTATCACAGTTAAGAGCCAGAGCGTATGAAAACATGGTGGGTATAGCTACCGCAAATTATCCTTATGGTCAGCCGGATTGCAACGGACATTCCTCCGCTTATGACGGTATCGCCTACAGACCGGGTGGGAGCGGTTCGCGCGACACAATGATTGTCGAAGCAGGTGAAGCCGAAGGTATCTACATGGCGAGTTTCCCGATGAATGAGCTTCGCGATTACCGTCGCAATGAGGTACATGGCAACGCATATCGCCGCCCGGAAAAATACTTTGCGCTAACAAACGAGGAAAAAGCAGAACCTTTCATCAGACAGGATGTATAGGCGCTGCGAATGTTATGATGAATGAGCTACTTCGGGTCAAGTTGACCCGAAGTGACTATGACAGGGAAAATAGAGGCAGCCGTCTGAGAATGAATCAGGCGGCTTTTTGCATATGCGGCATGGTGTAATGATTACCAATATCAAAAAAAATTTTTCAATTTGCCCTGCGAAATGGCGTAAGCGGTAGATAGGGGGGTATTCGGAAATACGGCAAAAATTCGCATGGTACCATTAAATCGAGGTTGGAAAACTTGAGCAAAACGCCCTCGGGAAATGATGTAAAGAGCGACAATCCCAAAGGGCATTTTGACTGGCAAGGTGAAAGATTGGATGCTATTGTTTAGGCTCCGGCACCCTGCATGAAGCAGGAGCGTTCTCCGGCAGGAGCGAGGTTAGCATATCGTGGTTTTCACGAAGGTTGACTCCGGCTGCAGTTCGGAATATATGAGACAAATATTCCTGCGGATTTAGCTTACATTCTTTCGCCGTTTCCGTTATGCTGTGGGTTACTGCGGAAGCGCGCGCGCCGGCAACAGTATCTGCAAACAAAAAGTTCTTTCTGTTTATGACGAACGGCTTAACACTGCGTTCGCATCTGTTATTGCTGATTTCTATGCGCCCGTCAAGCAGGTATCTTTTCAAGTATTCCCACTGATTCAGCGTATAGTTTATCGCTGCGCCTGTCTTGCTTTTCGAGGAAACGAATGGTTGTGCATGCAATAGCCATTCGTAGAAATCATCAAGGATTGGCTTCGCGTCCTTATTGCGGGTTTCGTAACGCTCATCGAACGCCTTATCTTTGATTTTGCGCTCGATATCAAATAACGCATTGCAATATTGCAAGCCAATATCTGCCAGAGATCCTGCGCGGTTTTCCGCTTCCTTGATTACTTTGACCGCGTCGAAGAAATCGGAGCGGGCATGTGCAAAGCACCCAACTAAGACGATACTGTCAGGCAAATTCCTATATGAGCTTGCGCCGTCCGTCATCAGATACCCAATAAATCCTTTGAGAAACTCCTTCGCCCGATCCTGTGTCTTGTCCGGCTGATAATCATACAGGACTATCGGATGCTCCGCGTCACCGCTTGTCCGGTATACCCACATGCAACTCTGGCTTTGCGGCAACTTACCCGGTTCTTTAAGAACCTGAAAGGTTGTGCCGTCACTGTGCAAAAACTTATGTTGAAGCATCTGCCTATGCAACTCGTCGTATATCGGCTCAAGATAGTCCTCGCTGACACGGATCACCCAGCTCGACATTGTTTGCCGCCTGATCGGGATGCCGTTCCGGTTCCAATCAGCCTCCTGTCTGTATATGGGAGTCCCCATAACGCATTTTTGCGCGATAATATGCGCAGCGGTCTCCGGCGCGCATACCGAACCTTTGATCACTTGGGGTGGCAATTCGGCTTTTACAATAATCGGCACCGGGTCATCCGACTTGCTTGATTCCTTTTCGCAACCATTGGGGCATATGTACGAGCATTGCTCATACTCAGTTATTACGGCTTTTGCGGGGATGATTTTCAGCTCGCGCCTCACGACTTCCTTTCCAATGGAATTCATCGTGTCGGCGCAGTTGGGGCAACGGCACTCTTCTTCGGGAAGCTCGCACGTAACAGTCTCAATAGGCAGACTGTCAGGCAGCCTGCTGCCAAGCTCGCCCTTTTTTACTGGCCGGTTTTTCGGCGGCTTTTCCGGCACGGCCCTGTCCGCCGAGTCAAATAACATGGTTTCCGGCTCGCCATCCCCGAATAGCCCCATCTGAACGTTGTCGTTTAAATAAACGCTTTTTTCGGACGATGAGCCAAAAAGCTTCCGGCGATTGCTTGAAATCTGTTCCAGCAACCATGAAAGCTGCGTCTTCACCTCAGCGAGTTCTGTTTTCAACGCATCATTTTCAAGTTTTAGTTCTTCATAAGATAATGTCGATTCCATGCATAATATATACCACATTTCGCCTGAAAAAGCAAGCAAAATATGGTAAAAAGTTGCCTGATTGCAATGGTTTTTCGCATGTTGTGGATACTGTGGAAACTTCACTGCAAGTTGACCTCGACGGCTTCAAAAACAGCGCGGTTTTATCGGTTTTTGTGGATAGTCAGAACACAACATCCGGAAGCTGATAAAACCATCAATTGTTCATTATGGCGTTAATCGTAAATCGCCAAAAGCAAGTCGATTGCCTCGCCCATGGCGGAAATGCTCTCCTCTGTGGCTTCATACGGTGCCGACGTCCTTAGATTGTCGGGGAAATTATCATAATAGCGCATTTCAGCGTCTCTGATCCGCTCCATTTGACTGACCATTTTGCTGACCTGCTTACGCCGGTTCCGCCTCGTTGACATATCATCAACTATTGGCTTGAGTTTATTTGCTGCCTTGCTGTATTCCGTCATGAAACGCGAGAGTTCACCAGCCATAGAAACGCCTGCCTTTGCGCAGGCAGCCTTGAACGCTTCCGCTATATCAGCGTCTATCAGAGCTTTAACTTGTTTGTGTTCAGCAATTGTTTTGCCGGGATTTAATGTGTTTGATATGGTTCCCAATATGATCACCGCCCTCAAACAACAAGCACAGGATCAACACTGCGCAATGCCCTGGGCTGTTCGATGCTCAGGCCTTCTAGCAGCCATCGAAGCTGCTGCGGCGTAATCAAACGGGCTTCCGGCTCTTTCCTCGGCCACTGGAAGCGCCCGCTCTCTAAACGTTTGTACATCAGAAGAAACCCGTCGCCTTCCCAAAGCAGCGCCTTAATCCGATCGGCTCTGCGCCCGCAGAAAAGATATAGGGTTTTGGAACATGGGTCAAGCTTGAACGCCTGCTGCACAATCGCGGCTAACCCGTCAATCTGCGCCCGCAAATCTGTATAGCCACAGGCGATATATACGCTGTCTACAGGGATGTTGTTTAATACGCTGCTACGCAATGCCGGATGAATCGGCCTGCTCTCCGTTTGAAACATCATAGCCGAGACACCACTTTAAGCACTTGCTCAACTGTCGTGCCATCTACGCCATTTTGTATGTCAACCGCATAAGGCCCTATCCATACGGTTAAGGCTGCGCCCTTGCTTTGCGGCATGGGAACCGTCGCAAACACCGGGGGTTCTTCCCTGGCACACAGTTGATTGTCAAACCTTGAGGCCAGTGCCAATACTTGCCCTTCCGATGAGTCTAAGGAATCCAGATATTCCTCACGGATACGCTTCATTCGATAGTAATATGTTTTTGTGCTTATTCCTTTCTCATAACACCATTCTGTCACCGTTAAACCGCTTGCCTCGCATGCTTTAATCTCGTTTGACCATTCGTTCAACCTTATTTGTCTGGTTA
>Ga0099364_10013786_pt1 | contig 10816 bp, 12 predicted proteins | sample TergutTh196P3_FD_73070 | JGI IMG/M metagenome (GOLD analysis project Ga0099364, IMG submission 73070) | Microcerotermes parvus P3 segment gut microbial communities from Pointe-Noire, Republic of the Congo - Th196 P3 | ecosystem: Host-associated > Arthropoda: Insects > Digestive system > Gut ...
AATCTCTTTTTTCGTCACGGCATTAAGGTTGGATCGATGAAACAAACTCCAATCATTCTAGCACATAAAAAAGGGACGGCAAGCCCATCTACTCTTACCAAGAAACAAAAATACCCTCGCCCCGGCGTTGCCACCGAAACGAGGGCATTGATAATCGTACATTTACTCCGTCTTCCTCAAGTCGCCCAATCCCGGCAGTGCCCGGATCGCGGCGGCCTGTTCGACAGGTGCGACGTGCGTGTAAATCTGCATCGTCAACTTGATGTCCGAATGCCTCGCCAACAATTGTGCCGTTTTCGGCGAGACATTGGCACGACCGAGGTTCGTAATGAACGTGTGCCGCAGTCCGTGGAAGTCCGCGAACTTGCCGTGCGAATTAACGTACTTCAAATAGTCGCTCTCCTCTTAATGACTTGGGGAGGAATGGGCTTCCCGTTGGACATCAATGCCCCCCCCATGACCAATCGACGTTGTTCCTTCAGCGGAAGTTTCTCCATTTCGGCGACAGACTCGACGGCAGACTCGACGACATAATGACTGCCATCACGCGAGAGACGAGGATTGCCTAAACATAAAAAGAAAGGACGATTCGGACCCAATTGGGGAAATTGGGCGTCTCGTAGAAAAGTGGCCAACTGATGCGGGTCGAATGTGCCAAGAGAGCGGCGATACAGCCGAAGGATTTCCGCCCGGTTCCCCGGTGAACTCTCTTCTCGGTATTGACAATACGTGAGAAAATATTCTTGTGATTCCACGTTCAGACCTCCAGTGTATTTGAGAGTGGGCTGCCGGGCTGGTGGGCGTCTGGAGTACGCCGAACCAGCCGGGCAACGGGGTTATAAGTCCCTACCCAAGAATCGCCGGTGGCCGCCGACGAACAAGCAATTCTACGCGATCTGTTCGGCATTGCAATCCGTAATAATGGGAACGTCAATAATCCAAACAGTAATCAATTTTATCGCCGTCCGGCAACTGTTTGCTAAAGGCTCCAAGTAGGTAATCCATTGCCATATAGGTCTTGCCTTCTTCTGTACCGTCTTGACGATTCTCGACCAAAAAGCAACCTCGCTCAATCGCTGAATCACTGTCACAGAACGCTTCGACGTGATCCCATTCGCGGAACTCCTTCGCCGCAAAAGTGTGAATAGCGTTGTAGAGCGTCAGTTCCGAAATCGGCTTGTCGCCTACGATCTGGCGAAATGTGACGATCCGGGCTTCCACCCTTGCTCGATTGGGTTCCAGGTGCCGCAGAGCAAAGAGAACTTTGTTGTCAATCCACTCTTCTTTGAGCGGGATTTCGTGTTCGGGACGATTTTTCAAAATCATAGCCCACCTCCTTTCCGGCGGATGCCTTGGAGGATGTTGCGGCTGATCCGGTCGACCTTGCGAACGATCCGCCACGGGGACGAGAAAATCCAGATGCCGTAAAACCGGCAAGCCGGACGACTGAAATTCACCCAGCGGTCGGACGGTCTCGCCCGGTGGTCGGCAATCCGAATCGCCGCTCCGAGGTGTTTCAGACGGCGTCCGTCTGCGGTGAAAACACGTACCGCCAAATAGACGGTGCCGGTCTTGGCTTGTTTGGTCTCGGTCTGAACGACGAGACCCGCCTCCCTCAATTGGGCGACGAGTTGGACGGCGACAACGGTGGCAACGTCAGCGATTTGCTCACGTCGAACCTGTCGCTTGAAATGCGAAAGGGGCATAGTAAACCTCATACGTCGGGCAGGGTGAAGGATTTTTGACCGTAAGGCTTGCGTTCGCCGATCCCCGACGTATAATCAGAACTCGGCCCTACGGGGCTCTTCGGGGGTGTTCCAACGTTTTGCAGGCTGCGGGAACGCCCCTTTTTTATTTTCTATGAGAATCAACGATTTTTCGGGCTTCCTCCAAGGTGACATTGGCCAGCCAGCGGAGAAAAGGCCTTTTTGATTCGGACAGGGCGTAGGCCTCGTGAAGCAAGGTCATTTCAATATCGCTATACCTGACGACTTGCCGATTTTTCCGTTGCTTTTCCAATGGTTTTGGCGGCTGCCCTCGTTTCGGATTCATACTTGTCTCCGTGGTGAATGGTGGCTGAAAGTTCCAATACTCCTAGATTTTATAGTGAACTAATTATTTGTCAATACTTAGTTCACTATTTTTCAAAAATATTTCAAGCGTTCTCGGTTTCCAGCCGATTGGGGCAGTGGGGAACGCCGGTTTGACCGAATTAAATGGGGGGAAACAATGCGGGAAATAAACGAATGTTGGTACACGATGACCAATCGGGACGAGGTTGCTTTCTCAACGACGAGCAAAGTTGAAGCCCGGCGTTACCTTCGAGAGGGCTGGGAAGTCGTTAAAACAACGCAGAAAATCTTCGTGTCTGGTCCATCGAACGTCTATTTGACCGTAAATACGAGCGTTAAGGAGGCCAAAGACCTCTAACGAAACTGCCATGAGCACCAAAACAAAAGCGAAAGAAAACGACCGTTACGCCGGTTACGGCCTTGACGACCGAATGAAACGAGAACTTGCCGCCCATAATCAGTGGGTTGCTGATTGCGAAAAGAAACGCAAGACCGAACCGCCCCGGACAACCAGAGCAGCGAAGGCGGTGAGGAAGTCGCCCAAGTGAGCAAAGGAGGGTGTATAATTTACACCCATTCAACTACCCTCAATTTGAGGTGGGCTGAATCTCCGTCAATCTGGCGGGGTGCCCATATCGTTCACCCCCTCCAGAATCGCACAGGGGGTGCACATATTCGTTCACCCCCGGACGCCTACGAATTTTTCGTAGTCGTCCGGGATAATTGATCGGAGCAGTAGTCAAACTGACTATTACTCACCCCCGATGATTGAGCAGGGGACGTCCATACTGTGGACGCCCTCCAGAATCGCACAGGAGGCTCTCTGTGGCGTTCTTGGCGTCGGGTGGTCTTGTCCCGCCCGCCGCCAATCGTCTCTCTATGCCCCTGTAAATCGCTCTAACGAGGGGGTAGCGATTAGCGACCCCCTCCTACCCGATTTCCCGCATAACCTTTGCGGCTTTCTCGAAATTGATGGCGGCATAAATCTCGGTCGTCTTGGCGTTGGAGTGGCCCAGCACGGCTTGGGCGTAGTCGAGGCCGTATTTGTCTCGAATCTCCGTCCCGGCGGAATGCCGCAACTGGTTCGGACTCCACGGCTCAATACCCGCCTTCCGGCACGCTCGGCAAACAGCCCGATTGTAAGAATCCTTCGTGTACTGCTCTTTCGGCACTCGTTTCGGGTACGGCTTGCGGCGGTCCTGTTGCGACGGTTGGACTTTCGTTTTCCGTTTGGCTCGCTTTTCCTCCCATTGGAGCCGGAGCGTATCCGCCGGGGAAAACAGGAACGCCTCCGGATTGTCCCTCTTGCGGACGATGTACGGCAGAATGATCTCCTGCGCCCGGGGACCGATTGCCAAAACCCGTTCCTTGCCCCGATGGGCTGTTTTATGTTGGAACGGGCGGTAGAGCCAAACGTCGCGGCTACGGTCGATGTCGCAAGCCCTCATGTTGAAAACATCCTGCGGACGCAGACCGGCAAGGCGTTGAACTTGCACCATATCGGCGACGATGGGCGGAAGGTACGGCAGAGTCTTGTCGACGGTCTCATCGTCGACCGGCTGAATGGAGTTGTATTCGTGAGCCTTGGTTCGTCCTGCTTTCAACCCTTCGACGGCGTTCAAAGCTTGCAAAACCTCCGGGACGACGAGTTCGTGAGCAACACCCCATTTTACCGCTTGCCTGATAACGGCACACCAGCGATTGATTGTTTCGCGGCCTAAACCCTGCTCAACCCATTTGTCTCGAATGAAAACCAAGGAGAGCGGCCCGAATTCGGACACGGCATTTCCGCCGTAGTGCCGGATGAGTGGTTCAATGGCAAGGCGGCAGTGAGCGAACGTCGCGGTCTGTTTTCCGGCGGCGTCGATGTAGTAACCTTCGGCCCATTCGAGAAACTTAACAGCGAGCTCCTCAACAGTGATTTCGCTCCGTGTTCGCGTCGGGGGCAGTTTGCAATCATTAGCGAGGTAGTCGGCAATCAGCTCGTTGTATTTTGCCTTGCTTTCCTTGCTTTTGTATTGCCCCAGATAGAACATTTTGCCCCGGAGCACGCAGATTGCCTGTCCTGTTGGGCGGTGAAGGCGGTAAGACGGGATGTTCGTTTTTGGCATTTTCGGGGGCCTTTCGAGTAGGGAAAATTTTTTATGTGTGTACTACACACATAAACGGCGTTTTCGCTGCTCGTCGGACCACCCGACGGATAGGCTCTAAATGCCTTTATCTATTATACTTACGTCAATCGGGGCGACTGGATTTGAACCAGCGACCTCTGCGTCCCGAACAAGGTTTTTGCCCGTTTGTCTATCGTTTTTACCGGATTGAAAAATAAGGGAAAACCGACGAAATGCCGGTATTTCCAGATCGAACACGACTCTATCATCCTATATCATTTTCGATCTTTGTGAATAGGTAAAACCCTTATTTCCGCAAAATAACCCTTATTTTGGGAAAAAACCCTTACAAACCCTTACATCTCTGGAATCAGTGGAAAACAGGGGTAATCGGAAGGGAAGCGGGTATCGGAGAGAGGGAAAGTGGATCGGAGAGGGGGAGAGTGAATCGGGAAAGCGGGGAGGCATATCAGAGGGTATCCCCAAACACCTCTCCAAACGCTCCAAAACGCTCGGTACGGGGGGAACGGGGATCAAGAGGGATACCATCCCCCCCCTAAAAACACCTCTAAAATCGGGGAGCAGATCGGGGGAGCGGGAACCGACGGAAAGAGACCATTCTACTATGGTTTTATTCCCTCCCAAAATCACTATCTCACGTTATACAAAAAGGGACAAGGGCTATTAAAAGCATCGTTAATTTTTGCTGCTTCATTTGGTCCATTTCCGCTTTCTATCGTCCTTGTTCTTCGCCGTTCTTGCGACACAACGAACGGTGAAAATTCTCGCAGAGTTCTTCGATATAATCCCGACGGGCAAGTTGATTCAACCAGTCTTTCGGAATGTTATCGACTCCGTAAAACATCCCTGCAAGTCCACCGGCGACGGCAGCAGCCGTGTCCGTGTCTTCGCCTAAATTGACGGCTCGCAAAATGCAGTCCCTATAATTGTCCGTATTCAACAAGCACCAGAGGGCCGCTTCCAATGTATCGACAACGTATCCGCTACTCTTGATTTTTTGTTCCGGCAACTTGGCAAAATCCGTATCGAAAAGGCGTTTGTAATGTTTGAAGTCCTCGGTGTATTCTTTTTTGTTTCCGTAACACGCACTTGCTTTTTCCAAATTGGAATCCACTGCTTTTTTCAAGTCCGATTCTACAAGTAGGCAATCGGCAACGATCAGATATATTCCACAAGCAATTTGACTTCTTTTGTGAGCGTGAGTCAATGAAGACACATTATGAATCACGTCAAAGGCTTCGTCTAACGTTAAATTCCCTCCAAAAGTATGAAGATAAAAGGCCAATGGAAGTATCCGCATTAGCGAACCGTTTCCGTTGTCCTGTTCCGAAGTCCCGCCGCATTCGAGCGGAGCATTTCCGTTTCTAAAACGCTGTAATGCTTTTCGAGTTGCAATCCCGACATCAAAGACTTCACCGTGCGGCGTGTATTCTCCTTCGTCCAGCCACGACAAAAATCGTTTCATTATATCAGCATAATCAATTCCTTTGTTTGCTAGACTGTCCAACAGACAAAGCGTAAGGCTTGTATCGTCCGACCAAGTACCGGGAGGTTGATTGTACGTTCCATAGCCTTTCATATCCGCAACTGGATTACGGCGGAGCGATTCTCGACTCTGGAATTCCGCCGGCACGCCCACTGCGTCGGCAACGGCTAGTCCGAGAATTCCGCCGAGGATATTATCTTTTATTCTGTTACACATTTTATTGAAAAACGGTTTCCAATTTATTGGTTCGATAAATGGAACAAACCATTTCGTTGCGGCTGGTGATTCGATGTGAAATGTTGAACAGCAATTCGTTCACTGGAACGCCCACATTTTAACCACACGGCGTGAAGATTGGAAGAGCCGAGCGGTGTCTGCCCCGGATTCCCCAAACGTTTCAAAACAACTACAATGGGGTATCCTTTCCGCCTTGCCGCTCTCCTTCCAATGCGATTCAAGTATCACCATAAATTCGATCTTCCTGAGAACTTTGCCGATCTATCGGAACTTGTCGGAACGACTTGTGTGCTCACGTGGAACTTCAAGAAGTTTTGGAACGGAACTCCCTGCGGCGTTTACACTGACGCATCAAAAGCAAGATTTTGGGAATTTCCACGAGGTCAAAAAGTAATGGAATACCGCTATCAATCCGGTTGGAGGTCAACGACTGTTTCTATTGCGAGTAAGTTGTTTTCGGGAAAATGGTTGCAACCGCATTCTTTGTTTAATAAAAACTTTCATCCTCCCGTCTTATTTGACGAATCTGACAATACTATTGTGGCATCCGCCATACCTTCACTGAACGGGAGATACAAAAGTAAGGAATATGCGATCTCGGATTTATTGTGCCTTTTTATCGGAGAAAACGAGTACCTTTTCCGGAAGTTTGTTACAATTAATACGAGCGGCACAATTGATCGCATTTTACGAGAATTACTTGACACCCAAGATCGGATACTGATCTCCGGCAATTGTTCCACGAAGGAGTTGACAATCCATTATTACAATGATGACATTCCCGTATTGTATCCATGCTTCGTCGCTCTTTTCTGCCAGACTCACTCCGATTGATTCCCATCCGGGGACTGCGGCGAGTACCGCTTCGTCCCCGGCTCTTTGTGTGTTTGCATCGAATAATGAGCAAATGCTTTTTGTGGAGATATTGACTTGCGGTCAAACGACCTACGGCAATATCTGTTGCGGCACAGACTGTCTCGTCTCAAAGTCATTGATTTGCCGAGCAGGATTCTGTTGTCAAATACCTTCTGTGTTTTTGAAGAATAAATTTCGACTTCATACTTTTTGTTCAAAAAATCAGTCGACGTTAGGGGCGGTCGGAAAGATTGCACTTTCTCCAGAGGCTTTGTTAAATGTTATTCTCCAGCCATTTTTTGTACAGTTCAAGAATAGTCCATTTTGTTTCAATAAGCGGTAGATGAGGATACCTGCCCCGTACCGGCGGGACAAAGACTTCATAGAATTTCTGTTTCGCTAATGACGGCGAGCAACCGGCGTGAATGAAATAGGACGCAACGACAACGCCCGTCCGGTCGTGGCCGCCTTTACAATGAACGTAGATTTTTTCGCCACGGCTTTCGGCTTCGTCAATTATCGTGTGTATTTCTTTTAGTATCGAAAATTCCGGACTGGTATAGTCAATCGTCGGAAAGTGAAGGCGGATGCAAGTTTCCGGTAAATGTCCGACGTATTGCGTCAATCGTTCCGATGTCAAGTCTATGATTGTCGTTACACCGAAATCGATCAGACTTTGCAATTTAGGAATACCGTTTTTCGGCGATATTTCAAAGGGATACTCCCCAGCGTAAAAAGTATCCGTAACTTTATAGGAGAACTTGAATGGAAGTTTTTGTTTCATTTTCATAAAGGGACTAACTTTGTGAAAAACGGGAAAGGTACTCTACTATCACCGTTCTTTTCCTCTTCATGACAGTGACTTTATTACTAACGTATCGACGCAATTTTCTAGGAAATCAAGAAGCTTTTTAAGTTTACTTTTTATCGCTATTGGTTTTTTGACTTTTTTAATTCTTATGATGCCAGAGTGTACCGTCTCCAAAAAGGGAACTTCGCGAATATCTTCAGGGTCGATGAAAAGAATGTTTTTTTGATCCGGGGAAAGAACAAGTCTAGTCATTGTACAGAAACCAATTCCAGATTTTAAGGAATAACTTCCTTCTCTACCCTTAATTGTAATCCCAGAACAGTGTTGTCCAAGTGAGTGCGGCCCGAATTGCTCAAAAAGAAAAAAATAGTTGATCTGCTTGAATTCAGGATCGGATGTCATCGCAGCAAGGAGAGATCGAACAGCACTTAGCAATTCTTCTTTCGGTATTTCGGTCGGAATTGGCTCGGCATGGATTTTGGAGCAACAGTCCATGCCCCATAATGACTCGCAATCATTTTGATATTTTCTGGTGAGTATATCAAAATAATCATCAAAGGGAATTTGCATGACGTGCTTTTGATCGCCAATTTGATAGTAAACATGAAGAGACATATCAAAACCCAATTGAAATTGACACTGGCAATGTCACAGCCAAAAGAACAGCAGTTGCTGTGCCCAACTGTAGGCGAGCATTCGTGTGAGTTGCCACAAAGGCGGCTCGGCCCGAGTGTACCCACTTCCCGCCCGATTTCAAGGTCAGGGATATTTTTCTTGGGAAATTGTCCACGCCGTCGGTCCAGATCGGCAGGAGCACCCCGCCAGTACATCTGTCCACGACCGGGTTGGACTGGCAAAGTGCTGGGCTGTTCCCTGACGGCTTTTGGACTGCCGATGGCGGGGCGTCGTCAATCCCCCACTACCGAGGGAGGGTACTTCTTGCGATGTATGGATTTCTTGCGGTCTATGGATCATATCCCGGTATTTTCAGTGTTATTTTTACATTCTTGCGACCTATGGGAAAAAGAGAGGGATAGTATGTATTCTTGCGATGTATGGATGTTATCATAGACCGCAAGAATTATTTTTTTACTTTTCCCATAGGTCGCAAGAAATCCATAGACCGCAGGAAATACGGGTATAACATATTTCCTGCGATGTACCCCCATAGATCGCAAAAATTAGGTATCCTCTGACGACGACGACAACTTGGACGGCAATTTCCAGGTCGAATGACTTCCTTTGCCAGACCCGACTCTGTCGCTTTCAATGCCTAATTCCGCCTTCGCCATTTCAAGAGTCCTGCCTTTGATTCCTGCCGCCTTCGCAGCCCGATAGACTTCCGTTGACGGTCTCCCGCCGTCGACTAAAATGGCCCGCAGCCACTCTTTGGCCTCAGCCAGTTTGTCCGGCGGTCGTCCACGTTGCCCCGCCTGCTGTGTCGCTTCAATGTCGTTGGCCGTCATCGTCGTGGTGCCCACAATTTCGACTCTTCCGTCGGGCTGTGCAATCTTGAATAATAGACCTGTCGGATCGGCAGGCACATTGGAAGCGACGTAGACGAAGCATCGTCTTTTTTCGGATTCCTTGACGGCAATATCTTCCGGGTGTGTATAGACCGCCCAGACGTTGCGGGCAATTCCTGTAATTCCTCCTGACCCCGTAATTCGTAGCATTGCGAGGCTGTCGCCTGATTTACGTAGATGTTGAATCAGAATGGGAGCAATTTTCTGTTTCTGAAAGAACTGCTGTAATGGATGCAAGGCACTACGGACTTCGGCGTTATTATGTTCCCGAACTCTTCCCCAGAAGTTTGAAATAGGGTCAATGACAAGCATACGAACGGGCAAGCCGGTTTCTTTTTCTGTTTGAATAATTGCGGCTTCAATCACGTCGAGACTCTTCAACGTAATGCCGACTTCCACACTTTTGCCGCTTTCATCAATCAGTTCCGCACCGTCCAGAATACGAATTTTCGTCAGGTCTGCTCCGTTCCCTTTCAGACGGCGAGCATATTCCTCTGGACAGTCCTCACCGGCAAAGAGCAGGACACTGCCCTGTTCGCAAGGCGAGCCATCGTACCACGTCCATCCCCGTGAAATAATTGACGCCATATAAACGGTCATCATCGACTTCCCTTGCTTAGGCAAGCCTGCAAGTAGCGTTATGTCGCCGAGTGGGACTTTTTCAGACCACAGCCAGTCAATCGGCTTGATTTCGATTTTGGACAAGTCAGTGAGGCGTGGAACGATAATACCATCGTTCTTCTTAGAAGTTTTTGATTCCTTTTTCGCCGATTCGGATTGCTTCCACGATGCAACGACCTCTGACGTAATCGGTTCGGCGTTTTTGGCGAGCGACCTTAACGTTTTAATAACGTCTTCGCCATCTCCGTTCAGTATTGCGATATAGTCCCGAAGGTCTTTTATCTGCTTGCCATCCCTTTCCATCGGCGGTTGAATGACACGAACGGCCTTGGCAAACTTCACAAAGAATGTTGCCCATTTCCGTGCTCCAGCCTCTCCTGCCTTGTCATTATCGGCAATTATGGCAACGGATATTCCTTCCAACGCCGGACGGAGCAGAGGTTCAAACTTGTCGGGATTTTCACCTTCCCCCGCCCCATTGGTGAAAGCGTAGTAATCGTCCTCCAATTCGGCATCGGCAATTGCTTTCGACAAAATAAGATAATCGCTGGCTCCCGGTGTCTTGAAAGCAATTTTTACCGGTTGTTTTTGTAACAGATTATCTCTCGCGTCCTGGCCAACAATCTCCGACTTGCTACCCGGTGAGTTCTTTTTGCTACCATCGGTCATATATCGAACCCATCCTGATATTTTGCCGTCGTTGGCAAACATAGGAATCGCAATGCCGTTATAGCAAAGTTTCGCCCCGGCTCGTTTGTAATCAGTAAAGCCGATTTCAGGGCGGTGTCGCTGCGTTTCCTTGAACGTAGAGTCCTTTTGAAGTTCAGATGTTTGGAATGGCGGGACTTCTTCCGTTTCGGATTTTGGAGAAACGGTTTTCGTGTAGACTGCACCATCGACATAACCGGCGGCCTTTAGAGTAGGTCTTTAACTGAGTTTAGGGTTTGAAGAGGTTGCTATTTGGCCTTGCAGAATAGGTGAAAAACATGTTACGCTTTCGTTTTTAGGACTTCACTCTTAATCACGAAGGAGCGCAACATGCGTGTGAGACCGCATTATAGGACGGATCTGACAGA
>Ga0099364_10013787_pt1 | contig 10815 bp, 11 predicted proteins | sample TergutTh196P3_FD_73070 | JGI IMG/M metagenome (GOLD analysis project Ga0099364, IMG submission 73070) | Microcerotermes parvus P3 segment gut microbial communities from Pointe-Noire, Republic of the Congo - Th196 P3 | ecosystem: Host-associated > Arthropoda: Insects > Digestive system > Gut ...
GCCAGAATCGGCGGGGAAGAATTTGCCTTGCTCTGGTTCGAAAAAAATACGGATAAAATAAACGGCGCCGTTTCCAAAATACAGAAAAGCATATCTGATTTGAATATACCCCACGCAAGGTCGAGCGTATCTAAATTTGTGACAATAAGCCTGGGCGTATATATAGTCCGGTGCGGCTCGTCCGGAAACATGCGCGAGATACATAAGGCGGCCGACGACGCCCTGTACGAGGCAAAGGAAAAAGGACGCAGCCGCGCGGTCGTTACCGGCGAGCATATCGAACGCTATACTTTAATGCCGCCCGAATAAAGACTGATTATAATTGATTTTAATATATCTTCGCTTTTTCAACCCCCGACATAACCCTCAGCGCGCCTTCCGCGAGGGCTTCCATTTCGTATTCGCCCCTGTAAATTAATATCTTCGCGAATCTGCCCAGTTTTTTCTCGAGCGCGGGAACTATCCAGTCGGACTTTGCCATTCCGCCGGTCAAAATCACCGCATCGACGCTTTCCCCGTCGAACGCCGCCATGTAGCCGAGTATATAGAACGCGATTCTGTAAGTCATCGCGTTGAGGATAATCTCGGTATTTTTATCTTTTGCCGCGAGCTCTTCGATTTTAATTAAATCGACGAGCCCGGTATACGCCATGAGCCCTCCCCGCGTCGATAATTCCCTGTACAGTTCGCCGCGGCTTTTCCCCGATTCTAAAATATAGTCGAGCAGCTGAAGATTGGGCAGCTGCCCCGGTCTGTCTACGCACATCGGACCCTCTTCGGCGGGACTGCACGCGTCGGTCATTCTGCCTTTCCTGTGCGCCGCGACGGTTATGCCGCCGCCCATATGCGCGACGATAAAATTGCAGTCTTTATAGTCTTTGCCCAAATCCCTCGCGGCGTAACGCGCCACGGCTTTATGATTCAGCGCGTGGACTTTGCAGATACGCCGGATTCCGGGATGTCCGGTAAGATAGCTTTCGGGCATAAACTCGTCGACCGAGACGGGGTCTGTGTAATAAACCGGTTTATTATATCTGTCCGATAATATTTTACCGCAGAACGGACTGATATTCGCGGCGTGTTCACCCCACCGCGAATACTTCAAATCGTCGAGAAGGGTTTCGCAGACTGCGTAAGTTCCGCTTTCGAGAGGTTTGCAGAATCCGCCGCGGCACGCGATAACGTCGATTTCCGAAAAATCAAGATTTTTTTCGGCTATAACTTCGCAAATCGCTTCCATACGAAAATCGATTTGGTCGTAAACGGCGGGGAAAGACCGGATTATTTCCGGGTCGTGGCGTTTCGTAACCGACCAGATTTCTTGATTATCTTCAAATAAAGCTACTTTTAAACTCGACGAGCCTGTGTTAATCACAAAAATTTTATACATGTTTTATTATTCCGTTTCCTAAAAATTTTTAAATTTTAAATTTTATAATTATAATATTCAAGAGCGGGGTTCGCCCCCGCCTCCCGCCGTTATAAATCCACCGTAATTATTTATTGTCTATCTGTTCTTTAAATCCGCTTCCATGAGACCGGTTACCTGACCCGCGGTAAGGGCCGTATTGAATATCGCGACGTCGTCTATATATCCGTTGAATACCTGGTCGCCGTTCTGTTCGTGAGCGGAACGTCCGACGAACGCGTTATTCACGCCGAATTCAGACGCGAGAATATGTTTCGGGGATAAAATCGCCTCGTCCGCGTCGGCCCATTCGTCTCCGCCGCCCGTACTTTCTTTGGCGATTCCGTTGAGATACAGTACGTTTGCTTTGCCGCTTCCGGGACCGTTTATAACCAGAACGGCGTGAACCCACTGATTCTCGTTCACCTGGTCGGCAAAGACCCTGTCCCTGTTTCTCTCAAGGTCCAAGTCCGCGTTATCGTTGCAGTTGAAAGTTCCTATGGTATTCGAGCCGTTCGTCGGCGAAATATTAATAAAACGGTTCGGAGCGAGAACTCCGCTCTCTCCGTCTGCCATTAAAGTCTGCGCCCTTTTGTCCGACATATCTATCGCCCTCGCCCAGGTACGCAGCTCGTCTTTGACTTTGAACCACATACTAATCGTCATCTGGTCGCTGTCGGGGATATACGGCGCGGCAAGCTCCGCCCACTGGCCTTCGGCCTGGTAGCCCGCCCCGTTTCCGGGTTCAGTAATATCGTCGTTGTTCAAATATAAAACTTTGCCGCCTCGGTCCGAATCGTCGATGAACGACGCTCCGTTCCAAAGAGTTCCCGACGCTCCGCCGACGGAATTTTTAAGTTCGCCTTCCATGTTGTAGAGGGCTATCATGCTTGCGTACGGGGGTTCTTCAGCCGCCGCCAGCTGGGGAGGAGGGGTTTCTGTCGGAGGTTCGGTGGGTTCGGGTTCATCGGTCGGGTCGGGTTGAGCCGGAGCGGGTTCGGGGGTTGAATCTTCTCCCGGGGTTTCGTTTGCGTTCGCGTCTGCGTTCGCGCCGTTATTATCGTCTCCGTTTGCAACTGCCGGTTCGGTCGGAGTATTTGCGCCGTCGTCTCCCCCGCAGGCTAAAAACAGAGGCATGAGCATAAACAGCGCGAGCAATACCGCGATTATTTTGATTTTTCTTCTGTTCATAAAATCAATCTCCTTTTTTTGTTTAGCTGTTAATTATTAATTGTTTATGTTGAATTGTCAAGATTATACCATATTAATCTGTATGTTTACAAGCATAATTAAAAACTTTTAAAATTTGTTTGCAAAAAAGTTTAAATTTGTGTATAATATAATCGTAAGTTTCGCATTGACTTCACACTAATATCATGTTATACTGTATTAGCTATTAACTATAAAAACAAAGTGGGGGGAATATTATATGGCAAGTTCAGAATTGAGGAAAAGAGCAAATTGGCAGACTATAAGCGGGTTGAAAGCTCTTAAAACAGAAGAAAAATTTAAAACTGCGCTTCAACTTGCCCTTGACTCTGTTTATCCTGAACTTTTTACGGTCGAGAAACCAAAAGAGTTTGGAAATATTTATTCTACATATATTCTTCCAGACGATGTTCTTGAAAAAATATATAATATAGATGTCACAGAGCGCAACCGAAAAGGCAATCAAAAGTATTCATGGGGAATTAGCATGGATTTTGTCATTAAAAATTTGGAAAATCGAAAGGCTATATTTGGTGAAATTAAACGACAAGACGGTTGGGTTGAAACTACAAATAAGGCGGCAGGACGCGGAAATGCTCATGAACGCAGCTGCAAATATTTTACTCCCGGACTTTTGAAAGTTATTCGGGAAGCAAGTGGCGTCTCAAATGAAATTTTACCATTTTGGGTTGTTTTAGTCGGTGATATTACACGCGACCCAAGAAGAAATCGCGAAATAGCTTTTTGGTTTCAAGGGTATGAAAAGAATTTTTATATGTGGCGTGATACTGATGATATAGGAAATATGCTTGAATTCTTTGAAAATAACCTTTTACCATATCTCCTATAAAAGGCTCGCCAAATAATACGGGAGATTGAGTTTATTCTGTTCTAAATCATAGATATCTGGTCTGTTTCTTCTTTTAATTTACTTTCGCCGTTAGCAAGAATATCTATTTTAGAATTTGGGATTTCCAGTCCCCAATTATCCCAACCATTATAATTTTTTCTTGCAAATAATTCAATTTTTTTCTGTTCAGGAAACATTTTCGTTATTCCTTCAATGACAAGATCAGGTTTTTGGCTATGTTTACTTCTGGGTACTCGGACAAGTTGACGGATATTTCTTGCGCCGCGCGGCTTAGGAATACGTCCGCGTTTGAATACTAAACATAATTCTGTTTGCGACAACGTATATCGTCCCGGATTGTGCGCCATTTTATCCCAAACGAAAGAAATAGTTTTATATTCAAATCCCCATGCTTGCCCTAATTCTACTGCGTATGCCAGTTGCGGACCAGTCGTCCACATAAAAAGTAAGCAATCATCTTTTGCAATAGACTTTACATCAAGCTCTTTCAAGTCGCGCAATTTTAGTGTAGGATATTTAAATGCGGCGGAACTGATAAAGATATTTTTTTCAAAACCAACATTTTCGGTTTTTATGTTGGATTTATCATACTGCATTTTCCCATTATAATCCCACGGCGGGTCAGCATATATAATATCATAGGTTTCGCTAGGCAGACTGGAATAAATTTCATTCAATGGGTTTATTTTCGTTCTGTTTTTGGCTTTGATATTATATATTGAATAACCTGAAATTTCTTTTATATCCGTATTCATAGATTCCTCCGAAATATTAAACTTTTATATTTTAAATCTACAACAGTAGTGAAGTAGGCGGCATTTTATCTACTATTATACACGATATGCCAAACCAAAACAAGAGCTTTTTGTAAATTTTGAAACTTCTTGTTTATAAAATAATTAAATTAAAAGGAGTAGTCATGGTTTCAAAAAACATAAAATCCCCTTTTTATATGTTGCTCTGTGTGTGTATGCTGTTTGCATTAATCAGCATTTTTTCATGCAAGCAAGATAATCAGGCAAATTTTGAAAAAGCCGATTTAATTATATCTGCTGATAGGAATATTCGATTAAGTCAGTCAAAAGACGATGTTATTCCGTTGGATATAAACGGCGGCAGTCTGTTTTATATAAACGGAGCGCAACTTATAGAATATAATATTTCGTCAGACACAGAAACCCTTTTAATTGACGGTACGACGGCGGAAAGTATCTGCGTAACGTCCGGACAAATTTATGTTTACGATTCCGAAAAAAACTGCGTGATTGAATATGACAATGAGTTTAACATCACAAACGAATACTTGTTAAATGAAAAAATCGGCGCGTCAGAAAAATTAATCAGGTTCGGCGATACGATTTTAATTCTGGCTAAAACAGACAAAAGTAACTATGGAAATATGATATATAAACTCGGCTTGAAAGACAACGCGCAGAGTTATCTTGATTTAAAAACCAATATGTTTATAGTAAATATTTTCTTTGCGGACGAAGAAAATATTTTTATTGTACACGTTAATATAGTCGGTTCGGCGCAGCTTACTAAATATAATCTGCGTGAAGACAAAATCGAGTTTACTATCAGCGACGATACAATGCCGTCAAGCGTTTATTATGATATAACAACCGGACATTTATATTTATTAAAAGTAACAGGCATCAGTATAGACGCTATGTATGAAAACGCCGAGATTATAAAAGCTGAAATAACAGACGGGAAATTAAATATTATATCATCAAAAAAATTCAGCAATCATAATTCTGAAGCCGCGAAAAATTTTTACGCGAACGACAGCGGGTATATAATCCACTATCAGGATAATTTTGTCGCAGTCAAAAAATTCTCGGAAGATACAAGCAAGATTTTAAATATATATATGTACGGATTAGGCGGGCATTGGTTTGACAACAGCGTAAAATCTTTTCAAAATGAGTACGGCGTTGATATAAATATAATTACGCACGAAGATAATCGGTTCGAGAAAATTAAACTTAAGCTTCTTGCGAATGATACAGATTTTGACTTATTTATGATAGATACGTTAACGGGAATTGACATTTTCAACAAAATGGCATACGAACCGTTAGACAATTATCCCGGCGTGATGAAAAATATAGGCGAAATGTATCCGGGTATGCAAAAATTATTAAAATATAACGGAAATACAATAGGTTTACCCATGCAGCAGGTAGTTACGTCAACCTATGCGTTTAACGAAGAATTGGCGCAGAAATATGATATATCCCCGCCCATAATCGAAAACGGAATCTGGACGCTTGACGAATATTACGAATACGCGGAATATGTAAAAGAAAAAAGCGGCGGCGCAATTTATTTTGATTCAATTTATTGGATTGGCGCATACATGACAGAATATATTAATCCGGTAACGGGCGAATTTACAGACGACGGCGAAAATCTCAAAAAAATTATAAAGTGGAATAAAGATTTCACGGATTTATGGGACGAGGATATAAAATCAAATTATGAAAATAACCTGCTTAAATGGTCAAGGTCAGGAACGCTTATGCAACTGTACGATGAAACTTTGATTCCTGTGCCGGTTGTTAATAAAAATTCAAAAATTAGAGCTATGCATTGGATACTCTGCGTAAACAGATACTCGCCTAATAAAGATTTAGCCGCGCAGTTTTTGGAATATATGACGGCAGAAAAGCAAAGATACGAACGTATGGCGCCTATTTTGTTTAACGCAATAGACAAATATAAAATATACGATACAGAAATCACCGACAGAATGAGATTTAATTCAGATTATTTAGATATTTTATACGGAAATTCAGCATTTGAATATCAAGTACGCGATGATAATTTTACACAGCTTTATTTCGATTTATCAGATAAATATATGAACAACGAAATCTCGCTTGACACAATCGCAAGCGAACTTTACAACAAAATTAAAATGATGACAGGCGAGTAAAATTAACATGAAAAAATTTACTTTAGCAATATTTTGCGCTTTTACGGCGGTGATAATATTTTTCAGCGTATTCGGCGGCGCAATTCGGCAAAGCCTATATATTTCTGTGACGACGGCGAAAGCCGAATTGCAGTTTGTCGGGGAAAGAATACTGCGCGCTGTGCCGAACGAAGCTGTTTGCACAGATATAGACGGCAGAGCTTACGTTTGGATTTTGGCTGAAAGCGATGACATCGGCGAAAAATATTTTTACGCAGAAAAGATATTTGTAGAAATAATAGAACAGGACGAAATATACACAGGAATCCGCGGAATTACGGAAGATATGACCGTGATTGTAACGGCGGCTTCGGAGCTTCAAGATAAATCGAGAGTGAAAATTCGGGAGTAAATTGTCATGAAAAAACGCGCGGATATATTGTTTTTACTGCCGTCTTTGGCGGGATTTCTGACTTTTTTTCTCGCGCCGTTTTTTTATTCGTTTTATTATGCTTTTGTCGAAAGCGCGTTTGCAAAAAAATTCGTTTGGTTCGACAATTTTAAGGCCCTGCTGTCAAACGAATATTTCAGGCTTGCAATGCTGAACACGTTAAAATTTACGCTTGTTGCCGTGCCGTTGATTATGCTTTTCAGCGTTGCGGCGGCTGTATTAATTTCACAGTATGCGCTAAGATTTTCGATTGTGCAGAGCGCGTTTTTTGTGCCTGTTCTGTTACCGTCTGCGTCGTTCGTGATGTTCTGGCAAGCGTATTTTAACAGTTTTCAGCCGTTTAATTCGCTTGTTTTATTTTATATCTGGAAATACGCCGGGCTTAATATTATGCTCATACTTACGGCGTTATGCGCAGTTCCAACAGAAACTGTCGAGGCCGCCGCAATAGACGGCGCGGGAATTTTCAGAAAAGTACGGAGCATATTGATGCCAATGATTTCGCCCACTTTATTTTTCACGTTTATACTTTCTATAGTGAACTCTCTGAAAATTTTCAGGGAATCTTATTTGCTTTACGGCGCGTATCCCGATGAAAGCGTATATATGATGCAGAATTATTTAAACAATCATTTTGCAAAATTAAATTATCAGAATATCTCGACAGCTTCAATCTTTTTTGCGTTAGCGGTTTATACTGTTGTAGCCGTTTTGTTCACGCTTGAACGCAAAATCAGCGAAAGGATATGGTGACAATTATGATACAAAAAAGGAAAAGTCTTGATATTATATTGACGTTGTTTTTGTTTGCCTGCGCGGTAATCGTAATAATGCCGGTAATATTTACCGTGACAAAATCGTTTGCGACTGATACAAAAATCATTGATTTTACGGGATATTTCGAGTTTTTTGTATGGCGGCCGCTGTATTTAAAAGCGTTTCTTAACTCCGTTTTGATTGCGGGTACAGCCTCGCTCGGTTCGGCTGTGACAGCTTTGTTCGCGTCTTATGTTTTCGCGAAAGTGAAGTTCAAATTCAGGGAGTTTTTGTTTTATTTGTATATAATCGTGATGATGATGCCGTTTCAGGTCACGCTTTTGCCGCAGTATATCGTATCAAGAAGATTATTTACATACGATACGCCATTCGCGTTGATTCTGCCGGGAATTTTCACGCCGTTCGCGGTCTTTTTGCTTACGCAGATTGTCAAGACAATTCCTGACAATTTAATTGAAGCGGCGCGGCTGGAAACAAAATCGACGTTTACAATTATCATCAAAGTTATACTTCCCCAAGCAAAAACGGGCTTGATTTGCCTGATTGCGCTGAACTTCACGGAATACTGGAACATGATAGCCGAGCCGCTTGTTTTGATGGAAACAAGCGCGAAATTCCCGCTATCCGTCCGCATACCCGAAATGCTGTCAAAAGGAGATGCGGGCGCTGCTGCCGCTTCTGTGATTTTTATGCTCCCGCCGTTATTGCTGTACTTGTTTTTCAAAGACGAGATTATCGACGGTTTGTCAGGATATAAATTAAAGTGATTGCTTTAATATACTTTCAATAAGCTTCAGCTCCTCTATTGAGTTCGCGCCGTATATTTCATTTGCGTTTTTTGATTTATACACCCCGACTTTATAATTATTCTCAATAAATATCTTTGGTATATCAGTTAAATAATATTCTTTGCTGTTATTATTATTTTTTAAATTGCCTAACTGCTCAAATAATTTCTTTGAATTGAAAATCGCGTTGCCCGTGTTATATTCTTTGATATTCCGCTTTTGTTCGTCCGTTGCGTCTTTGTTTTCAACGATTCCCAGATAATTATCGTTTTCGTCGCGCAGTATTCGCCCAATCGTCAAAACTTCGTTTACCTCGCACGATAAATTAGTGCAGTCGTTATTATTCGCTTTATGCTCTTGATATAAATTTAATAAAGTTTCTTTTGTTATGAGCGGCATATCTCCCATGAGTACAAAAATATCGCCGTCGTAATCTCCTATTGTCTGTTCGGCGTATCTCACGGCGGCGCCCGTACCGTAACCCAGTATGTTTTCGTCGTCCTGAACAACGAACGTATATTCCGGGAACGACTCGATTATCATTTCTTTCATAAATCCCACTACTATTATTATATCTTTTTGATTAATAAAATCCGCGGCTTTCAGCACGTAATCCAATATAGGCTTGTCTGATACCATACGCATAGGCTTAGGCATTTGCGAAGTTTCAGACTGAAGCCGGGCCCCCTCCCCCGCCGCTAAAATTACCGCCTTTAAATTTTCGTTCATATTATAAAAAACTCCTTGTAATAAATTATTTTATATGTTATTATATATTATATTTGTTAAAATTTAAACAGGATTATATTAAATTTAAGCGAGGAATAAAATATGCGGAGAAAAAAAATAATGAGCGTGTTCGGAGCGCGCGCGGACGCTGTTAAAATGGCTCCCTTAATGAAAGAATTAGCAAAACACAAAAATATTTTTGATAATATAATATGCGTTACCGGTCAGCACAGGGAAATGCTCGACCAGGTTTTAAACAGTTTCGATATAGTTCCCGATTATGACTTGAATATAATGCGACCGCGCCAGACGTTAGCCGGCGTTACGGGTAAAATACTTGAAAATTTAAACCCTGTTGTAGAAAAAGAAAAACCGGATATTATTCTTGTACACGGCGATACGATTACCTGTTTCGTCGCGTCGTTAGTCGCGTTTTTTAATCAAATCCCCGTAGGTCATGTTGAGGCGGGTCTGCGTTCGGGAGATAAGCTCTCCCCTTTTCCTGAAGAAATAAACAGAATTTTGACCGGAAATATCGCGGATTTACACTTTGCCGCAACAAAATCAAACGCGGAAAATCTATATCGGGAAAATATAAAAGATAATATTTATATTACCGGAAATACAGAAATCGACGCTCTAAAAATGAAAATGAAAGAAAATTATAAATTTAGAAACGAAGTATTAAAAAATATCGATTTAGAGTCAAAAAAGACTGTCGCGATGACTATGCACCGGAGAGAAAATCTCGGCGAACCCATGAAAAATATATTTCAATCCGTAAAGCGTATTGCTTTACGCTATAGCAATAATTTGCAGTTTATATATCCCGTTCATAAAAATCCCGTTGTGTTAGAGGCTGCGCATGAAATTCTCGATGGCATTGATAATATATATTTAATTGACCCTGTCGAAGTCGACGATATGTTTAATTTAATTAACAAATCTTATTTTGTTATGACAGATTCGGGCGGACTTCAGGAAAGCGCTCCCGCTCTCGGCAAGCCCGTTCTGGTATGCAGGACCGAAACCGAACGCCCCGAAGCGGTTGAAGCCGGAACTGTCAGAATAGTCGGCGTAAACGAAGAAAATATATATAATCAGGCCGTTTTACTGCTCGAAAATACAGAAGAATATAATAAAATGGCGAAATCAGTTAATCCCTACGGCGACGGAAAAGCGTCGGAGAGAATAGTCAATATACTCAAAAATTTCTTTTCTCTCTGAATTTTATAAATTTTTAAAATTTTATAATAAAATTAAACAAAATAATAACTTTTTCTCAAAAAAACGCGAATAACTTTAACATAATTTTATTTTCAGAATAGAATAATATTGAATATAATTTTATTTTTAAGTTATATATCTTTTTTAGGAGGAAAAGAAATTGACAAATAAATCAAGAAATATTAAAAAAGAAATAAAAGAATCAAATAAGAGCGGTTGCTTTATACGCGCGAACACATATCTCGGACCCCGAGGGTACTTTGAAAATATACTCGAATCATATTATATCGAAAAAATCTATATAGTAAAAAACCGATGCGGCTCGTATATGCTCAATTATATACTGGACGAAATAAAAGAAAGTAAATAATACTCACACTCCGGAAAATATTTACTTTCTTTTATTTCGTCCAGTATATAATTGAAAGTAAA
>Ga0099364_10013788_pt1 | contig 10815 bp, 10 predicted proteins | sample TergutTh196P3_FD_73070 | JGI IMG/M metagenome (GOLD analysis project Ga0099364, IMG submission 73070) | Microcerotermes parvus P3 segment gut microbial communities from Pointe-Noire, Republic of the Congo - Th196 P3 | ecosystem: Host-associated > Arthropoda: Insects > Digestive system > Gut ...
AGTTACTTTGTCTTCTAAATCAAGTACATCGGGCAGATTTGTTTTTACTTCATTAAATAAATCTAAAACTCTTTTTTCTACTTCTTGCGGATTGTCATCAACTCCTGCACGAAATCTCACCATTTCATCGGGGGCTGTATATTTTTCATCATATATTTTGCAAAATATAATATTGATAAGTTGTTGTGCCAAAACTTCATCACGAGTAGCACCTACTGTATTAGCAGCTAAATGATTACGAATTGATTTAAAAATAGATTTTAAGTTATGTGTTGGTTTAAAATCGGAACGTTTGAATTTTCCAATATCTTCTATCCGTTGTCCAAATTTTGGTATGTTTGGAATTTCTTCAAAAAAAATTTCGCCGTTAGGTTTAACAAACTTACGTATAAAAAATCGTTCTTCGCCGTTGAACCACACTCCCAAAGATGCTGAAGAAAAAGTTAAATAATTTTCGAGTTGTGTTCTGCCGTCTTTGCGGTTTTTCTTTTTGCATTCACCGACAATATGCAGCGTTTCGTCCATTTTTAAAGGACCTGAAAACAAGGCAATATCAACGGGATACTCCTTTTTTGTATCAGAAGGACGTACCTTTACGCGATATTGAGGATGGGTCTGAATATGTTCCCTCGGATAACCGTAATCTTCTACTAATTGCCTTGAAAAAACTTGTACGGCATCTATTTCTTCAGGTGTAGCCCTTACTTGAAGCCCTGAAACATAATCAGTTATTGTTGGATATTCTTTTTTGGTCATAATTTAACTTTATATCATTAAAAATACCCTAATCTCCATACCAGAGCAGGTCGTGTATAAAAAATACTTATAAATTGTTTGTAAATTTTAATTAATTTCACCTGACAAATAAAAAGAGAGCAGCATAGCCTGTTTTTTCAAATTATAAATAATTTGTTGCGAAGGTGCTGGTGTCAGTTTCCTTAATTCAAAATCACTTAAGGGTAACAAAAACTTTTGCAACAATTTTCCATGCTCGTTCAAATAAGAAAGCGGCATTTGTACAATTCTATTCATACACAAAACATTTTAGGTTTATGTTTGATAAACGCTGTTTTGTTTTGAATATTATATTTATTTCAAAATTTATTTTAGGGTCAAAGATATTTTTTTCTCTTCCATCATTTTTCTGAGGTTCAAAATAGCGTATCTCATCCTACCTAATGCGGTATTAATACTCACATTTGTTTCGTCGGCTATTTCTTTAAAGCTCATACCCTGATAATGTCGCATCTTAACAACTTCCCGTTGTGTTTGTGGCAACAAATCTACCATTGAGGAAACGTTCTGCAATACTTCATCATAGACCATTTTGTCTTCTATGCTACCGTCAGCAAGTTTGGAATTATTCAGCAAGTCGCCTGAATATTCGTCATTATAAACTAACGGCAAATGTTTTTGTTTCCTAAAATAATCAATGATAAGATTGTGCGCAATGCGCATCACCCAGGAAACAAATTTTCCTGATTCCGCATATTTTCCATTTTTGATAGAGTGATGAACTTTCAGGAACGAATCCTGAAAAATATCCTCAGCTAATTCTTGTTGGCGTACCATCAAAAATATAAATGAAAAAATCTTCTGCTTATGCCTATCTATTAAGGCATTAAAGCATCTTTGATTACCATTTTCAAAGCCTTTTACAAGTTCCTCGTCCGACAGGCTTACTATTTCTGTCATGTCTTAAAATATTTAAAATCAACTTGTAAGAACAATTTCTATAGGCGAAATTTTTTATTAATAATTTTGCAAATAAATATATAATTTTTATATTTACCAAAAAAAAATAGTTTTTTTTATAATTTTTTTTTTTCTTTGTCAAAAAATTAGACGATGAATTTTTTCTCTTTTATAGTTCCGGTGTTCGATAGACCCGATGAATTGGGTGAACTTTTGTCCTCAATTGCGATGCTGTCTGAAACTGATTTTGAAGTTATTGTGGTTGAAGATGGCTCATCAATTTCGGCGGAAGAGGTATCTTTGAAATTTAGACCTCACTTTTCGGTTCAATATATTGTTCAATCTAACAGCGGACCCGGATATGCCCGCAATAAAGGGGCGCAATATGCCAAAGGTAACTGGCTGATTTTTTTAGATTCAGACACTATTTTGCCGAAAAATTATTTGACCGTTCTAAAAAAAGAGTTGGAAACCGATGATTTTGACTGCTTCGGAGGTCCTGACAAAGCGCATGATGATTTTAACCCCATTCAAAAAGCTATCGGATACGCAATGACAAGTTTTTTGACTACCGGCGGTATCAGAGGAGGCGCAGAAAATATGGATAAATTTTATCCTAGAAGCTATAACCTCGGAGTAAAAAAAAATATTTTTGACCTATTAAACGGTTTCTCAAATATGCGTTTTGGCGAAGATTTGGATTTTAGCATGCGATTAATAGAAAAAGGATATAAAACAAGGCTGCTAAAAGAACTTTATCTGTTTCACAAACGCAGAAACAATTTTTGTTCTTTTTTCAAACAAGTTCACAATTCTGGGATAGCGCGAATCAATTTGGAAATGCGCCACCCAAATACGATAAAACTCGTGCATTGGCTTCCGACACTTTTTGTTGCAGGACATTTTGTCCTTATTATTATGTCGATATTTTTTCCTGTCTTTTTAACTCTTTTGTCGATAGTACCAATTGCTTTATTTACAGATGCGTCGCTCAAGCACAAAAACCTAAAAATTTCAATTTTGTCGGTAGCGGCATCCTTTGTTCAATTGTTCGGATACGGAACGGGCTTTTTTAAAGCATTTTTGTTACGAAAAATATTCAAAAAAGGCGAATTTCACTCTTTCAAGCAAAATTTTTATGGAAAACAGACTTGAATATTAATGATATTAATAATCATCTGTACCACCATAATCAATTAATTGATCTAATTCGTCTTCGTCGTATCCGTCCGCATCAAAATCGGTCTCATAATCGTTGTTTTCATCGAATTTACCTTCGCTATAACCTTCTAGGTCTTCCTCATCATAATCCTCGTCATCCTCCCCCCAGTTATAATCATCATCGTCATCCTCATCATCGTCATCCTCATCCTCATCCTCATCGATGTAGTTTTCAATATCATAATCGTCTTCGTCATCCTCATCATAATCTTCCTCGTCATAATCCTCCTCATCATAGTCGTCATCCTCAACGTTATAACTGCTCATGCGGTAGGTAACTTCATTTTCTTCTAAATAATTTTCTTCATTTTTAGGAGTGTTTCCTAATAAATTGCTATTTCTCATAATAATTGAATTTTAATACTTTTATTATTAACGTTTTATATTAATTTTTGATATATTTTCGGGTGCAAATAAAATATTTTTTTTTCTTATGGCAAAAAAAATTAAAAATGGTGTTAATAAAAATGTAAAAAAATAAAATCACTTTTTATATTCTTTATATTCTTTATCTTTATTCTTTCACAAATCTTAGAACTGATTGAACTGATTCTGATTGATTGTTAATTATTTTAATCAGATAAATTCCTTGATTTAATGACGATACATCTAATTCTGTTTCTTTTTGATTAATTTCACTTGATTTAAACAATACGCCACTAAAATTATATATCTCAATCCTTGCGGTGTCGGCTGTTTTTTGAACAATTCGCAAAATGTCACCTACCGGATTGGGATAAATATTAATATCTGACATTTGTGGCTTGTTTATACCGCTTTCGGCTACTTCAAATTCTACTATTACATTGGGAAAATCACCAAGAGTTTCGATAACAAACTGATTTGTAGTATTATTTGCAATAACAGTGCCGTTGTTTATCCACTCTTTCACTCTATGTCCTTCTGTTGGTTCTGCTGTGAACACAACTCTTGCACCTGCTGCAACTGATTCGCCTGATTCGATTGTTGTTCCATTAACAGAAGCAGAAATTGTTCCAAAATCATTTGCCTTTTCGAAATTAACATCAAAATGAGTAAGGGTGGTTGAAAATTCAACGGTTACATTTGCACTTGCAGTGAGAGACGCAATTGTGAAAGTAAGATTTTGACCATTTGTTATATTTCCGTTGTTTTGCCATTCTTCTACCGCACACTGTTCGTATGGGGTCGCAGTGAAAACTACACGTGAAGAGCGCGGAACCATAGAATTAATATCTATTTCTTCGTTATCGACAGTAGCGATGATAGTTCCTAAATTATTTATTTTACTAAACTGTACATTAAAATGCGATACCCAAAACTCAACAGTTACATTAGCATTCTCAGTCAGATTATTTATCACATAAGTATCTGTTCCTGTGGCAACTATGCTCCCGTTGAGTCGCCATGCTCTTACCATATACCCCTCAAAGGGTGTGGCAACAAATAGTACTTCCGAATTTCTATACACCATAGTGTTTGTTAATATTTCATCGTCATCTACAAAAGCCGAAATTGTTCCTAATGTTTGATTGCTGTGAGTGCCAAAATTCACGGTAAAATGAGAAACGGAAAATTCAGCTGATAGATTAAGAGTACGGTCAACGGTAGTAACATACTCAAGCGTATTGTTATTAGGAACCACTACTTCGCCATCTTTCCACTCCTTCACGGCAAACCAATCATTTGGTTCGGCAATGAAAGTGACTTCCGTACCGCGTTCAATTGTTGCCCCATTTTCTATGGGGTTTCCGCCGACAGTCGCAATAACGCTTCCGTTACTTCCTATAGTATTGAAATTAACGGTATATGGAGGCGGATAGCATGATTGAAGTACCGCCCTGGTTGATGTATTCTGTACCCATGCTACAATAGTCAGATTATCAAAGTTTTCTACCGAATGTTCGGTAGCATGATTTATAGGATTACTTGCATTAGTTGGTTTCCGATAATTACCTTGAAATGTCCAAGACTGCTCAAAAACAATCGGTTGATTTGCTTCTAAAGGAACAGCACTGACAATTATACCGTTTGCATCGGGCATATATTTTTTCATTACCTGATAAAACTTTGACTCTCCATTATTCATATAATTATTATATGTCTCTTTTTCAACGATTCCTATATATAGTCGCAAATTGGTGGCTGCCATATCAATTGTCGGCGTAACTGTAACGGTTGCATTTACTGTTTGCCCCACAACAGTGTAGTCAATTTCCATTTCCATAAATGCAGGAACAGTTTGCCTGTTTATCAGAGTTGGATTAGATGCACCAGTTGCCGCACCATCCATATAAATTGTCGGAGCCGCATTAACGTTGTAAAAATTTACCCTTACACCTCCTTCAGCCGTGTAATAAGGGTCACCAGGAGCTGGCCAGTTCACCTGATTCTTTATCAATGAACAGCGCCCCTTATTTTGCGACAATACATTGTGCAAAGTAACGTTGCTGCCGTTACAAGGCGGACAAGTGGACGAGGTAAACACTTCAATCAAGGTAGTTCGCGGTCTTGCCGTTTCGTCCCTATAAGTTCGAACAGGAAACGAACAGCTATTTTTCATATTTTCGGAAAACTCTTCGCCGGGCAGTGTTACCCAGACTTTCATTTCGTGTTCTCCAAATTCTGAAGGGACAACACTTTTGTCATGAACAAAGGTCATCTCTTCTTTTGCAGGAATATTTATTCCCGTAACGGTATAAGTAAAAACTGTACCGTTGTTTATTTGGTAATTAACCGAAAATTCCGTAACAGGTTCTGTTCCTGAATTTTTTACTGTTCCTGAAAGGAACACTTCACTTGTACTTTCTGAAATATATTCAGGCATGTTAATTGACGACAACTCTATGTCGTGCCGAACATCGCCTTTTGCATAAGCAAAAATTGATGTCATCAATAAAAAACTGATAATTAAAAAGTTACTTTTCATAAAATAATCATATAAAAACATTATTATTAAAAAATTTAATTCAAAGGAAAATTTAAAAATTCCGAGTTCAAAGTTCAACTTTGAACTCGGAATTTTTGTTTATTTATGCGTACAATTCCATAAATATGTTCTTTAGCTTTTCGCTTTCGCGTAAAAGTTCCAGCGTAATGTCCGCATGTCCGCGTGTGTAGCCGTTTCCAACAATCATTGTAACGTCGCTACCAACGCCTTCTGCTCCGAGTGCCGCTTTGGTGAAGCTTGTTGCCATCGAAAAGAAATAGACAAGTCCTGTATCTTTTGTGCAAAGAATGCTTGTCATTTCGGTATCGGTGATGTTTACGTTGTTGATAGTAACGTCAGCCATTTCGCCGTTTGTAAATTCACCGAGTTTTTCCATTGCAGCGATAGGATTTGTAGCGTCTCCAGCAAAAACGTAGTCGCAAAAACCAAGTTTCATAAGTCTGTCGGTTGATTTTTGACTGTGCGTCATTCCGATGACTTTTCCTGTGATACCGACACGTTTTTTTGCTTCATAACAGCAAAGCATACCCGATTTTCCTCCTGCGCCGATTATCAGCACGATGTCGCCGGGTTTGCAAAGTTTCGCCGTTTGTGCAGGCGCTCCCGCTACGTCAAGTGCCGATAGAGCAAGCTTTTCGGGCATATCGGTCGGTATTTTTGCATAGATACCACTTTCAAACAGAATTGCCTTTCCGTCAATATCAACTTGGTCAACGTCAGGACGGATTTCTTTGATTTTATCTATCCGCAATGGCGTCAACGAAAGCGAAACAAGCGTTGCAATTTTGTCGCCCTCTTTTAAATCGATTTTTCCTTTTAAGGCATCACCGATTTTTTCTACTGTTCCTAATAACATTCCGCCTGAGCCTGTCCAAGGATTGCGATGTTTACCTTGTTTAGCAACAATTTCGAACATTATTTCTTTAATTTTTTCGTGGTCTCCGCCGGCCCGTGCCTTTATATCCGTAAAGGAGGCAGAATCCACATTTAACGTCTGGACATCAATCAGGATTTCGTTGTCGTATAGTTCATCCATGTTGTTGTCTAACTTGTCTGCCGGCTGCGGCAGAACGCCTTTCGGCTCTAATACACGGTGCGTACCGTATTTGTTACCTTTTTTTTGCATTTTACTTTTATTAAAATATGTTATTTATAAAGTGAATGAGTAAATGAGTAAATGAGTGAATGAGTGAATGGGTGAATGAGTAAATGTGAATTAGTTAATGGTTATTTAGGAGATTTATTTTTTAATGATTTAATTAAACCTATTAGCATTCTTTTTATTTCATTAAGACTTTTTAGCATAATTTCAGTATCTTCATCGGCAATGTAATCTACTTTATTTGCGATAATTAATTGCGTTTCCAATTCCGAAACGGATGAAGTTGCTATGTACAAAAACTGAATTGTTTCAATACAACTTTTCCTACTGCATCCCTCTGCAATATTTGAAGGGATTGAGATAGCAGAACGTTTCATCTGTTGCGTTAATCCAAATGTTTCTGATTTTGGAAAAATTTTAGTAAGTTTGTAAATTTCAGTTACAAAATCAATACTTTTTTTCCAAGCTTCCAATTTTTTATGCGGCATAAAATTTCACTTATTACAATATTCTCTTATTCACCCATTTACTTATTCACCCATTCACTCATTCACCCATTCACCCATCTATTTCTTTAATCCTAAAATTTTTCTCGCTTCCTCTGGCGTAGCTATTTCACGTCCCAATTCTTTGGCTATCCTAACTACTTTTGCGACTAATTCGCCGTTTGATTTTGCGGGTACTCCTTTTTCAAGGTAAACATTGTCTTCAAAACCTACTCTAACATGCCCACCCATTGCAATAGCGGCGGCTGCCATAGTAAATTCGTGCCTACCTATACCTGTAACTGTCCACGTTGCATCGCAAGGGATACAACTTACCATCCAACATAAATTTGGAATAGTTGCAGATGTACAACCCGGTACTCCAAGCACAAAATTTATTTGCATTGGATGTCCCGGTGCTTGTCCTTTTTTTACCAAAGTTAACGCTGTATCCAAATGTCCCATTTCAAAACATTCAAATTCGGGTTTAATGTTGTTTTGGAGCATTCGTTTGCCAAAATCTCGTAGCATCGGCATAGTGTTTACAAAAACGTCGTCTCCGAAGTTGCATGTTCCGCAATCTAATGTAGCCATTTCGGGAAATAGTTCTGTTGGCTGCAAACGTTCTTCGGCAGTCATGCCTACTGCGCCACCTGTTGAAGGAATTAAAATCACATCAGGTATTTCCTTATAGATAGCGTCAATGCACTCTTTGAAACGTGCTTTGTCCTGCGTGGGAGTGCCGTCATCTTTGCGCACGTGCAAATGAACGATAGCAGCACCCGCATCATACGCTGATTTTGCTTCTCTGACAATCTCTTCGACCGTATAAGGCACGGCGGGATTGTGTTCTTTCATTACTTCCGCTCCACAAATTGCAGCGGTTATTATTAGTTTTTCCATATATTATATATATTTCTTTAATTCCCCAAAAGATTCTGCAATCATATCAGCCGAATATTTTAAATCTTCTTCTGTATGTCTGTATGCGATGTATCCGTGATGGAAAGGTTGTAAAAATACTTTCCTACGAATTAGTTCGGTGTAAAATGCAGGGCGCAGTTTTTTGTATAGTCCATCTTTGTCTTTGTTGAAAGTTATGAACGGCATCCAAGGCGCACCTGTAAATTCTACGTCATAGCCTGAATTTTTCACAATTTCTTCAACAAGTTTTGCAAAATAGAAACCTTTTTGTGCAACTGCATCAAGCACTTTGTCTCTTTCAAGTATTTCAATGGTTTTCAAACAGGCAACCTGTTCCAAACTATTAGGAAAAAATGTAGAGGATAAGAATACTTTGTCGGCAATAACTTTCATATACTCTTTTTTACCTACCACAGCACCAATAGGATATCCATTACCCATCGCTTTCCCAAAAACAGACAGGTCAGGAGTAACACCAAACATTTTTTGTGCGCCACCCATATTTACGCGAAATCCGCTTCTTATTTCGTCAAAAATCAAGACTGTGCCGTATTTGTCGGCTACTGCTCTGACACCTTCCAAAAAACCTGGCTTCGGCATTTGTACTTTATCGGCGAGCGGATGACCTACGGGAGTAATAATGATAGCCGCCATATCGTCACCGTGCTTTTTCATTATATCTTCTAATTGGTCTAAATCGTTATAATGAAATTCATAGACATCTTCGTAGAGTTTCGGTGGGACACCACCTTTTACTTCCACGCACCAGTCGTGCCAACCGTGATAGCCAAGTCTTACAACTTTTGTTCTGTCGGTTGCTCCGCGCGCTACTCTAATTGCCGTAGTAGTAGCATCTGAGCCTGTTTTGACAAAAACAGCCATTTCAGCCGACGGAATAAGTTCTATCATCTTATTTGCCAATCTGTTTTGTACGGGCTGCGTCAATGAAAAACAGAAACCTTTATTTTTCATCTGTTCAATGACTGCATTGTCGATTTCTTCTTCACGGTGTCCGATAATGATTGGTCCGTAAGCGCATAAGTAGTCAAGGTATTCGTTACCGTCCACGTCCGTAACTCTACCACCTTTTGCGTTATCGAAAAAAATCGGATATTCACCCGGTACAAAATTATAAGGTCTTCTAATTCCCAGAACTGCGCCGGGAATGATGTTTAATGCGTCTTCATACATTTTTTCAGAAGTACGCAAATTTAATTTCTCTGACATAATATTTTATTTATTCAAAAATTCAATTATTCAATTATTCAAATGTTCACTCATTCACCCATTCACTCATTCACCCATTCACCCATTCACTCATTCACTCATTCACCATTCACCCATTCACCCATTCACTCATTCACCCATTCACAATGTAATCCACAAAAATAGATTGTGTTTTAATATTTTCGGCAGGAATTTCACCTGTTTCAACGATTTCATTAATTTCCGCAATAACCACGTCTGCTGCGGTTGCCATAAGCGGGTTCATGTTTTGGGAAGTACCTTTATATATAAGGTTACCTGACTTGTCGCCTACGCTTGCGCCAATTAATGCAACATCTGCTTTAAGCGGTTTTTCCAAAAGAAAATCTTTTCCGTCAATATTAATAATTTGCTTTCCTTCGGCAACCATTGTACCGAGTCCTGTTGGAGTAAGCACTCCTCCAAGTCCTGCGCCTGCGGCACGTATTCTTTCTGCCAAAGAACCTTGCGGACAAAATTCCACTGTTAGTTCGCCGCTGTTAAGTTGCTCGTTTGAGTGTGGATTTGTTCCGATATGAGAGGTGTAAACTTTTGCAATTTGCTTATTTACAATAAGTTTTCCTACTCCTTTATCAGGAAAAGAAGTGTCGTTGCAAATTAGAGTAAGATTTTTCACATTTGCTTCAACTAGGGCATCAATTAATTTTTCTGGTGACCCATTTCCCAAAAAGCCGCCAATCATAATTGTCATGCCATCTTTTATTTTCGATACGGCTTCTTTTGCCGTTATGAATTTATCCATAATAATTTTATTTATACTTTTGTAATATTTTGATACTAAGCGACTTTAATACTTAAAGTCGCTATAAAAATTTTTTACAAATATAGTAAAAATTTTTTGAAAAATCCAAAAAAAAATTTATTTTTTTTATTTTAACATGCATTATTCACAATTTATTTTAACGCAATAGACGCAAAGATTTTTCGCAAAGAACGCAAAGAATAAAAGATTCAAAAAATTGTCAGATGTCCTTAACATTCTATGGAATTTTTCTACCGAAAGATTCATGCCTAATGGAATGATAATAAAGGAAATCGGTATTTAGGCATAAAAATCATTAACTTGTAATTGTTTCAATAGATTCCTCACTGCGTTCGGAATGACGCGAGTCGCGGTGAGAGACGGGGACGTTTAGCGGCGGCGAAGCCGCCGCTAAACGCCTTTTTCTTTTCCTTTTTCTTCGCCGTCATTT
>Ga0099364_10013789_pt1 | contig 10815 bp, 10 predicted proteins | sample TergutTh196P3_FD_73070 | JGI IMG/M metagenome (GOLD analysis project Ga0099364, IMG submission 73070) | Microcerotermes parvus P3 segment gut microbial communities from Pointe-Noire, Republic of the Congo - Th196 P3 | ecosystem: Host-associated > Arthropoda: Insects > Digestive system > Gut ...
CAAAGCCTGCCGTGATTTTTCTTCGTCTTCGCTTTGTTCAAAGAGTAACAATACACGTTAGATATTGTCTGTTAAAAATCTTTTCCGGTATCAAACGGAATGTGTTGTCGTCGAATTTTTGCAAAACCAACTCGTCCCCCGCATGAATTTGATGTTCGGTAAAAAATGCCCGCAAGCCTCCGATACGACATTCCCTTGATGAACTGCTGTAAGCCGTAAAAGTATGTTTTTTCAGCACTCCGTCGCCGCTCATGAGATAAATTTTCCCGCTGTCCTTCGGAAACCAATCAATCAATGACTTGGGAATTGCCAAAAGGGATTTATCAACTCGGCTGGATGTTATTTTTATCGTTGTGTAATTCAGCGGTATTTCTGTTTTCTGTACTTCCATTGTATTGTTTGTTCATCTTTGTCGGAGATTTCGCAATCTTACGATTGCGGCTCTGTTGTTTTTTATATCAAAGTTGGAAAATTTCTGTTCGGACATCGCATTTTTGGCATGCTACGTGGTAGTCAATCGAATCATCTCGCCTGCTATGGACATGTATTTCGAGATATATGCTGCCGCAAACGCACTCTTTTGCTAATCCGTTTTCCATCGCTGTTTCCTTTCGTGTTTAGTGTGGGTAAAACTTTCAGTCGGCGTATTCTATCCTGTTTTGGTGTCGGTGTCAATCATAGGAAAAACCGCAATCTTACGATTGCGGCTCTGCTTTGCGCCTCGCAGGCGCGGCGGCTAACATCGCCATCTTACGATTGCGTACCTGACTTTTCGAATTCCTACATCCAATTTTCCAGTCGGAGCGACTGCATACCATGCATCAACGCTATGCATGTGTCCGAATCCAATAGGAATTTTTTCATAATGGTTCCCGCTCTCTTCCGATAGTACGTGCCTCATAAATTTCACGGATAATTTCTTCAGTGGATCGCTTATCATCCGCCCAACCGCCGCAGATTTCGTCGAGCAACGACTCACGCTTCGTTTTGCTGCCTATGTCAACCTTTACGGTAACATCCTCACCGTAAAAAGTCTCAGGGAGCGGCGGAAGCGTTACCACTCCACTGTCCGAAACATGTGCTTGAAAATGTATTGCAGTCATGGTCTCATTCTAACAAACGGTCGATGTACGTCAAGAGTGCGTAGTCTGGAGAACGGTGATGTATCAACGACTGCGTTTCGTCCTCGTCTCTTTGGGACAATTTGTCGCCGGCGCAGGAGTGGCTGGGCGGTGGCTTTCCTTCGGTGAGGCATAACGAACAAGGGGATAAATCCCCTTGCTAAAACCGGGGGAAATCAATGCCACCCCGCTGTTTTTTTGTCATTTCGCCGCCCCAATCAATCATGGCGGCTATTCAATACTCGAATATCAGTGGCTAAAATCTTTTCTTTTATTAGAAGATAGTTGGTCTGATGGTGATGTCTTACGATAATTGAAGCGTTTGCGTCGTCATCGTTCGGAGTTGTTTGTCTTTTTGTATGTAGAAGGTGTACCGAGTGATAGTAATCATGCGGAGCGTGTTATACGTAGTGCTGTAGTGATGCGTAAAACGAGTTATTGCAATCGTAGTATTAATGGAGCGGAGACGCAGATGATATTGATGAGTATTTTTAAGACGTTGCGACAGAGTGGTTATGAAGGCACAGCAGTCATTGTAGATGCTTTGCGTACTTTTTATTCGACGAAAGAACTACCAAAATTGCCGAAAACGCTACAAGAGGGTGAATAGTTACCTCTTGTCAAAAAAATGAAAAAACTCACCGGGTTAAGGAATAGTGCAAGAACATAAAGAGCAGTTTCATGCCGTTTATGGTGTAACTTCTTCCGGCTCCGGTAACAATGTCCTGATTTGACGATCAATTTCTTCCTGTTGCTTTTTAATCAGTTCGTCTCGCTGTTTTTTTTCCTCTTCAGTCAGTACATCGGCGAAGATCGAAGTCGCTTCTGCAATGCGATCATCCAATGTCGCCAGTAATGGATGCAAGTGCCGTACCTTACCATCCCGACCAATGAGGATCAATACCGGCAGTTCGTTAATGCCATAAAACTTCGTGATGGAGTTCCTGTTTTTTCGTTCACCGAGTCCCTCGTGCAACGTCAACCAAGGGATTTTTTTGCCGCCGAAGGTCGTCGCCTCTAGCCACTGTTTCACTTTTCTTTCGTCATCTCCTCCGGTTCCCGTGTTGACACCGATGATGACTAAACCGTCTTTATGGTATTTTTCGTGAAGCGCAATCAATTCAGGCATCTGTTCTTTGCAGTTGCTGCACCACGTTCCCCAAAAATGGAGCAACACGACTTTATCACGTACCGAAGACAACTCAAAGTCTTTGCCGTCTATATCGACCCCCATCAGAATTATGTTTTGCCCTTGAAGCGTTGAACGGAATATGTCCGAGTCAAGAGCACGCGCTCTGTCTTCATGATTGATGTCTTGATAGTATTTCTGAAAAATCGGTGCAACCACCGCAAGCCGACGGTCGCGGGGGATCGCACTCATACGACGTATTCGCTGCAAGAAGTTTTCAATAATAAGTCTTGATTCCGTTGCGGGATATCGTTCTGCATACATCACCATCCGTTCGGCAAGCGGCTCAACATTGATATTTACGGCATTGTTTCCCGACCGGGTTGCCAAGTCGCTGCCGATTTCCAAAACGTGTTTTTCAGTTTCTTGTGCGAGTCGTTGAAGCCCCCTTGTTTCCAATTCATCGCTAATGCGTGTTAGTCTGGAATAATACGTTGCAGGTTCGGCATATGCAAGGATGACGAGGGCGACGGCTTCATGCCGTAATGTCCATCGCCGGTTTTCTTCGGTAAGGTCTGGCAGTGTATAAATTTGTGCTGCCGCACCTGCGATGGCTTTACTAGCACCGACGAGTTCAGGCGAGGGAGGAATGCGTCCGAAATTGTTCAACGATTCTAACGCGGCTATTGTCGGAACGTTAGTTTCGATGGTTTCTTTTAACCGATGAAAGTCTTGAGCGGAAACAACCGCAAAAAAGAAAAATGTCAGTGTGCAAGTCCAAAACAGATTTCGCATAGGAAAGTGGCGAAGCCAAAAAAGACCACGAGTCCCTCTGCATTGTAACACAATCGGCGAATGGAATAAAGGGGAACCCTGAGTGTGTCACGTTTTGCGGCAGTTCGTTAATAAGTTGTCAACCTGGGCGAAATGGGTAGGTTGCCGACCGCCGGGCGGCAACCTGCGGTACTCCGCCCGAGGCGTTTGGTCGACCAGGGCGGCTAACACCAACGTGCAATTTTTGGTACAATAGCACCGCATAGCCACGTTGCTCACGAAGGATCTCTGCGTCATGATGAAAAACGCATTTTTTAGCCGGTACGGATTCCGTATTCTCCTCGTCGTATTTTTTCTCTTGCCCCTCATCGGACAAGGAACGAATTGGACCATCAAAAGCAACTCCAATAACGTCGCAGACTGGCTGCCCGACAAATTCGAAGAAACAAAAGATTACCAATGGTTCCTCAAACACTTCCCCTTCGAAAGATTCGTCGTCGTCAGTTGGGAAGGATGCACCATGGACGACCCCGACGGTAAAATCGAAATGTTCGCACAAAAACTCGTGCCCGGTCAAACCATCGACAACATCGGACAATGGGCAGAAGAATACTTCCAAGTCGAAATCGCCATCGAAGACGACACTACCGAAAGAACCCCAACCATCGCTCTCCCGCCAACACAACAAGACGACAACCAATCCGAAACCGACGAACAACAACCGCAACAGGTTCCCTTCTTCAAAAATGTCCTCACAGGTCCACGACTCTCACGCATCCTCAAAGACAAATACTCCGGCGACGGAATCGGCGGCATCAAATTTACCGACGAACTCATCCAGCAAAAACTGCAAGGAATCCTCATCGGTCCCGACGGCGAAAGCACCGCCCTGCTCGTTACCCTGACCACCGAAGCCCCGCAAGGAAAGGAACTCGCCAACGTTCTCGAAGCCATCAAGGAAATCGGTCGGGAATGCGGCGTACATCTACGAATACAACCGGATAACCGATTTTTCTTGGTAAAAGCCTTCGATGCCGTGTGGCAAACCATCAAAGAAATGATCCACGGACGCAATCCCAGTCTGGACGGAGTCATTCTCGGCGGTCCCCCAGTGGACAACGTCGCCATCACCAAAGAAGGAGAACAAACGCTTCAACGCCTTGCCGGTCTGTGCGGAATCATCGGCTTAACCATCGCTTGGCTCTGCTTTCGAGACTTTCGATTGACCATGTTTATCTTTTGGCTGGCAATCATCAGCGCAGGCATTGCACTGGCAAGCGTTTCCTTCACCGGCAGTAAGTGCGATGCCATCCTGTTGAGCATGCCCGCCCTGGTCTATGTGTTAGCAATGTCCGGGGGAATCCACATGATTAACTACTACCACGATGCCGTCCGGGAACATGGACTCGACATGGCACCGGAACGCGCCGTCCGATACGCGTGGTATCCCTGTTTTTGCGCTAATATCACCACATCCTTCGGATTGATTTCGCTCTGCATGAGCGGATTGATTCCGATTGCGAAGTTCGGATTCTACTCCGCACTCGGCATTATGCTGCAACTTATTTTGCTGTTCTTTTATTTGCCGACGCTGCTTCATTTTTATCCTTCGCATAAAGTCGCTGCCCAAAGGACGTTAAATATCAAAGAAAATTCCACGATGCAAATCATCTGGAGAGTCTGGAGTAGTTTTATCATCCGTAATGCTTTGGTCGTTACTGTGGTTTGCTCCGTGTTGATGATCGTGTTCGGTTTCGGATTGCTCTATCTCAAAACATCGGTCAAGATGATGCGGTTCTTTTCTAGTGACTCCGAAATCATCGCCCATTACACTTGGCTTGAAGAAAAACTTGGACCGCTGGTGCCGATGGAAGTCGTCGTTCAGTTTGATAATGCGCAACTGACAGATGACGAAGGACGGAATCGATTGATTACCTTGGAGCGTTTGCGGTTGGTCGAAAAAATATGCGATGCGCTACGCAGCGATCTGCAAGAGTACGTCGGCGGCGTGATGTCTGCCGAAACGATGACTCCGCGTCCCCGACCTGCTCCAGATGGACGAAAGAGTGCGGCTTACATCGCGTATGAGCGCACATTCAACCGTATGCTGGACGGCGGACGAAGCGACCTGCGGGACTTCATCGCCGTGGAGGGAAACCTCTCTTTCCGAGACGGCGAAAATAGAAGGGAAAACCTCGAACAAGTCGGCATCTCGGAGGAAGAGGCGAACCGATTGATCCGTGCCGGAATTGATGATGTTAAAAAGTTAGCCAATCTTCCGACGGACATAGAACTGGCGGGATTTTCTTATGAAGAACTGAGAGACCTGCGCGACAAAGCAGTGGAATGGCAAAACGAGTATGGAACTGACCTTTGGCGGATAAGCCTTCGGGTGTGGTCGTTGAAAAAGGACATCGACTATGCTCATTTTATCGATGAGGTAAAAGCGGTTGTCGAACCAATTATTGCCGAGGTGAACGAACAGTTAGCCGCTCCGCTTGCGGAGCGCACGGATGCTCCGCCGATTACTGCCGTCTATACCGGTATGGTGCCGGTGGTTTATAAGACGCAGCATGAACTTTATCGGGGACTTGTGTACAGTTTTGTTGCTTCGTTTTTCCTTATCGGCATTGCGATCAGTATTATTTTGAAGAGTCCGGTGGCGGGCTTTTTGGCGATGATTCCGAATTTGTTTCCGATTTTCATTGTGTTCGGTTTTATGGGACACGGCAACGTTTTGATTGACATTGGTACGATGATGACGGCGAGCGTTGCTTTGGGAATTGCGACTGATGACACGATTCACTTTTTGACGTGGTTTCGTCATGGGATAGAGCAGGGGAAGAGTCGACCGGAGGCGACGCAGTATGCTTATTCGCGTTGTGCTTCGGCAATGACGCAGACGACGTTGATTGCTGGCTTCGGTTTGGCGGCGTTTGCGTTGAGTACGTTTACGCCGACGCAGATGTTCGGCATTATGATGTTAGCGATATTATTGGCGGCGACGTTGGGCAATTTGGTTTTCCTTGCGGCGATACTGAACACGCCGGTAGGTCGGTTCTTCGAACCGGTGGTGAGGAAACGGAAAAACGCAGCGACGCAAGCGTAGGTTATCGCAAGCATCGTTATTCTGGTATTACTTCTTTGCAGATTGATTTGGACAATGGTCCTGAGTTGGAGAGTGGGCGTACTCAGTTCATCAAGCGTATGGTTGATTGGTCGGACAAGATACAATTGCCGATAGAGTTGGTGTACTATCCTCCCCCGTCACAGCAAGCACAGCATAGCAAATATAATCCGGTGGAGCATTGTTGGGGTATAACGTCTATTGTTTGGAGTGAGACTACTATCGTGGAGTTACATTGACAAAAAGTGAAATGAAGTTGTATGGAAAACGGTTGATGGGAAGTCGTCGGAGAGGTTGGAATGGTTTGAACGAATGCGTAACGTGTTTCTATCAGAGGGTTTAGGCGGCATGGAGCGTGAGCTGTCGTTGTTGAAAGTGGGCTTGAAGGAGTCGCAGGTCAAGTCGGTGGATTCGTTATTGGAATATTTTCGCGGCAATTCAGGTCGGTTGGATTATCGCCAGCGGTTGTTGGGTGGTCGAGTGATTGGTAGTGGTTTGATAGAGGGTGCTTGCAAGAATTTGGCGGGGCATCGGTTAAAGCAGACGGGCGCGTGTTGGCGGCTGTCGCAGGCGAATCGGATTGCGAGCATTTGTTCCGTGCTTTACTCCGACCAATGGAAACTGTGCTGGTAAAACTCCCCCAAACTTTGACACACCCACCTCCGTTGGAAACGCAAGACCGTCTATTGACAAATACTCCAGATCGGTTACAATCACCTCCGTTAGAGTGTTGGTGCCTGTCCGGTCGTGCTTGACCGGGACGGGTAACAGGGAATCCGGTGCGGTTTTTTATCAACCAAGTCCGGGACGGTCCTCGCCGCTGTAGTCGGTTGTTTGAAACGTCATTCATAAGAAGCCATTGATTCACCGCAGAATCGAGAAGGCAGACGCTTCTTGCCGAAAGTCAGAAGACCTACCAATCCTCTTGGATCGCCCTTTACGAGACGATGAAAAGCGATCTGCGTAGACTCTCCGCCCTTTTTTGCGCCGGAATGGAGTTGTCCTTTGCGTTTTTTTAATGCCAACCCGGGGCAAGCCCCGGTGCTAACCGCTAACCACTAATTACAATCATGAAACCAAACCGTGCCTTCACCCTTGTCGAACTTCTCGTCGTCATCGCCATCATCGGTATGTTAATTGCTTTGCTACTTCCCGCCGTTCAGGCGGCGAGGGAAGCGGCTCGGCGGATGAGTTGCTCCAATAATCTTCGGCAAATCGGCATTGCCGTGCATAATTATCATGATACCCTTGGCAATTTCCCGCCCGCTATGGCAGCGACAAGAACCGCCTGTCAAGGCTTCGGCTGGGCGGCATTGACTTTGCCGTTCATTGAGCAATCCAACCTCGGTGCACAAATTGACTTCGATGACAACATCATCAATACGGTGGATGCCGATATGAATCCGGTGTCCGGCAATGCGCTGCTTGCCGCCACGTTAGTACCGGTTTATCTTTGTCCCAGTAACAGTGATAGGCAGTTGAATGAGTGTCCCGACTGGTGGACAACCGGTTCAAAGTCGAATGAAGATTGGAACAATCCACCCGCCTACAAACGTGCGCCGGCACATTACAGCGGCATTTCTGGTGAAAAAAGCTCGGAAGGAGGTAAAGCAAACAATGAGAATATGGCGCATCACTTGGCAAACGGCATTTTTCCTTTGCCCACCGAAAATTACAACGCCAGTTTTGTCGTAACTGGATACACTCTTCCGCCGAAGATTGGTTTTGCCAGTATTATGGGAGGAACCTCCAATACAATTATGGTTGCGGAAGCCTCATCGTATGAAGCAGCGAATCCCAAACAATATGCCAACGGACAATGGATCAGCGGACAGAATGTGTTTCTTAAAAGCGAGCAGTTAGTCAATTTTGCACCGCAATGTAATCATTTCAACGGCAAACGCGGAACCGTTGCTCATTGGACGGAAGGCTGTTTAGAGTGCGGAAAGTATCAACATGACTTTCGCAGTTTTCATCCGGCGGGTGCCTATGGACTCTACGCCGATGGTTCGGTACATTTTCTTTCGGCGACGACGGCGATTGAAGTTCTCGGTCGTCTCTGCAATCGAACCTCGTCATTTCCGTAAAAACGAGGATCTATACCAAAACGGAAACGACAATAGCCGCCCGCACCCTTGCCGAAAAATAATAGTATAATATCCGCGAATGGAACCGACACCGGACGAAACCCTGTTGACTGCTTACCTAGACGGCGAACTTGCACCGCAGGATCGGCAACTGCTCGAACAGCGGCTCGCCGAAGAGGAGGAACTCCGACAACGGTTAAACCTACTGGAAGAGACCTGGCACTATCTCGATTTACTTGAACGAGACGAAGTCGATGCCGAAAAGATTGAAACAACGTTGAAAGTTTTGGCGGTCTCCATGTCGGGAGCCCCCTTTCCCGCCTTGAAAACAAGCCGATGGGGACAATGGACGATTGCCGCTCTACTCGGACTAGTCTTTTTTGTTTTGTTCTTCCAGTTCGGTCAACAGTCTCTTCACAATGATCCCTCTTTTCGTCAAATGGTAGCGAGGCTCGACTTGTATCTCGCGATTGTGAACGAAGAGGAAGGTTTGGAACTCTTGCGTCAGTTAGCAGTACAGAGGGTTTTTCTTCCGCCCCTTCCTGACGAAGCACCGATGGCGGATATAAGCGAGTACGAACCGAATTTTCGTCTGCAATTTTCTAACGCTTTTAACAGTTCGGTCGTCCGTCATTGGGACGAGTTTGACACTAGGGACTCGGATCAACTCTTTTATAGAAACATTCAAACGTACCGCCGTTTGTCCCGCGAAAAAACGAAACAGATTCGTCAACTGCACCGCGCCATCGAAGGGGCTCCGCGGCAGGTCGAACTGTTGCTAACGATGCAAAACTACTATCACTGGCTTAAATCGTTGCAAGCATATGAAAAGACGGCATTGCGGCAACCGAAGTCTCTGGTAGAAAAAGTGAACGACATTGTCGAATTGAAAACCAAACTCGACCGATTGTTGCCGAGAGATCCCGCCTCGATGCCTTCTGAAATTGTCGGAATGGACGAAAGCCAACGCCTTGCCCAAACACTTGAAAACATGTCTTTTAACGAGAGGGAACGCATTCTGAATGATGAACCGCACCAGATTATCAACGAACTGAAACAGTTGTCGCACCGTTAGGCTTTCGCCGGAAAAGTAGTAACGGCAACTAAAACACGGGAATTGACCACTTTTTCGGAAAACACATGCTATTTCCCATGTTTTTGAATCAAAAAGCCTCGCCCTGACCATTTCGCTCACGTGCGCAAAAAATGATAGGTTAATGCGAGGCTGACCTCGCAGAACGAAATCTACGAGTGGGGTAAGCCCTCCATTCTACACTATTTTCTGCCAGTTAGACATATCTGTCCCATCGGGTTCATTTTCTCTACCAATCACACGACCAGCCGCCAACCGACCGCAATAATCCAAACGACCAGCATTGTTACGAAAGTACTCCAACAACGAATCCACCGACTCCTGTTGATTCTTCTTCAAGCCCACCCCCAACAAAGACAACTCACGCTCCATGCCGCCTAAACCCCCTGATAGAAAAGGAGGTAGGAGTTAGAAGGTAGGAGTTAGAATGTCTTGTGTCTGACTCTCCTAACTTCTAACTCCTTTTGCTATCGCCGCAAATGCCGACACCACCGAAGGTTCCGGCAAGGTTCGTGTATGCCGTTCCGAAGGAAGAGACAAAGGAGTGTGAAAAAACACAACCTCATTTTCACCTCATTTTTCTGACAAAACAACCTCAGTAGCACAAGCGTTCTCTAATAATACAATTTTTTGCGTCCCTTGCGTATCCTTTGCGTTCTTTGCGGTTAAATCTTTTTTGTTTAACCGCAAAGAACGCAAAGAGTTGCGCAAAGTACGCAAAGAGTCGACTCGTTGCGCTTTTGGCACAAATCAGCATAAAAATTTGATTTTTAGAGGCAACGTGCGGTACGCCGCACTTGTGCGGCGGCTAAAGTTCCCTACTTCGGTCGATCCACTTGGAAATTGAACGTCCGATTCGATGAGTTGACCTCGAACTCCAGACCGGAGTTTACGGAACTGGCAAACTTCGAATCGATCAACGGAGTTACGGTTTCCGTCAAGTTATCCCCCTCGCCAATCGTAACACGCTCCAAAGCATCGGCGACATAGACACGATACTTGCCCGGCGGAACGCCGTCGTCCGTTCCCGTCGAACTGAGTTTGTAAGTCCCATCGGCTTGAAGAGTCCCTCGCGCCTCATGGGAGTCCGTCGTAAAATAAACCGTTCCGACGGTCAAGGGCGAGTCGTCGTCGGAAAAGGTTACCTTTCCGCTGACCTTAATCTGGTTTCCGCATCCCGCCGCGCAAAGAAACGCCAGCAAGAGCAATAAATTGAATCCATAATGTATCTGTTTCATGATTTTTCCTTTCTAGGGGTTAAAGTGTACAACAGAGCCGCAATCGTAAGATTGCGCAACTTCGGCGCAATCTTACGATTGCAGCTCTGCAATTTTGTTCTGCTGTTAAAAAACCTACGGAAGCGCAACGGAGTGTCCATCGTTGACTGCGGCGAGGCACGCAAGGATTCTATTCGGCGTTGTCCTGCTGAAACTGCGAACCGCTCCGTCGCCGAGTGTAAAATGAGCAACGCCCGGATGCCAACT
>Ga0099364_10013790_pt1 | contig 10814 bp, 8 predicted proteins | sample TergutTh196P3_FD_73070 | JGI IMG/M metagenome (GOLD analysis project Ga0099364, IMG submission 73070) | Microcerotermes parvus P3 segment gut microbial communities from Pointe-Noire, Republic of the Congo - Th196 P3 | ecosystem: Host-associated > Arthropoda: Insects > Digestive system > Gut ...
TTGGAATAAAATTGTGGGAGCGGCGCGAAAGCCTTGCCGCAGTTGGTAGCGTAGAAGCCTATGCCATGAGAGCTGTGCGCAATTGTTGCCTCGACCATGCGCGCGCTCCTCACAACCATACGGACGAACTAATCGAAACGTTTGATGCCGCACACGAACAAACGCCGTATAAAATGCTCGAACAGGCAGATATGGCGGCGTTTGTAAGGCGGTTAATCGACAGGTTGCCCGAGCAGCAGCAGATGGTAATACGTCTGCGAGACATCGAAGGGCATGAATTGAATGAAATTGCCGAAATCCTCGAAATTAACGAAGGAGCAGTGCGCACAAATCTGTCGCGTGCAAGGCAAAAAATACGTGATGAACTTTTAAAACAGTAAAAAAAAAGGTATGAACGAACAAAAAGTACAAGAACTGCTCCAACGCTATTTTGACGGAGCGACATCTTTGGAAGAAGAGCGCTACTTAAAGCGCTACTTTGCCTGCGACAAGATACACGATTCGCTGAAGGCATACCGCCCAATGTTCACATTCTTTGCGCAGGAACTCGCCATAGAACCTCCGCAGAGAAAGACGAAGGCGCGCAAAATACGCCTTAACATGTCAATCATTACGGCATTAGCGGCAAGCATCGCCATACTGCTGTGGATTGGCTTGGTGGAAATGAAATCCGACAATTATGTCTATTTCGTAAATGGGCAGCGAGTGTATGACGAAAGCGCAGCAATAGCGTTAGCCGAGACCAAGTTGCAATTGCTGGCTTCGTCCATGCAAAATGCGCGCAACGGTATGTCGGCTTTATATAAATTGCAGGAAAGCAATCAATCGCTACAGCAGTTCGGTAAAATTTCGGATGTATACCGTCAAATTGAAGAAATAGGCTCAAAACTTGAGGAGTTTAAAATGGAAAATTGATGATTAAATATTTTAATAAATAACAATAAATTAGATATATAATATGAAAAGAGTATTTCAGATTTTGGTCATAATGATTTTGATAAGTTTACCTTCGGGGGTTTATGGACAACGGGATGCAGACGTGGATCCTGTAATCAAAATATTAGATAAGTATGAAGAGCGTGATGGCGTTGAATCCATAACCATATCTCCGGCTTTACTTGGCTTGATGAAAAATGGAAGGACAAACGACAAAAAGACTCAAGAGTTGATTTCTAAAATATCCGGTTTGCGCATAATGACGCTTAATGATGGCGCCAACGGTAAAGGTCGTACTAATCGCGAGGCGCTAAAAACAGAGTTGCAAGCGGTGGTGAAAAAGGATTTTGAAGAAATAATGATGGTGAAAAGCGCAGGCGAACGAATGGAGCTCTATGTACGGAAGAATGACGGTAAGGGCGCACTGCTTTTTATCACTTCCTCGACAAACTCAATTACTGTGATGCACCTTGCCGGAACAATCGACAAAACCATGATTGACGCCGTTATGAACGGAGAAATAGGTATTTCCAAATAATTGAATAACTTGGCAATGAATAATTAATTGGATTTGAAAATGAAAAGGTTGATTGTCGCTCTTTTAGGAATGGTTTGCATATCGGCAAACGCAGTAGCCCAATCCGTGCAAATTGCCAATTTGGATGCTACTGTGCTGGGCAATGTCGCTGACAACAGTGAATTTTATCAGCAAAGCAAAAAATTTGACGCCTTGATAGGCATTGGATTTGTTTTGCCCGGCAATAGCAGCAATTATTATAAAATGCGGGTAGGAAACAGTATCAATGTCGACGTTGGGTCATTGCATAGCTATCATCTTACACAACGGTTTGCTATTGGTGGAACGGTTCATTATTCGTATTACAATTACAAACTGCGCGACGCTGACAGCGAATCGGAATTTAAGCAGTTAGTGATTGGCGAAGTGAATATTGAAAAAATTCACAAACAGGTATATCGCAGTCATAATCTTTCGCACGGCGTTTTCACGCGGTTATATTTTATGCCGCCTCAAGGTCGCGGAAACGAAGGATTATATTATATCGATACCGGAATACAGGGAGATTTTGCTTTCAGCAGATATTACAAAATCAAAACGTACACCGGAGGAAAGAGTAAATATAGAGAACCGAATGGCTTTAATCCCTTCTCTGCATCGGCAGTTGTCCGTGTAGGATGGAACAGCAACCGGTCGGAAGACTATAATAACGAATGTTATTCAATCTATATCCGTTATCGTTTTACCGATACATTCAATAGAAATAAATTACCGATGGACGTTCCGCCAATTACGGTCGGAGTAGTAATACTTTCTGATATTAGTTGGTAAGAACAAATAAAATTTTTCTAAAACATAAATAAAATAAAGATAATAAAACAAAAAAAAATAATAAAATGAAAAAGATAATAATAATTTTAGGAATTGCTTGCATATCAGCAAGCACAATAGCCCAGCGAGCAGTGCGGATTGGCAATATGGAAATAACGGTCAGAATACAGGATCAAGACACAACGATGCAGGTTAATGTATTGGATACCCCCTGTCCGCCATGCCCGTCTGATGAAAACGAAAAACCCCGCCCCAAACCAAAGGAAAAATGGTTCAGACATACACAGTCGACGGGTTTTGGCGGTTTTGGATTTATTATTCCCGACAAAAGCAATAGTTATTACACTATGCTGGGCGGAAACAGTATAAACATAGAAGGCGGATGGATTAACAGATTCCATCTTTCACGCCATTTAGCATTGATAGGAATATTGCAAGGTTCTTATTATAATTATAAGTTGCATGATGCTGTATACGAGCCTAATTTTATGGCAGAAATTACAGACGGTAAGGATTTTTCGGGTGAAAAAATTCACAAACAGGTATACCGCAGTTATAATGCCGCTCTTGCTGTCGGGGCTCGATTTTACTTGATGCCACCCAGTCGCCGCGGCAGTAATAGCGGGGTATATCTTGACCTTGGTGTGCAGAGCGATCTTGCGTTCAGCAGACGTTGCAAAGTAATAACGCAATCGGAAACGAGCAGGTACTTCAACGACTATGCGTTTAATCCCTTCACTGCATCGTATTTTGCCCGATTAGGGCGAAAATCTTTTGCAGTTTTTGCTCGCTATCGTTTCACCGATGCGTTCAACTCGGAAGTGTTGCCGATAGATCTTCCACCGCTGACTATTGGGTTGCATTTCTTCTAAAAAATTTGCAAAAAACTGTATTATTTTACCCTGACAATTGGCTATTTTAACCTGATGTCGGGGTATTTTTTTCGGTATTGAATCGTATGCTTTAAACATACTCAAAAATGAAACCTCATTTTTTTGGTTTTCTAAATTCAGAACTCCTGACTTGGCATTTTTTATTTTCTTGAAAAAGAAAAGATAGTGCTAAATGCTACCGTAAACTAAAAAAGTCATATCTTTGCGGCTCATCTAATTTTAAATTTTCAATACCTATGCAACTTCAATTGCCATTTTTTCCGGAACACACCAAATACATCAATTCCACCTTGGGCTTATTTGAGAAAGAGGGCTATGTCTATTATCTTCATAATGGCAGTCCGATTTACTGTCATGAAAAGGGCGACAGGAATAGTTATCGTTTTATCGTAGGCAATCTGATTCACAACAAATTGTGTACGATAAGCGAGTTTCATGAATCTCTTGGCGAAGCCCGTAAAAACATAGAACGTTACGCCAAGACGTTTCGCGAGAGAGGAGCGGAGTATTTTTTTTCACGTAAAGAGACTCGCGGTCAATGTCACAAGCTCACTGCCGATCTTATGGCAGGAAAACAGGAGCAGTTGGATGCAGATATCAGTCAATACCGCATAGCGAAAGACTTCGGGATTAGCGAGGCTGCCATTCGTTATCACCTGAGAAACGGGAACTTAAAAAAAAGTGAAAAAAATGAAATAGTTTCTATTGGGAGTTCGCCCAGTTCCCCCAGCGATCGCAACCTTACTTACCTGCTCCCAAGTGAGATCATCGGCATGGCCTGCAACCGTGTTGAAGCGCGTGTTTCAAGCGCCTTTGGTCTATCTTCTGTTACCCCTGTCCGTTTTGAATCCTGCCAGAGTATCCCCGGCGGCGGAGTGATGCTCTTACTGCCCTTTTTGATCGAATGTGGCTTGTTAAGTTACCGGTCATATTATGGACAATGGTTCGTTATAAAATTACCCTTTTTATGCTGCTATTAAACCATATTTACAGAGTTCTATGATTTTCTGTTTATTTTTTGCAATGTTCGGGTTTATCGCGAACACGGTAATAAATCGGTCTAATAGCATTTTGTTGTGAAACAGGGTTTTATAATCAGCCATAGAGAATGGCTCCGCGTTTGATTTTCTGGTATCCACCCAATGTATTTTAGCTAAATTGACGGCAGTCAGAGCAGCATTGAAGTGAAAATTGAGTTTGTTTTTACTTCTCGCCTGGCAATCTTCTAATCCACAATGCTGCTTGGCATCCCGATAAAGAAACTCAATTTGAAAACGCGAGCGGTAACAGGATACGATTTTCATCCCATCCATTTTCAGGTCGGTTGAGAAATAGAGTTTTCGCGCCACCTCTTTTCCGTTTTTGTAAAAAACAGTAATGGAAAGGTTGATGTTTCTTCCGAAGGCCTTACAGTAAACGATGGCATGATAAACTTTTAACTCTTTGGTATTGTAGCAGATGGAGAAATAGTTTTTGTCAGGGTCAGCTGCATTTACCCGCCCTGCATATTTTTTGGGCGCTCCTCTTTTTCCTGTTTTTGGTTCCCTGTTGAGATAAAACAGTACGGCGTCGTCACGCAAACGGCTAATGAAATGCATTCCCAAAGACAGCACAGTTTGTACCACTTCCGATTTTGCAAAATAACTGTCGGCAACCAAATAGTTGGTTAATTCTTTGAAATACAGGTAATTTTCTTTGATGATTTGGCAATAATACTGTAAGAGGTTCACATCTTTTGATTTTGGCGTTTGAATGGCATTCAGATGAAAGGCAGTATTGCGGATAACATCCACTACGGCAAAACCACAGATATCCAGACCCCATTTTGCTCTACCGGCACAGCCTGACCAGTACATGCCAAGTCCAAAGGTGTGTTTTCCGCTCTTTTTGATGTAACTCGGGTCGAAAGCCACGATACATTCTGTGATTCGTTCCTGAATCATAGACAGATTAAAGTCTTGAAAATTGAACTTGTTTTCAAAGTTGATTCTGAAATACTGTTCGCATTTGTTTGAAAAACGGCTCATTTGTAAAAAATTTATCTTACCTTTGATGCTCGAAAAACAGGTGAGGGCGTTGATGATAAATTTTTGTCGGCACTCTTTCAAAGTTTTTAAATGAATACAATGGGAAAACACATTGATAATCAATGATTTGATGTTTGGATAACGATTGTTGGTCATGTCTTAACAGATTTTGGGTAAAATCCACTAAAATAGTGATTGCCAATTTGTTATCCAAACTTTTTAACATCTTTTTATCAACAAGTTATCAACAATTCTTCTGATTTTTAAACGATTATACGATTTTATAACGAACTATTGTAATAAAAATACGTGAAATATAAAGTAATTACTCAGGTACTATTTGAAAAAAACACCTAATAAAAATTTTGTCGATTAATAGACAAATAAATTTGCGTATTACAAAATTTTTCTTACCTTTGCGCCAAATTTTTAAATGAAAAATTGATATGAAACGCTTGGTATTGAAAAATAAAGATAGTGTCGTCAATCAGATACGAGGCTATTTAGAGAATAATTCAGAAGCAAAATTCATTCATCGCTTACAGGTGGTACTTCTGTTTGCGGAAGATGAAGATAAAAGTTGTGACAGCCTTGGCGCCCTGTTTGGTCACTCCCCACGCAGTATCAGTAACTGGGTGAAGAAAGTAAATCAAACCGACGACATCGAATCGCTACGCAGTAAACTCAAATCTGGTCGTCCGTCTCGACTGACGAAAAACCAAAAGGAGGCGATAAAAACTGTTTTGCGTGAAACGCCTGAAAAACATGGTATGCAGGGCAAAAGGTGGAACGGCAGGATTTTGGCATCTTATATTAGCCAACATCATGGTATTGCGCTGAACGCTCGTTCTTGTCTTCGTCTTATTAATCATAAATAAACCGCAATTACATATGTCCATTTATTTGCCCCCGGATTTTCCAGTCATTGATATAGAGAACGTATTGAAGACGCTCCAATCCCATATCAAATTATTGGAGCATACCGTCAACGAACAAAAGATAGAAATCAGTCGACTAAATTATCGTCTGGGGAGCAAAGACAAAGATATTTTGATCTTGAAGCGAGAAATCAAGGCGCTTGAGGAGAAACTCTCCAAATATGAAAAGCCGGTAAAAGACAGTCATAACAGCAGTATAGCGCCATCTCAGGAGGCTATTGGTAGCCGCGAATTGCGACGTACGACTTCTCTGCGAAAAAAATCAGATAGAAAAAGTGGAGGACAACCCGGGCATCCGGGTTTTACGTTAGAACAAACGCCAACTCCGGATCACACTGTTGAACACGCGCCCGATTTTTGCCTGCAATGTGGACGCTCGTTGACCAATGAACTATCAGAACCTTTGGCAACAAGGCAGGTGATCGATTTGCCGGAAATTATAAAACCGGAAATATATGAGCACCGCATTTACGGAAAACAATGCTCCTGCGGCTGTTATAACAAGGGAACTTTTCCCGCCGAAGCTAAGGCGCCGGTATGTTACGGTCCTAATATTCGAGCCTTGATTACCTACTTTCATACCGTTCAATGTATTCCTTATGAACGGTTATCTGAAACACTTCGGGAATGCTTCAATGTGGAATTAAGTCAAGGAACGATAGACAATATACTGAACTCCATGAAGGCAGACTCTGAAGATATCTATGAACAAATTCGTTTGAGAATAACACAATCGCCGGTTGTTGGAGCAGACGAAACAGGCGCTAATGTGGGGAAAAAACTTCAATGGATATGGGGATTTCAAACCGATAAGTTGACCTATCTATTTCACGATCCCTCGCGAGGCAAGGGCGCTATAGATAAACATTTCTCAGATGGATTACCCGATACAACGCTTGTTACAGACCGGTGGACGCCATACTTCAGTTGCTTTGTAAAAGAACACCAACTCTGTCTTGCTCATCTGTTGAGAGAATTGACCTACCTTTCGGAGTTGGATAAAAATCAAATTTGGTCATCCGCCCTCAAAGAACTCTTTCAGGAGGCCATCCATAAAAGAAAAACAATGGAGTGGGAAATGATACCCAGAGAAGATATGCTCAAAAGATTGGACAGCCTGCTTGGCGAACCACTGTACACATTGCACGAGGATTTTGGACGCCTGCAACGAAGCCTGCTCAAACACAGAGACAGTATTTTCAGGTTTTTGTCAAATCCTGCTATTCCATACGATAACAATGCTTCCGAAAGGTCTTTACGGTTGTTTAAAATAAAACAAAAAATAAGTGGTTGCTTCCGTTCTGATAAGGGCGCTGATATGTATACGCAACTACTATCTATTGCCGACACCTCTAATAAGAATGGAAAGTCAAGATTTCAGGCGCTCAGGCTAATAGCCAGAATAGCCCGAGTCGCTCGTGAATGAGACCAAAAGACTTTCATTAGTATATGCGTACCTTGATAACTCAACGCGGCACAAATATGAAGGGATAGGAGAAGAGACCTGAGTAGTTACAAGCAACGCTCATTATGTTAAAAAATGTTAAAATTTTGGCAATGTCTTTATATTCTGTTTTTATGGACGCCTCCTCATATCAAGTGGAGCGCCTTCACTAATGACTGTTATTTGCATCCGTGTATTAATTTTTTCTGAACCTTTCCCTGAAAATATCATCTCATTATTTCCTTTTTCATCATGCACAAATAATCTGATTAGTCAGCAGGGCAACCGCATCAAAATATAGTGGTAGTCTGCGGATAATTTTTCTTACCCAATTTGCATAGCCATATTGGAAGTATTTGAGAAAATCATTCCCCAAGGTGCTACTCCATTCGAAAAAAAAGACCTCCAATTACCACCAGCAAATTTCTTTGATACCATCATTTTACAGAATCTTATCATATTGCTCTCTCAATTCTATTAATATGCACATATTTTGCGCAATACGATTTGTGAAAGTCTCCCAAACAAGGCATACCTGTCCCATTAACCTTTTTACAGACTGACTGTAATCAGGGTCGGATGACGGTTCGGGCTTCTTCAAGGTTGCTCATCATCGGTTTGATTTGGTCAGCTAACGATGTTTCAGCCCTGTAGCCAATCATTTTGATGGTACCCATCAGCAGCATCTTCCGCTGTAAGTATCCGATAAATTATCCGGAACTTTGAACGTGCTGGAATCTTTGATGCGCACATCGAACCCAACCGGTGATTTCCTGTTTTCCCGCCATTCACATAAAGTGCATACAAACCGGCCACTGCAATATAAACCCTTGCAGATTTTATTGTTTTATCAACAGTAAATTTGATTTTGATTCAGCGTTGATCGATATAGATTTAATTCATTTTGAAATAACACTGTAATCATAAGCCTGTATTTCAATCGGGCCAAGCAGACCGGAAGACTGAAGCGGTGAATCAGCCTGCCATGGGTTAACCGTTGTCCATGTAGGACGTTCATTTTCAGGTAAATGCTGGTCGCCTATCAGACGATTTTGCCAGTTGTTCACTACGGTAACTTCCAGTTTATTCTCCCCCTTTTGAAGATAATCCGTTACATTCAGGCGATAAGGATAAGTCCATACGCCGCCAACGTATTGCCCGTTTAACTTTACTTTTGCCATTACCATGACTTTGCCCAAATCGATATATAATTCCTTCGAAGGCAGATGGTCTAATGTAAAATCGGTGGTATAAACGGCTTCGCCTGAAAAATATCTAATCTGCCGGTCGTTTGAATCTTTCCAGTCGGATAAACTGCTAAACGTAACCGGCGTCTCCGGTCCTCGTTTCCCTCGTTCAAACAAAACCTGCCAGGGCGTGTTTACAGTATGGATGACCTCTTTGGGCTGAAAGTTCGGTTGCTTACCCGATACGCTACTTCCTTTACGGAAAACAATAAATGTACTTTCAAATCCGTCTAATTCCAACGAAAGAGCAGTCGTATTTCTGTTTTGTCTGTAAACCGGCAAACGACGGATTTCTGCCGTTAATGGATTCCAGAGTTCGGGTTGCCAACCTGCCGCAACGCGAAAACTGCATTCAAAAGACACCTTTTTGTCGCTTTGATTGGATACGAAATAAATTTCACCTTCATTCATCGTGCGGTGAATATACAAAAGAGGGTCGTTATCTGCTGTTTTAAAGTCGGGAAGTATACCCAATTCATCAAGCGCTATCTGCAAGTCTGTTCCCCGTCGAAATACTTTTCCTTTCCCAAAACTGTTTTGCGCAAACAGTTCCTGCCCTAAACGCTGCACTTCCCTGTCTGCTTCAGGATACCCAGACAGGCTCGGAGAATAAACGGGAGGGTCGCCGTATACTGCTAATCCGCTCTCTACCATATATTTGATTTTCTTTAGCAGTTCGGGCCTCATGGATTTTTGGTCAGGCAACACCAACAAACGGTAATACATTCCATCCGGTAATGTCAGGCGGCCATCCTCAACCGTAGCCCGTGTCATCAGCGCTTCGGCATTAATATAATCAAAAGAATAACCCTTCGGCAACTTTGGGTCTTCAATGCCGGTCATTTTAGGCGCATCTTCTCCAATGAAATATGCTACGTCAGCAACGTAAGTTCCCTGCTGCAACATGAAGTTTGCCCGTCGCAGGTAATCAGTAAATACCCCCATCTGACTAAACCAGGTGTTTTTGCGGTGAAAGTCGTTTCCAAACCATGCGCTCATGCCCGGATTACGGTCTTCGTAGGGTTGATGTATGTAAAGGTGCAGCAGGGAAGCATTTATCCCTTCGGTAAAAAAACGGTCAACACGCTGTTTCATGTCGTTGGGATAACGTCCGAAATTAGGCCCGCCGCTGGTGCAGGATTCAGCCCATACACGTCTTTTCCCGTAGATGTGGGCGCATGACGAGGCCGCCCTGTTTTCAATATCACCCAATTCGCCTACACTCCAAAACTCGCCGGCCACTTCGTCTGATTGTCCGCCATATTGCAGAAATTCGCCGGGAAATCCCCAGTGTCCATAATTTTCTAACCATGTGGTCAAACCGTGTTGATGGCATATATCCCGTAAGCCGCCAACATAATCATAAGAGATGCGGTCGGCAATCAGACGACGCAAATCCCAAAGGAAACGGGAAGAAATATCTTCGCTGCCTACGACTTTACCATGCATGGCGGGCAAGTAAGAAATTGGATGGTAATCATAAACCTCCATGAAACGTTCAATCATATCGTCTGTCCAATTCTGCCCTCCGGTTTCATAGCTATCCTGAACCGCTATTTTAAAACTTTTACGGTCAGCTTCGGGTACGCGGCGAAGTATTTCTCCCAGAAAGGCGTCAAAATGAGTGGCAACATGCTTTTTGCTCATTTTATCTATTTCTAATCCGGTTGCTTCCGGAGTTGCAGGGCTATTGGTCACCCCGGTTGTTTTCATTTCCATGCAGGATATTGTCCAATCACCTTCGGGCGCATCCCATTTGAGCGTTCCATCAGCAGAAAGGAAAGCGGTTAAATCCATTACTTTGTCATGAGGAATTGCAAATCCGGTAGATAATTCATACCACTCTTGCCTGGGCCACATGTAGGTAGGCCAGTAGGGAAGAGGATACTGATACATTTTTGCCAAAGTTTGCTCCGGATAACGTTCAACAACAAGTTCGCCGGAAAGTATGGCCGTTCCCTCTACAACGCCAGGCGCTTCC
>Ga0099364_10013791_pt1 | contig 10813 bp, 12 predicted proteins | sample TergutTh196P3_FD_73070 | JGI IMG/M metagenome (GOLD analysis project Ga0099364, IMG submission 73070) | Microcerotermes parvus P3 segment gut microbial communities from Pointe-Noire, Republic of the Congo - Th196 P3 | ecosystem: Host-associated > Arthropoda: Insects > Digestive system > Gut ...
AACATTAAGCTACATGTCAAGCCCCTGCCCGCTTTCGTAACGAGGGCGCCGCCGCAGCGGCGGGTGTTTTTCCTGTATCTGTATTGACATACACACAGTGATGGTGTATGATATAAAACATCATATAAAAACGAAAAGAGGTTGCATATACATGAAGAATATTATTATAGGACAGAGCGGCGGACCGACCGCCGCCATCAACGCCAGCCTTGCCGGAGTGGTTCGGCAGGCCATGAGGAGCGGCGAGATCGGCGAGATTTACGGGGCGCTCAACGGCATAGAGGGTCTTATCGGGCGGCGTATTATAAATCTCAGAAGCAGCATAAAATCCGCAGAAGACTATGACCGTCTTGCCGCTACACCCGCTATGGCGCTTGGGTCATGCCGCTACAAAATGCCCGCTCCTCCCCACCAAACCTATGATGAGATACTACGCATATTCAAGGATTACGGCATAGGATATTTCTTCTACATCGGCGGGAACGATTCTATGGATACCGTGAAACAGTTGTCTGCCTTTTTTAAGCAAAAGGGTGAGGACATCCGCTGTGTTGGCGTACCAAAAACCATCGACAACGACCTGCCCTGTACCGACCATACCCCGGGATTCGGTTCGGCCGCTAAATATATATCGGGTTCTATTGCCGAACTTGCCCTCGATTCGAGTGTGTACGATATGTTCAGCGTTATTGTAGCCGAGGTCATGGGCAGAAACGCAGGATGGCTCACGGCGGCATCGGTCTTAGCGCGTGACACGGGATGCGGATCTCCGCAGTTGATATATCTACCCGAAACCCCGTTTGATCCTGATGATTTTATCAAGAGAGTATCCGAATACTCAAAGAAGAAACAGCTGCTGATTGTCGCCGTTTCAGAGGGGATCAAGGATAAAGACGGCGCATATCTCAGTGCATCAGGGGCGAGTGTAGACGGATTCGGTCATGCGGCTTTAGCAGGAGCGGGCAGATATTTAGAGAGCCTCATAAAGGACAGGCTTGGGTGCAAGGTTCGCAGTATCGAGTTCTCGGTACTCCAGCGAGCGGCTGGACACTATACCTCGGCAACCGATATATCGGAAGCTCTCCGCATCGGCGAGGAGGCCGTCATTGCCGCACTGAGCGGACAGACAGGCGTTATGATGACACTCGAGCGTGTGTCAAACAGTCCCTATCTTGTTAATTTCGGCTCCGTTCCCATAGAAATGTGCGCAAATCTTGAGAAGACCATCCCTGCCGAGTGGATTATAGACGGATGCGATGTCAGCGATGAGATGGCGGAATACCTCCGTCCTCTCGTAAAAGGAAACGCCCCCTCATTTGAAGAAGGGGTCATGCCGTCCTATCTGTATTTAGACAAGACGATTGTATGAAGATAAAGATAAATAAAAATGATCTGTTTATATATTTAGGCGTTATAGCCTTTGCCCTGCTATTCATTTTAGATCAGGGATAAGCATAGGCAGGGATATAATGGGATCTATGGCTAATACCCTTGTGCTTGCCTATATCGGCAGTTCGCTGACGGTGATACTCCTGCTTATTGTATACTCCGGAAATTTCACCGAGCTTTTCAACAGAGAATCTGTCATTGTCGAGTTTCTTCAGGCGCTTATCGGCAGTCTGGGTATTCTGCTCACCCTGCCTCTGACAGCGGCGGTCTGTGCGGTTCTACTCAGGCGTGATAAGGGGTAGGATACCCCCGTTCCAAAACGCAGTTCCTATCAGGACTGCGTTTGCTCCTGCCTGCAGCAGTTTTTCTGCATCACGAGCGGTGGATATGCCGCTTTCGCTTATGATAAAGGCATCCTTGGGGGCGAGTTTTATCAGATCGAGGGTTAGATCGACCCCGCCGCTGTCTTTTTCCAAGACAGTTATGTCTTTGTTGTTGATTCCGATTATTTTTGCGCCTATCTTCTTGGCTAACTCCATCTCCTGCGGGGTATGCACCTCTACCAATGGCTTTAGACCGATAGACAGAGCCTTGTCGTGGAGCGCCGCTATGTTATTAGTGGTTGCACATATCAGCAGAACGCCTTTAGCGCCGCAATCGAGGGTTTGGTACAGATCATCCTCGGTCTTGATGAAATCCTTTCGCAGGACGGGTATGCTGACCGCATTTGCTATAGATCGCAGCAGGTCAAGCGAACCGCCGAAGTGCTTGCTCTCCGTAACGACAGACAGACCCATAACCCCCCTTTTTTCGAGATAGCGAGCCGCCTCAAGGGGATCTCTCCCCTTGAACAGATCGCCGTGTTTGGGTGACACAGGCTTAAAATCAATAATAACCTTAGGTATAATAGAATCGGAAAGTATCTTTGAATGGTTAGAATCAGAAAGCATTTGACATTTCCTTCAATTCGTTTAGTTTTCTTTTAGCGGCGCCGCTGTCGATTATCTCACGGGCTAACGACACTCCCTGCTTAAAGTCGTCCGCCTTGCCGCCTACCACCAACGCTCCTGCGGCGTTGAGAAGAATCGCATCCTTGCCGCTGTCGCCGATACTGCCGTCGAACACGCCTGTAATCACAGCTGCGTTATCATCGGGAGTGTTGGACTTTATATCCTCTAATTTGCATCTGCTCAGCCCGAAATCTTCGGGCGCTATCTCATATGTTTTGACCTGGCCGTTGCTGAGGTGGTTGATACGGGTTTTACCCAGCAGCGAGATCTCGTCAAGACCGTCAAGACCGTGGACAAACATGGCGCTTGTGTACCCAACCTCTTTGGCGACATAGGTCACGGTATCGAGAAGTTCCGGTTTATAGACACCCAAGAGGTGCCTCGGGGCAAATGCCGGATTTATCAGCGGGCCTATTATGGTGTAGAAGATGGTCTTGATTCCAAGATCGCCCTCTGCGGGAAGAACCTTGCACATAACGGGATGGAACAAGGGCGCATACAAGAACGCAATCCCTATCTCTTCGATCATTCTTTCGACATTGCCGGGAGTGAGGTTTATATTAACCCCCAGAGCCTCCAATACATCGGCGCTTCCTGACAGGCTGGCAAGGGATCGGCTCCCGTGTTTCGCTATGGGAATCCCGCCTGCGGCGGCTACTATCGATGTTGCGGTTGATATATTAAATGTCGACAATCCTCCTCCCGTTCCGCAGGTATCCATAAGTTCTTCTGATACATTCGGGCATAGAGGTATACAGTTCTCACGCATTGCCTTGGCAAAATGAGCAAGCTCATCCTTTGTTGCCCCCTTCATCAGCAACGCCACCTGAAAGCCCGCTATCTGAACATCGCTGACATCTCCTGCGTTGATGGCGGCTATAAGTCCGCTGATCTCTTCCCCCGTCATCTCCTTGTGGTTTGTAACCTTTGATAATACTTCTTTATACATTTTCACACATCTCCTTAATATATTTTTTTATATAGGGCGAACTCTCTCCGCCATGCTCTGCAATGATCTTCACAAATGCGCTTCCAACTATTATGCCATCGGATATTCTGCGCATTTTTTTTGCCTGCTCGGGTGTTGATATTCCGAACCCTATGCAGACGGGTATGTCGGTAACCTCTTTTATCTGGCGTACTATATCTGCAAGTCCTTTGTCAAATTCGCTGCGTATTCCTGTTACCCCCATCGATGAAACAAGATAGATAAATCCCGTGGCATCTTTGGCTAAGGTCTGTATCCTCTCGGCCGATGTTGGTGCGATCAGCCTGATTAGATGGATATTGTATTTCTTAGCGTAAACCGCCGCCTCCTCCCTCTCTTCAAATGGCAGATCGGGAATGACAACGCCGTATATACCACATTCTCTTGCACGGCTGAAGAATCGCTCATATCCGTATACAAAGACGGGATTGGCATATGTGAGTATGACCATTCTGTCAAAGGTTACCATCTTGAGCATATCGAATATTTTGTCGGTGGTCGTTCCGTTTGACAATGCCCTTATGTTAGCGGCCTCTATAACCTCACCCTCGGCTATAGGGTCTGAGAAGGGAATCCCGATCTCAATAATGTCGCTGTATTCGGCCAATACATCTATAAACTCCCGTGTTTTTTCGAGAGACGGGTCTCCTGCTGTGATAAAGCTGATAAATTTACTCATATAGATCCTCCCCCTTGTATCTGGCGATACTCGCTACATCCTTGTCTCCCCGTCCCGACAGATTTATTATGATTATATCATCCTTTTTATAACCGCCCGCAGTCCCCATGGCATAGGCTACTGCGTGGGCAGATTCAACGGCCGGAATAATACCCTCGGTTCTCGATAGATACTCAAAGGCATCTACCGCTTGGCTATCGGTAACGGCGGCATATTTTGCACGCCCTGTTTGGTGCAATCGGGCGTGTTCCGGCCCTATTCCAGGATAGTCAAGACCTGCCGATATAGAATATACAGGGGTTATCTGACCGTATTCGTCCTGACAAAATAGCGACTTCATCCCATGGAATATCCCCGTAGTTCCGTTGGCTATAGTAGCTGCGTTTTGAGGGGTTTCGACACCCAATCCCGCCGCTTCACATCCGATAAGCTCTACCTCGGCATCCTCTATAAAATGATAGAATGCTCCGATAGCATTGCTCCCTCCTCCGACACAGGCAATGACAGCACGGGGAAGTTTTCCCTCGATCTCAAGTATCTGCTGACGTGCCTCGCGGCTGATAACGCTCTGAAAATCCCGAACCATAGTAGGGAATGGGTGAGGGCCCATGACCGATCCCAGCACATAATGGGTATCGCTGACCCGTCTTGTCCATTCACGCATGGTCTCGTTGACGGCATCCTTGAGCGTCTGTGTTCCCGATGTTACACAGTGAACCTTGGCCCCCAACAGATTCATGCGTCTAACATTCAGCGCCTGCCGCTCTGTGTCTTCCTTTCCCATGAATATCTCGCAGTCCATCTTGAACAATGCGGCGGCAGTTGCGGTAGCAACCCCGTGCTGACCCGCTCCCGTCTCGGCTATCAGGCGTGTTTTCCCCATTTCTTTAGCGATCATCGCCTGTCCCAACACATTATTGATCTTATGAGACCCAGTATGGTTAAGATCCTCCCGCTTGAGATAAATTTTTGCGCCGCCCAAATCTGCCGTCATGTTCTCGGCATAATAGAGCAAAGACGGACGTCCCGCATAGCACCTGAGCAGCTCTGATAACCGCTCGTTAAAGCCTGTGTCATCCTTGCAGCGGCTATAGGCGTTTTCAAGTTCTATAACGGCATTCATCAGAATCTCAGGTACATACTGCCCGCCAAATTCACCAAATCTTGCATTCATAAGCAACCTCCATTATTTTTTTAAGCGATTTTTCCCCATTCTCCTCAACACCGCTCGATATGTCTATGGCATAGGGATTTAATCTCATAGCCGCTCTTATGTTAGAGATATTTATTCCGCCCGCCATAAAAAACGGCTTGTCATTATATCCGTCAATATGCCGCCAGTCGAACATCCCTCCGGTCGAACCCCGTGTACCTTTTTGGAATGAATCGAAGAGCACAAAGTCGCAGTTTGTGGGTTTTATATCAGACCTCGTCCTCACTCTAAAGGCTCGTATGGCAGGGCAGGGCATAGCATATTCGCAGCTGCCGTGGAACTGAACGAGATCGATAATCCCTGATTCGGCAATGCTTTTTATATCGGCATAGGATTCGTCAATGAAAACGCCCACCGTCTTTATCTTGGGATCCAGCGCATTCTTGAGCAAACGGGCTGTCTCGAGATCTATCTGCAATCTATGGGGGGTTAGCACAAACCCCGCATAATCCACCTCGGCCCGATTTACATAATCGACATCCTGCAATCTTTTAAGCCCGCATATTTTTAATTTCATAGAATATTTCACCTCGTACCATTAGAACTCGTACCATTAGAATTTTACGCAAGAAAAAGCGTGTCTGCATTTCACCGACACGCTGTAATCTGTTTAAGACAAATAGGTTAAAACGAAAACCTCAAACAGGACGCGATTCAGTGAAACACACAGAAACACGCCAAGCCCAAGTATAAACTGCAGTCTGCAAACCTCTCACATGAATCCCTCCAAAAAAAGTGTAAAAAAAATTATACATGAATTATAACAGATAGGACAGCGGATGTCAAGAGGAAATTTGGGGAAGTATAAAATTACCAGATAAAATGGGATGTGTTGTGGGGAGTTTGTAAGGGAGAGGCAGGGGTTTTTAGTTATACGCTTATTTTTTGCGGGGCTTGTTTCCTGATTTCCTCAATCCGCTTTTGTATCTGTTTCGCACCTTTTTTAACATAGTCATTCTTTTCTTGCAATGTCATAGTAGACATTTTTATTGACTGCTTTTCTCGTATAATTCTGTTTGTTTCCGTAAAAGTCATATCAATCCACTCCTTCCTCTGCAACCATAGCCGCAGGCTGGATTATCGTAACCCTTCAAAAACGGAACGCACTTTATTAATATCATTATACCCCATGCGTAACGGAAATGCAATAGATTTTTTTGTTCTTTTTTTAACTACGAATTATTCTCTCTTAACCACGAAATGCACGAAAACCACGAAATGTTTATTAAGGGCGGTACGCACGGGGGTGACGGACAATTGACAATTTACAATGAACAATGGACAGTTGACAATTATCATCGGGGTGCCCTCGCAAGGGCGGGTGTTTTTTCTAATTGTGCATTGTCAACTATCAATCATCAACCATCCCCATGTAAATTCCATGTAATCATTATGTAAAATTACCCCTCACAGATCCTTTTCGTGTCTTTTCGTGCCTTTCGTGGTTGCGTTTCCTCATTTTGCATTCTTAATTCTCCATTCTGCATTAGCTTGTCCGGTATCTCACCGACTAAACAGGCTGAGTATCATTGGTGCGATTATACCCAGCGCGAGTATGAATGCCAGCACCGCTAATGCTATTCTCTTTTTTGGATTCATGTGCTTTAAACCTTCCTTTGTAATATTTTAACCGAGCCTGATTCGTCTGCGAACAGGCGGCAGATTTCCTTTGTTTCATCGTCGATACCAAGATCGATCACGATGATTTTCGTGCTGCTGCAACCCTGCCATCTTAGCTGGGTTAAGGCATCACGCAGCATCTGTTCTACATTTTCGACCCTGCCTCTGAGAGGTATTACCGACACAAGTTCCCGTTCGGTCTTGCAGCACATCAATTTGCGTTCGATAAACCCGATTATCTCCGCAAGTCCTATAACAGCGGAAAAGAGTATAAACCCATACGCTACATACAACCACATAATATAACCACCCTCTGATCAATATCCGATTGATAATCACATGATTATACTATGAAACAACAAATAATTTGGTGAATTATTTGTTTGCGGCGGTTAGCATTTCTTCTGCGTTTTGCAGCATAAGCTCGGTTATGGTTCCTGTGGACATTATTCGGGCCACCTCGTGTTTGCGTCCCTCAAAATCGAGTTTATTTACGGCTGTGGAGGTTTGTGCGGATCCGAATGTTTTTTCTATAAGAAAGTGGGTATCACCCAGTGCGGCTATTTGCGCTAAATGTGTTACGCATATGATCTGGCGGTTTTGGGCTGCCTGTTTTAGCTTGAGACCTATCTTCTGCGCCGCCTTCCCGCTCACTCCGCTGTCAACCTCATCGAAAATCATGGTAGGAATCTCATCCTTGTCCGCAAGTACATTTTTTATCGCAAGCATGATTCTCGACAGTTCCCCGCCCGATGCCGTTTTGGCTAACGGCTTGGGCAGTTCGCCTATATTAGCCGATATAAGCAGCTCGGCCTTTTCGGCGCCGTTTGCAGACGGCTCACAGGGCGACAGCTCTGCTATCAGCTTTACTGCGGGCATATCGAGAAACTCAAGCTCGTTCTTTATTCTACCTGCAAACTGCTCCGCTGATATTCTGCGTTCATTTGTCAGGAGTTCCCGAGTCTCAGATTCTTTGAGGATGTATTTTTGCTTGTGGGTTATTAGTTCAACTGTACGGACATCATACATCTCTATCTTTTCAAGCTCTTTTCGGCAATCTTCGTAATGTTGCAATATATCGGCTATGCTGTCTCCGTATTTTCGCTTTAATCTGTATATTTCATCTAAGCGGGTTTCGATCTCTTCCTGTCTTCCGGGGCTGAAGTTTGTCTCGCTCAAAAAGGACGACACCTGTGCCGCAAGGTCTACAACCTGATATGAGATCTCTTCAGCTTTTGAGGCAAGGTCGGCAAGGTCGCTGTAATACCCTGCGGCATGGTCAAGCGATGAGGTTGCGGAGTTGATTTTATCAACGGCTCCCTCAAAGTCGTCGTTACCGTTAAGTTCCATGTCTGCTGATGACAGACTTTCGGTTATGCGCGCCGCATTATGTATTGCTTTTGATTCGGTCTCAAGCTCTGTATCCTCACCCTCGAAGAGTGCGGCATCGGATATTTCCTCCATCTGTAGGCTCAGCTCGTCTATTCGCTGCGATTTTTGAGACTGCTCATTAGCTATGTCAGCAAGCTCTGTTTCTATTTTCCTGAGCGTTTTGTATATATGAGAATACTCGGCACGCAACGGCATTATGTCGCCGAATGTATCGATCAGATCGAGATGACTGTCGGTAGAAAAGAGCAGTTTTGTATCATGCTGACCGTGGATGTTGATAAGGGTATCGCCCAGATCCTTCAGCGATGCCGCCGTTACCGGAAAACCGCATACCCGTGCAGAAGATCTGCCGTCCGCCGATATTTCACGAATGATTATCAGCTCGCCGTCCTCTATATCGGCGCCCATTTCTTTTATTTTGCATATCTGCTCATCATCCAAATCACCGAACACCGCACTTATAACGGCCTTCTGAGTTCCCGTGCGAACAATGTCTTTGGAGACACGCTTACCCAGAATCGCCCCGATAGCGTCTATGACTATAGACTTACCCGCACCGGTTTCGCCCGTAAAGACATTAAGACCGCTATCAAACTCTATATATGCCTTTTCGATAACAGCCAAATTTTGTATAAAAAGAGCATTCAACATAAAAATCACCATCTGATATATAAAATTTTACAAAAAACACCCGCAATAACCACGGACGATCGAGGCGATCGTCCCTACACGCCCTCTCAGTCGGCGATAACCACGGGCGGCAGATTGCCGCCCCCTACAGACCGCCCCGCAATTTGTATGGGACGGTACGCACGGGGGTGCGTACCCTACGATGACAATTGTCTCGTCAGTGCTTGTGCGGAGTTTTCGCTTCTTGTCAGGATGAAGATTGTGTCGTCTCCCGCTATTGTTGCTATAACCGAGCTTAGGTCAAGTTCATCGATAGCGTGGCAGATTCCCTGAGCCATTCCGGGGCGGCATTTAACGGCGACTATGTTTCCTGCATAATCGGCGCTGAGTGATGCAAAGGACATGATTTCCCGCAGATTTCCGAGCGGTTCTTTCTTTTGGGCGTTCTTGCGTAAGGCGTACCTGTATCCGCCCTCAGGCGCAACCTCTTTGGTGAGATTCAGCTCCTTTATATCACGGGAGACGGTCGCCTGTGTTACATTGTATCCCGCAAGTTTTAGTTCCGCCAAGAGGTCTTCCTGGCAATCAATGTTTTTCGACAGTATTATTTCTATTATCTTATTCTGCCTGTTTGATTTTATCATGCTTTTTTACCTCATGCTCAATATTTTATTATAAAAATCTCTTCCGGTTATGTTGATAAGTTTCACCTTATTCCTGCTTGCTCCCACAAACAGCTCGTCATCCGGCAGAAAACGTATTACCTCGGTTCCGTCTATGGTAAAATATGTTTCGGTATCCTCTCCCCGCACCTTTACCGACAATCTTTTGTCCCGGCTGAATATCATGGTTCTTGCAAAAATAGAATGAGGGCATATAGGCGTCATAAGCACACAGTCTATCGATGGGTCTACGATCGGTCCTCCTGCTGAGAGAGAGTAGGCGGTCGAGCCTGTAGGAGCCGCAAATATCAGCCCGTCTGCACGATATTCGCCTACATGGCTGCCATCGCAGAATACATCCATGTCGATCATGCGTGACGCCTGCCCTCTTGAAAGCACAATGTCGTTGACGGCTCCGTATTCGGACATATCATCACCGCTCCTGTGAACTGCCGACAGCATGATCCTCTCGCTTATCCTGTATTCCCCTGTTATCAGCCGCTCCAAAAGATCCAGCTCATCATATTCCAGCGATGCAAGGAATCCAAGTCTGCCTTTGTTTATCCCAAGCATCGGCTTGTTTGCGTTCACAGCGTGTTTCGCCGTGTGTATTATAGTACCGTCACCGCCGATAGCGGCTATAATATCGCATGATTTTAGCTGGGTATCAAGGTCTGCAAACTCTGCAAAAGACAGTCCTATATCTCTGTGTTTTTGTTCGAGCAGTACCCCAGCACCTAATTTGTGCAGAACAAATCCTGCGCGGACGGTACATTCTTCGGCTCCGGGTTTATTCAAATTCGGCAAAAGCAGTATCTTCATGGCAACCTCCTAAACAATGCAGAATTAAGAATGCAGAATGCAGAATTAAGAATGCAGAATGCAGAATGACCTTTCCGTCAAGCCCCGGCGTGCCACCTCTCCCAAAGGGAGAGGCAAGGTGACGGCAATTAACAGTTGACAATGTACAATTGACAATTATTGTAAATACAAATTTGCTGGTAAAATAGAGTTAGATTTCTATAATTTCAAGCCCCCCGTAACTGTCCATTGTTCATTGTTCATTGTCAATTGTCCGTCAGGGTGCGTACCCTACGGGCGGCAGATTGCCGCCCCTACGAAGAAAAACACCCGCCGCTGCGGTCGCCCTTGTAGCAGACCACCCCGTCAAACACTATCGCAACTTTGTTGCGAGTGTTTGCCACCCCTCCCCAGAGGGGAATTGGAAAT
>Ga0099364_10013792_pt1 | contig 10813 bp, 11 predicted proteins | sample TergutTh196P3_FD_73070 | JGI IMG/M metagenome (GOLD analysis project Ga0099364, IMG submission 73070) | Microcerotermes parvus P3 segment gut microbial communities from Pointe-Noire, Republic of the Congo - Th196 P3 | ecosystem: Host-associated > Arthropoda: Insects > Digestive system > Gut ...
CTACCAACCCATTTTGGTGTGATCACTACCAACCCATTTTGGTGTGATCTTTAGCAACCCATTTTCAAGCAAATGGCATTCATGTGACTGGCAGTGTGATGAAGGAGAGGCAGCAGTTGTTATACCCAGTTCAGATTTATTTCAACAGTAATGCATCACGTAACATTGCTCTGTCTGGTCAGAGAAAGTGTTTACAGAATGTAGAGGTAATGCGGGAGTGCACACTTTTCCGGAAATGTGAGGAGCCATGTTAAAATTGTAGGTGTCTAAGGGCTGATATGAAGCAGGTTTCATATTGATGATCCACAAATATCAGGCATCACAATACAAAATTTAGTTGCCAAGGCAACCTGGTGCTCTGTACTTGTGCACCCCTGAGGTAACTGACTGTAGTGTAGGAGAGATTAAGCAATATGACACAAAATGTTGTGCACCAGTGCAACATGTATTGTAGCTGCTAGAGATATTTGTTGATACCAATTGAGCAGTTTCAAGGGCCATGAGAATTAAAAAAAAAAAAAAAAGAAAAGGGCGTTCAGCGGGGGCTCCGCCGCCGCTAAACGCCTTTTTCTCTCACACGCGGCTCGCGTCATTCCTAACGCAGTGAGGAATCTATTGAAACAATTACATGTTAATGATTTTTTATGCCATAATAAAAAAATAATGAAACCTGAAACCTCAAACCTGAAACCTGAAACCTCAAACCTGAAACCTGAAACCTCAAACCTCAAACCTGAAACCTCAAACCTCAAACCTCAAACCTCAAACCTCAAACCTCAAACGAAAAACTTTAAGAACTTTATAAACTTTATAACTTTCTTACTCCTTTTCTCCTGTCAAAAAGCACCTGAAACATATTTTTCGTCTGTAAGCGATAATCGTACTGTATTGGTTTATCTTGGTGTTGATAATAATTTTCGTGCTGAGGCTACACAAAAAATCAATATTTTAAAAAATAATTGGGACATATCTATTGATGGCAATTTGTTTGTGTATGCCGACACAGGAAAAGAGCCTGTTTTGGTACATATTTACTATGACAAACAGTTTGGTAATGTGGCAGATACCATTGAATATTTGCCTTATGAAAATTCTGCAGATCCTGCAACGCTTACAGGAGTATTAAATAGAGTAAAAGAGTATCGTCCTGCAAATTCTTACGGGATGGTAGTGCTGTCGCATGGTACAGGCTGGTTGCCCGCAGAAATGTCAGCACCCGACATCGCACTGAAATCAATTATTATAGACACAACGACCGATGAAACAGACAATTATATGGAGTTATCCGATTTTGCAGATGCTATTCCTTATAAATTAGACTTCATTGTTTTTGATGCCTGTTTTATGGCATCGGTGGAAGTTTGCTACGAACTAAAAGAGAAAGCAGATTACATTGTTGCTTCCCCTGCCGAAGTATTAGCGCCCGGTTTTGTATATTCGTCAATGATGCGGCATCTGTTTAAAAATCAGCCTGATTTAGTAGCCGTTGCAAGTGAATTTTACCAATATTACGATAACCAGAGCGATTATTATCGTTCTGCAACCGTCAGTGTAATAAAAACGTCCCACTTGGAAGATTTAGTCCAACTATTTAAACAAAACTCTTCCTCTTTTGAAGTCGGCAAGGAGAAAGTGTCTGATTTGCAAACATTCGGCTACGGCGCACAAAAAATCTATTTCGACATCGGCGACTATCTTAATAAAATAACGTCCGAAAATATTTCACAAATAGAAACGGTGCTTAACCAATGCGTTGTATATAAAGCATATACGCCAACGTACTATTCAGCGGGAACGGGCAATTTTAGTCCAATCAATGCTTTCAGCGGTTTATCTATTTATATTCCGCAAGAAATTTATCCTGAAGCCAATAAAGCATACGAAAAGCTTAAATGGGCAAAAGAAGCGGGGTATTTTTGATTGCGACCTTTGCGTTAAAAATTGTAAAAAATTAAAAATAAATTTTGTCAATTAAAATAATTATAGTAATTTTGTAATGTAAACAAACCATATTTAAAATGAATATACAAGAAGTTCATGCATATTTAATCGAGCATGATATCCGACCTATGCCACATAAGGTCGCTATCATGAAATATTTGTTGGAACATTTTCATCATCCGACAATAGAGCGAATTTATAATGATTTGCTACCATCAATGCCAACGTTGTCAAAGACAACCGTTTATAACACTTTGAAACATTTTTGCGAAAAGGAAGCGGCACACGCAATCTATATTGACGAAAAAAATGTCCGTTACGATGCCCACAAACAAACGCATGCCCATTTCAGATGCAAAAAATGCAAAGCAATCTACGACGTCCAATTAGATAAATTAGAGATAGAACCGTTAAAAGGCGAGGTCGAACTGCACGTCGAAGATACGCAGATATATTTTTATGGGATTTGTGAGAAGTGCAGATTGGAAAATTCGTAAAATTTTTCAGAACGAATTACCAATATTCAAATGAAACTGCCAAAATTTGTCTTTGTCGAAAATGGGTCGTGCAAAGTCTATGCCGATGGGACCGATTGGCGTTGAATATCTCAACCCAGCACCCGCCGAAAAGCGCAATTCGTTCAAACGAAAATGATTAGATTGTCGCCACACGTTTCCAATATCGCTGAATACGACCAAACTTAAAGGTCCGCGTATATTTATTCGTGGCTCGATGTTTATTTCTATGAGGCTATTTCCACCGATAGGGATTCCATCTTTGTCTAATGGTCCGAGTTGCTGCCGCCCCCAGCCGCGAACAGAACGACTTCCACCTGCAAAAAAACGCTCCTCAACAGGAATATAACTGCCTTCCCCTGTGGGAATTACCGAACCAATTTTAAATTTCGTTGCCGCAACTATCCGATAATTCAAACTTGTATAATTTTTTACCTCAAAAGTATATTTGTAAAACGGATAAACCCCTTTGATTATTATGTTGTTAATCTTTGTATTGAAGGCTACTGACCAGCCTGTTACAGGTTCAAAAGGGGGAGTAGAACTGTTATAAATTAACCCCGTTGTTAAGCCGTTTTTGGTATAATTACTTAATGCATCCAAAGTAGAAGTGGACAAATTTAAATCAGCAATTGAAGTAGTATCCAACACAACTTGTTCGTGATAAAGGTTTAATGAGCCGTTGATATATTTGGAAAATTTTTGTGTAAGCATTAGATTTGCGCCATAGTTCGTCAATTCATATCCGGGTTCTTTTAATTTTTTTGCAAAAGGCGAGAGGGCAGCGGTAGAATTTGGACCGAAAGCCGCTGGTTGTGTCAAAGTTGTTTCAATTCTGTAAGGTTCTGTTCCTGAATGTTTTGCATAAACATTTAATCTTTGTACACCGTAGGGAAAATTAAGTACGGTAAAGTCAATAAATCCGCGAAAATGGTCTTCACGTCCGTATCCTACACCAACTCTTGTTGCCGTGCGGGGGGCTTCGGTAATAGTAATTTGGACGGGTATATAATCATTGTGTTCCTGTGTTACCATTGCTTTTACCGATGCCACACGAAAAGCACCTAATTGAAAAATCTGCTGCTGCGTTTGGTCAAGTTTGTTGCGGCTATAAACATCGCCCGGCTTAAATGCAATTTGTTTATTTATTGTTTTTTCGGGTGTTCTTTTTTGCCCGCTAATTGATACATCGCTGAAATAACCTATCGGACCACGCTCTATTTCCCAAATAATCATCGCCGTTTTTGCCGTTGTATCTACGAAAATATGCGACATAGCATTAGCGTAGGGGTAGCCTCTGTTTGTCAGATAGATAGCAATATTTTCTTTGTCTTGGAACACAAATTCATCCCGAAAGCGCACTCCCTTTCTTGCCGAAAGCATATTTTTGTGCTTATCGGGATTGTTGTAAAGAAATTGTTCTAATTCCTCATCTTTATTGTTAAATAAAAAAGTAACAGAATTTGTTATAATAGGCTTATTTTCAATAATATAGAACGTTATTTTAATTTTATTTCGTTTTCCTTTTGTTTTGATAAGCGGCTCGCCGAATTGCACGTCTAAAAAACCTTCGCTTTGGTAGAAATGTTTTAACTCGGCAATATTTTTATTATAATCATTTTCAGAATAATATGAAATATTTTGTTTAAAATATTTTCTGCCAATTCTTGTAGATTGTGAAAAAGATATTTGTTCTTTCAGTTCTCGGTCGGTAAATTCCTTGTTACCTTTGAATTTTATTTTGCGGATAACATCATTTTCTACAGCATATATCCTTATTGAAACTGTAAACAATAACAGAAATATGGCAAAAGTACGGAATATATTCATTTTTTGAAATCAGCATCTGTTTTTTTAATCAAATTCAGATACAAAATTAGTAAAAAAATCTGTTAAAAAATTATTTTATGATAAAAAATATTTATCTTTGAGCCGTTTTTAATGAAATTTTTTTACCGATAAATTTTTATATGTCATTAATAATCAATGTAGAGCCGACTGTAAAAGCTTTGTTTCCTGAATTGAAATTCGGAATCTTTCAAGCAAAAGTAGAGGTAAATCCTTCAAGTGAATATTTAAAAGATTATATGCAGGAAATTTGCACCACTCTTGCTGAAAAAGTAACCTACGAATCAATTAGAACAATAGAAGCGGTTGAAAGTATGAAAAATGCTTACCGCAAATTAGGAAAAGACCCTAACCGATATCGTCCGTCGGCAGAAAGTCTTTTGAGACGTATTGCATCACATAAAAGTCTCTATTATGTTAATAATGTGGTTGATATATTAAATTTGATATCCGTAATGACAGGTTTTTCAATTTGCGGGTACGATGAAGATAAAATTGTCGGCGAAATAACGCTTGGAATAGGATTAGCAAACGAACCATACGAGGGAATCGGACGCGGCGAACTGAACATCGAAAACCTGCCCGTTCTCAGAGACAACATCGGCGCATTCGGAACACCTACAAGCGATTCAATAAGAACAGCAGTTACAGATAAAACAAAAAATTTTTTAATGATTTTTCCCGCATTTTCAGAAGGATTGAAAATAGAGGAAGCGTTGACAATAGCGGAAAATTTATTTACGAAAAAAAATTATCATTTTGTTTGTAACTTTTTAATACAATAAAACGTCTTACTTATATTAAAAATAAATATTAAAAATAGATAGAAAATTTTGAGGCACCTTTATAAGGCATGACAGAACAGGAATACAATAAGTGCGTGGAAAAACATGCCAACAATGTTTACCGCTTTGTCCTTAATAATATAAAGGATGAGGATAAGGCATCGGACATTGTACAAGATGCTTACGAAAAAATGTGGATACAACGGGCAACTATTGATGCTGAAAAATCGAAAAGTTATCTTTTCACGACGGCATATCATATATTGATAGACTACGTGAGAAAGGACAAAAGAACAGTTTCCATTGAGGAAACAAAAATATTGGAACCCGCTTATGATGATAGCGGTTATTCCGATTTGAGTGAAATACTTAATCAAGCATTAGAAATGCTGCCCGAAAAACAAAAAATGGTAATTATGATGCGGGATTACGAAGGATACGCATACGAAGAAATTGGCGAAATTACAGGACTTTCTGAAAGTCAGGTAAAAGTTTATATTTATCGTGCGCGGCTCTTTTTGAAAAATTATTTATGTAAACAAGAATTAATAATATGATTGACAACAAAGAACTTATAAACCGAAATAATTACGAAATAAAGGTAATTGATTATTTAGACGGTAATTTGGATAGCGACCAAAAAAGAGAACTTTTTGCCTTTTTGAACGCAAACCCCGACCTGCAAGTAGAGTTAGAATTGTTGCAAGACGCTAAACTTGTGCCTGAAAATGTAAATTATCCCAAAAAGTTCCAACTCCTCAAATCTACCGACCCCGAAATCGAAATGCCCGAAGCCGACTACCTGTTTATCAAACAGTTAGAAGAAGGATTAGATAGCCAAGAGCAAAGTCGACTGAACGAAATTCTGAAAATGTATCCTTCATTAAAAACGGATTCAGAAATTTATAAACTTACAAAACTTAACCCTCAAAATATAGTTTACAGTAAAAAGTCATCACTTTTAAGGAAAAATTTTGTTCCTAGAATATGGGCAACAATAGGAAGCGTTGCAGCCGCCGCAGCCGTTATCTTTTTTATTCTGAACTTATATAGCATTTTTCCCCGAACAGATGAAAATATTTATACCAACCTGATTGTTGAAACCATCGAAACCATCGAAACCATCGAAACCAACAAGACCAACGAAACCATCGAAACCAACGAAACCAACGAAACCAACGAAACCAACAAAACCATTAAAACCAACGAAACCATCGAAACCATTAAAACCAACGAAACCAACGAAACCAACAAAACCATTGAAACCATCGAAACCATTAAAACCAACGAAACCATTTATAAACAAACAGTACCGGTTGCCACTATTTCAAGACCAGAATTTCAGGTAATGCCAACAGTGAGAAAGGTAAACGCGTATGAAACAGGGCTAACTTTAATGATTCCTTATTATATAGATAACGTTAGGTTATTAATGGCTTATGAAAATATGTATGAAACAGAAGAAATTGAAGAATATGAAAGAAACGGACTACTTGTTGCAGGAATTTGGTTACTAAATAAAATTACATCACGAAATATTGTTTTTGAAAAAATTTATGCAGAAAATATACCAAAATAAGAAATATATGCAATGTTATTATTCATAAACCGCTTTATTGAGTGCGTCACCCTCCAAAAATAAAAATTTTCCCAAAAATTTTATTTAATTTTTATTTCTGGCACATTCTTTGTAGGTAAAAAAATATCAAATTATCATTAAGATATGCGTTCTTTTTTAGTTATTGTTTTTTTCTGTCTGTCGGTGATGGCTGTAAAAAGCGATGAGAGCGTATCGGCAGACAAAAAAAAGACGGTTTATGTGTTGCCAATTTTCGGTAACATAAACAATACGTCATGGATATATATGCAGCGTGCATTTGAGGAAGCAAAGTCCAATAATGCAGTTGTAATTATTTTGCACTTAAATACTTATGGTGGTGAGGTAGTTTTTGCTGATTCTATGCGGACACGAATTTTGAATAGCGATATTCCTGTCCACGTTTTTATTGACAATAACGCTGCGAGTGCCGGTGCATTAATTTCGATAGCTTGTAAAAAGATATTTATGCGCCCCGGTGCTAATATAGGAGCGGCAACGGTTGTAAATCAAACGGGCGATGAGATGCCCGACAAATATCAGTCATATATGCGTGCCACAATTCGTGCAACTGCCGAAGCGCACGGCAAAGATACTATTGTAGTTAAAGGCGATACAATTTATAAATGGAAAAGAGACCCACGAATAGCAGAAGCCATGGTGGACGAAAGAGTTGTAGTACCGGGGTTGATTGATTCCGCTCACGTGCTTACTTTCACAGCATTAGAAGCAATAGAACACGGCTTTTGTGACGGACTTGCCAACAGTATATCCGAAGTCATCGAACTTTTAGAAGTTGAAAACCCTGAAATCATTACTTTTAAGTCCACCTATTATGATGCCATAAAAGGTTTTTTGACAAGTCCTATTTTTCGAGGAATGTTGATTTTATTGATAATTGGAGGCATCTACTTTGAATTGCAGACACCAGGAATAGGATTTCCACTTCTTGCGTCTGTGGTAGCAGCCGTTTTGTATTTTGCGCCCCTCTACATTGACGGATTAGCAGAAAATTGGGAAATTGCCCTCTTTCTGATAGGAGTTGTATTGATAATATTGGAAATATTTGTTTTTACAGGTTTTGGAATCGCAGGAGTATTAGGAATAATTTTTGTCATAACAGGACTGACATTAAGTCTGATAGAGAACGTATCGTTTGATTTTAGCGGCGTAAAACCGGGTTCCTTTTTATCAGCAATGTTAACGGTAATTTGCGGAATTGGAGGAGCTTTTCTTTTTTCAATTTTGCTCAGCAAGCAAGTTTTGACACAAAAAACAGGAATATTTTCAAGAGTAGCACTGCATACAACGCAAGAACTTGATGACGGATTTGTTGGCGTTGATGCAACAATGTCGCATTTAATAGGGCGTGATGCCGTTACAGCAACAATTTTACGCCCATCAGGAAAAATCCTTATAGATGATGAGTTGTATGACGCTCGCGCAGTCGAAAGTTATGTAGAAAAGGGTGAAAATGTTAAAGTTACGAGTTTCACTTCGGGACAATTATATGTCAGAAAAAATAATTAATTTCAATTTAAAGAATGATTAAATGAAAATGAAATCGAAAAAAATGCCCAACAAAAAAAACGTCAATTTTTCGTCAGTTAAGACCGAAAAAAAACAGGTAGGAAAGTTTAACAAGCCACCGAAAGCAAAAAAACTTTCTGTTTACGATGATTTGGAAGGTGATGATTTTGATGATTATGACGATTTTGATGATTTGGATGATTATAACGAGTATGATGATTTGTAAATAATTTTAGAAAAAAACCAATAATGTGGAAAGATTCTCTTTCTTTTTCACGTAGAGAACAAAAAGGGATAACTGTTGTGTTATTTATCATTGTTTTGTTAATCTTTTTAAGGTTGATTCTTCCGGTTGTTTTTTCGACTTCCGGTGATGTTGTCTCAAAATTAGATTCACTCTATTTCATCGTAGATCCCGTTGAACCGACTATTGTACACAGCGACCTTTCGTCTGCACCTCCAAAATTAGAACTATCCGTTTTTGACCCAAATACGGTAACTTCTGAATTTTTGGTACAAGTTGGAGTAAGACAAAGAGTAGCAGACAATTGGCATAATTATTTGCAAAAAGGTGGAATTTTTAATTCCCCCGAAGATGTTAGGAAAGTTTACGGTATGGATAGCGTCCTATTGGCTTATCTTTTGCCGTACATGACAATAAAAGAGCCGCCAATATCAAAGAATAGTTTTGAAAAACCTGAAATTTTGGCAAAAATGAGCATTGATACGTTGATAATGCCCGAAAAAACGCCTATTCCAAAATATGTACGCAACGATTTAGATTTTATCATCGATATAAACAGTGCCGACACAAGCGAACTGATGCTGTTGCGAGGCATCGGACCTGTTTTAAGCCGTAGAATAGTCTATTACAGGAAGCAATTAGGAGGATTTGCAACCACAACGCAACTATTAGAAATTGACGGAATAATGCCTAAAGTATTAGAAGACAACGCTAACAATATAATGGTCGATATCGATTTAATAATCCCGATGAACATTAATACGGCATCAATCAGGCAGTTACGCGACCACCCATATCTTGATTTTTATAAAGCGAAAGCAATAGTAGATAAAAGGAAAAAAAATCAGTTCACAAAAATTGAGGAAATATTAGATTTAGAACCGTTTTCAGAGATAGATAGAGATATTATTCAATATTATTTATCGGTAAAATAATAAAAATTTTTACAAAAATTTGCAAAAATCAAAATAAAAGCTGTATCTTTGCAGCCCAAAAAAATAAACATATAAATATGATAATAGTACCAATTAAAGAAGGTGAGAACATTGAAAGAGCCTTAAAAAAATTCAAACGGAAGTTTGAAAAAACAGGGAAATTGCGCGAACTACGTTCACGTCAAGCGTTTACGAAGCCATCAATAATTAAAAGAGAACAAAAAAAGAAAGCGGTTTACGTCCAGAAGCTTCAACGTTTAGAAGACTAGAAAAATTTTTATTTTATGTCTTGAATTTTTCACTTTTTTTAATACTTTGTAAAAAGTGAAAAGATTTTTTTATTATGAATTATACCGAGAGTTTTTTGGGATACATTAAGTCTGAAAAGCGGTATTCACGTCATACGGTTATCGCATACGAGAACGATTTGAAACAGTTTTTTTCATTTCTTGAAGAAAATGACGTTACAAATCCTGTCGAGGTGAACTCAAAAACCATTCGCTATTGGATAGTAAATCTACATGAAAATAAAATTGTACCGCGTTCAATTCACCGAAAAATATCGACAATTAGGGCATTTTACAAATATTTGCAAAAAATGGAAATACGTGCCGATAATCCCGCAAAATTAGTTAATATGCCCAAAATACCAAAACAACTGCCAACATTCGTAAAAGAAAATGAAATGGAAATTTTGTTAGACAATATAGAAACCGAAACCGATTTTGAAAGCGTCCGAAACAAATTGATACTCGAACTTTTCTACGGAACAGGTATGCGATTGTCAGAATTGACAGGATTGAAAAATACAGACATCAACTTAAACGAAAAAATGGTAAAAGTTTTAGGAAAAAGAAATAAGGAGAGACTGATACCGCTGACAACCGAAGCAGTGCGTATTCTTAAAACTTATTTTGACAAAAAAGATGAAACATTCGGCGAAAACTTTTCTAACCAACTGTTACTGACAAAGAAAGGTGACAAAATTTATAACAAATTGGTTTATAGGGTAGTAAATTCATCATTAAATAAGGTGACAACCATAAACAAAAAAAGTCCGCACGTTTTGAGGCATACATTTGCTACAACTTTGCTGAACAGAGGCGCTGACATCAATGCCATCAAAGAACTGCTCGGACACGCAAATTTGAACGCAACGCAAATATACGCACACAACACGTTTGAAACATTAAAATCTATTTATAAACAAGCTCATCCGAGAGCATAGATAAAGGAGAATAACATAATGAACATTAAAATTCAATCTTTGCATTTCGATGCATCCGAAAAATTAGAACAATTTATTCGTCAAAAAGTAGGAAAAATTGACAAATATTATGACGGTATAATCAGTGCTGACGTAACGTTGAAGTTAGACAAGTCTGAAACACTTGAGAACAAAATTGCCGAAATAACAT
>Ga0099364_10013793_pt1 | contig 10813 bp, 9 predicted proteins | sample TergutTh196P3_FD_73070 | JGI IMG/M metagenome (GOLD analysis project Ga0099364, IMG submission 73070) | Microcerotermes parvus P3 segment gut microbial communities from Pointe-Noire, Republic of the Congo - Th196 P3 | ecosystem: Host-associated > Arthropoda: Insects > Digestive system > Gut ...
CGCTCCAAACTTATGCTTTCTACGTCGGCAGGCATATCGTCCCATGAGGTAATTTCCCTGCTATTACGTCCACCTTGAGGTAGCAAACTTGACAATCCTCCGGGCGGAACAACAACGTCAGTAATTTCAGGTATTTGTCTCAATTTATCAGCCAATACCTCAGCAGTATTTCCATAACTAATTCCTCCTGCCCTTGCCGCTTCTTCGTTGATTTCTTCATATACCATCAGCGAGCCTTTGTTTTTGAAAGAAAACCCCAACTCGCCGCTATTTTGCAGAAAAAACATTTGTTTCAGAATAATGATAGTGCAAAAAGCAAAGCCTATGCTAATAACCAACTGTACAACCACCGAAATTTTACGAAACATTTTTTTATTGCTTCGGCGAATAGACAAGTTCAGATTTCTTTGGCGGAAGATGAACAGTATCAGCCAAAAGGCTAACAATGAAACAACAATAACGCCTCCTACATAGATAAATGATTCAATAAAAATGTCGGATAAATTCATTTGAATATCCGAAAGTGTCAGGAAAGGCTTGTATACCAAATGTGTCATAAAAAATCCCAGTATAACGGCAAACAATAGCGTAATAATAAATTCTAACGATAGCATTGATAGCAGGGAAACCCCAGAAGCTCCACACACAACGCGCAATGCAAATTCTTTTTGACGTATTCGGAAGCGGCTCACAAATAGCGTCAAATAGTTGAAAAGCGAACAAAATATGACTAACAAACCGGATAAACCAAAAATCAAAACATGCTGAAATTTAACTTCCCTTTCAATATTAGGGTCGGTATAACGTATTTTTGTTAAAGGCGTCAAAGTCATCCTGCTAATATTACCTCTTTCTGCGCCGGTATTATGTTCGTAAAGTTTTTTTTCAAAGGCTTCGATGTTCGTTCTGGGAAAAAGTTCGAGAATCGTACTATACTCAGAAATACGCCACATTATGTCAGGATTTCTTATCATTGATGATATCATAAAATTATCAAACGGTTTTATCAAATCGAACGGATAATTACTTTGTTTTATCATTCCGTAAACAACTGCGCCAACCGTTAAATCTTCCCTGCCGTCGTTTACCTTTTTTCCTATCGGATTTTCATCTCCGAAAAACTGACGGGCTTTTTCGTGTGTTATGGCTATTTTTTTGTTTTCTGGAATCAGAAAATCCAAATTGCCGTCTAATATTTTAACATCAAACATTCGAAAAAAAGACGAATCGACCCTGATTGTCAATGCCTGAATTTCTATGCCCTCCACAGTAATTCTGCTTCCAAAATAGGCAGGAAGCAGCGAAACAGCATCTTTTATTTCAGGAAACGTTTCCTTCAAATAAGCAGCCAATGGGTTTGGGGTACGTCTATCGTAAGTTGTTTGACTGCGTGAACTTGGCATGTAAACCACATACATCTGCCCAACGTTTTTATGGAAACTGTCGAAAGTCATTTCGTAGCGTATCCACAGAGTCGCCAACGAAAAACAGGTAAAACCCACAGCAAGACCAATGACGCTAATGAGCGTCTGGTTTTTGTATTTCCGCATGTTGCGGAAAGCGATTTTTAGGTTGTGTTTGAACATATTTTTTAAGATTTTTGATTTTTATAATAATTACTTATTTCGCAGTTTAACGATCATATCTCCAATATACAAAGCCAAGCCTGCCCAGATGAGGGAAAAAGAGACAACGTGGGTTACAGAAAATAGTTCATGGAAAATGTGTATGCCGATAAAAAGTTTGATGGAGGGAGCAATGTATTGAAAAAAGCCCGTTGCATATAAGGGTATTCTGACGGCTGCCATACCGAACCAATACAGCGGCAAGGCTGTAATCGGTCCTGACAAAACGAGCAAAACGGCAAATAAAAGGTTGGGCGAGGCAAACGGGATTTCTATTGTCGAGCCTCCAAAAATGAGGTATCCTAATGCAATGGGGGCAACAAGGGTTGTTTCGACTGCCAACGCGCTCATCGAATCGTAATTCATTTTCTTTTTCAACAATCCGTAGGTTCCGAAAGTCAGCGCTAGAATGATGGCTATCCATGGGAAATTTCCGTAGTTGATCGTAAGATATGCCACGCCGGTTATGGCAAAGAAAAACGCGGCAAATTGTGTTTTGTTCAATTTTTCGCCCAGAAAAATCATCCCCAATACAATACACAATAAAGGATTGATAAAATATCCCAACGAAGCCTCAACAAGCCGTCCGGAAAGGACAGCAAAGATAAAAACGCCCCAATTGATTGAAACCAACAATCCTGTAACCGCCAATCCTGCAAGCGCTTTCCAATTTGAGAAATATTTTTTCAAATCAACTCTCTTTGTGCACAAACACAAAATCAGCGTAAAAACTGACGACCATAATATCCTGTGCGCCAAAACCTCCAATGCGGGAATCGCATCTAATTGTTTCCAAAAAAGAGGCAATACTCCCCAGCTCAGATAAGCCAGAATGGCGTAAATCACCCCTTGCGTATGATGTCTGACGCTTTTCATTTTAAAAAATCCATTATATAATTACTGTAACAACTGAAAACTGAAAACTGAAAACTGAAAACTGAAAACTGAAAACTATTCCGCCAATGCCTCGCAAATTTTGTCGATATAATTGACGGCAACGAATGAGGCTCTTTCTACAAAGTTTTGAATCAAGATGGAAAAAGCCAGCAAATGTCCGTTGCGCGCTGTCACATAACCCGATAGCGTACTGACGCCGGTAAGGGAGCCGGTTTTTGCCATCAGTTTGCGGTGCGCTGCCGAACCTCTCATGCGGTTTGCCAAAGTGCCGTCCACGCCGGCTATGGGTAGCGATTGCCTGAACAGTTCAAAATGCTCCGATTGGTGCATGTATTGCAGCGTTGCCACTAAAATTTCGGGGCTCAGGTAATTTTGATTGGAAAGCCCTGATCCGTCGACCATGCTGTACGACTGTGGGTCAAATCCCAATTGCGCCATAAATTGCCGTACCACTTCAATTCCTTTTTCTGTGGATGCCGGCTCGTTGGCATGATGTTCGTATCCCAGAGCATACAAAATCATTTCGGCGTTGAGGTTGTCGCTTTCCTTATTGAGCCGTCTTACGACTTCTACCAAACCGTGCGTTGCGAATCCCAGATTTTGCGCATCGGCGGGAACATGCATCGTTCCTGCAACGCGAATGGTACTGCCGGGAAATTGCGCCAACAGTTTTTCCGCGAAAATCGTTAAAACGTAAGTGCGTGGATTTTTGAGGCTAATCTGTTTTTCGTAGGCGTTTGCCGAAGCGGAAATAGTCCCCGACACCGCTATATGGTTTTGATTCCCGCTGTATTCGCGACTGAAGCGAAGCGTTCTTCCGGGCGGATTGGCGTTGCTCCACACGGTAGTTGCCTGGTTGATCACCTGTATGAACGAACTTTCGGGTTCTGTCCTGATGACGGGCGAACGGTTGGGCGAAGCCGGTATCACTTTCAGTTTCGCCACGCCTTTGTTCAGCGGGATAGGGGAAAGATAGGGCTGAAAAGCCTCCATATCATCGTCCCACGACCATGCTTTGCCCCAGTGTACCGAATCTGCCATCGACGCATCCAAATACAGATTGCCTGCGATACTGTTGACGCCGGCTTTCTTCACCAGCGAAATCAATGCGTTCAGGTCGACAGAATTAAGTTCGGGGTCAAAACCGCCAACTAAAAAAATGTCGCCTTGTAGCAAGCCCGATTCACGGATGGCTCCGGTATAATACAATCCTGTTTTGAAGGAATAATCAGGCGTCAGTACCGACAGCGCCGCCGCCGATGTGAGCAACTTCATGTTCGACGCCGGGCGGCACAGGCGTTTTTCGTTGTGTGCATACAGCATTTTCCGGTCGGTAAGGTCGTATACCGCGATGCTCGCCGTTGCCCGCTGGTAAAAATCATCGCTCAACAAGCGGTTCAGGCGGTTCTGCAACGTTGTAGCCGTCGGTTGCGCCGCCGCCGACGCCACAAACAAAAAGGCGCAGAGCAACCATTTCAATCCACTCATATTCGGGATTTTAGATGTATTCATATCATTTTTGATCGTCATTCAATTTTTGATTGTGCAAAAATACGAAAAAAGATAATAATTTTGCGCTTTGAAAATGTAAATGTAAAACACTAAGCATGTATTCTTTTGAAACATCAATACGGGTACGCTACGGAGAAACCGACCAAATGGGTTATGTTTATTATGGCAATTATCCGTTGTATTATGAAGTGGGACGCTCGGAATGGATGCGTTCTTTGGGATTGAGTTATCGAAGCATGGAAGAGGAAGGCACACTGTTGCCCGTCCATTCAATGAGTATCAGATACATAGAACCTGCTCGCTATGACGACCTTTTGAGATTGCGTTTGATACTCAAGGAATTGCCCACAGCAAAAATTCATTTTTTTTACGAAATATATAACGAGCAGGACAGGTTGTTGAATACGGGAGAAACGTTGATGGTGTTTGTGAACGCGCAAACCCGTCGTCCCCGAAAGGCGCCGGAAGCGTTAGTAAACGCGCTGAAAAACTATTTTCCCGCTTAGTCCTTCCGGATGTTTTCGTTTGCTTTGTCCGATTCTACGTATCCGTCGCGAAGCCTGATGATGCGGTGGGCGTAACGGGCGATGTCTTCTTCGTGGGTCACCAGTACGATGGTATTTCCGTTGCGGTGTATTTCCCTGATGAGCCGCATAATGTCGATGGATGTTTTGCTGTCCAGATTCCCTGTGGGTTCATCGGCGAGGATCAGCGAAGGGTGACCTACCAAGGCGCGGGCTACGGCTACTCTTTGTCGTTGTCCGCCGGACAATTCATTGGGCTTGTGGTGCATACGATCTGTAAGTCCCACATGTTCAATAACTTGTAGCGCTTTTTCCATCCGTTCCGCTTTTGATGCGCCTGCGTAGATAAGCGGAAGTTGCACGTTGTCCAATGCGTTATATCGAGGCAACAGGTTAAAAGTCTGGAAAACAAAGCCGATTTCCTTGTTGCGCACTTCGGCAAGCTGATCGTCTTCCATAGTGCTGACATCCTGATTGTTAAGAATGTACGTTCCGCTTGTGGGCGTATCCAGACAACCGATGATGTTCATCAGAGTCGATTTTCCCGAACCCGACGGACCCATGATGGCGACATATTCATTTTTCTCAATATCAACGGTTACCGACATGAGCGCCGGAACTTCTATGGTTCCGCCTATTTTGTATATTTTGGAAATATCCTGTAACTGAATTAACTTGTTTTCCATGCCATTAAAATTTTTATCCTTTCAAAAAATGAAGCGGTAAAGAAAGAAAATAAATCAATACCAATATGCAATCGACTGTAGAATTAACATTAATTAACATGGGTTGTCCAAAACTAACCACGCATGATATTTGTCAACGATGGCGTCGGCAACTTTTTGGGGAGCAATACTTGATGTGTTCATCACAAGGTCGAAATTCGATAAATCGGAACAATTTGCGCCGTACAATTCCATATATCGCTTATTTTCACTTTCCTTACGCGCAAGTATATCGTTTGCCGCTTCTTCTATGGATGCGTACTTTTCGTTTTTCCGTCGGTCGTCGCCTGAAATTCTTTTTGCTGACACGATGAGATCGGTCTGCAAAAAAACCTTAAACGAGTTCGGTAAGAAAAACCATGCCAACCTTGAATCAACGATCAAATCGCTTGCATCATTCAACGATTTGAAAGTTGCGTCAATTTCTTCATCTATTTCGGGATGCGTTTCGGCGTATTGATTGAGCTCCAAGGTGGTCATGCGATATTTGTCGGCTATTTCGCGCTGAATTTTTCCGGTATGCACATAATCGTAATGCAACTGCTCGCACAATAGTTTGGAAACAGTGGACTTCCCACTCCCCAAATCACCCGTTAGCGTAATGATCCTTGTCTTCACGATTAACTATTTGAGACAGAGCGCTTCGTTCAACGCGATAATGGCTTGTTCGTATTGTTCGCGTCGGATAACGAATTGCATATTTACCTGACGCAACGACTGGCTGAACGCTTCGATATTGATACCTCGCTCGTGCAGCGCATTGGCGGCGCGTCCCAGCATACCGGGGATGGCAATGTTGCTTCCCATGCAGCAAGCCATGGCAACAGGCTCTGCCCTCACTTCCTCGTAATAGCAGCGCAACTCGTCAACCAATTCTTCTATCGAAGGCGATTCCCAAACCACCATCGTAATGCAGTTGGCATTTGTCGACTTGAGTATATAACTGACTCCGTGCTGCGCAAAAATGCCCATAATCTTCATGTCGAAACCCACTTCGCCCACCATCAACGGATCGTATATTTCTATGGCGATCACCTTGTCGGTGCCTGATACAATTTCTACCTTTGATACGGGACTGACGTATGTTTTAGAAATGAGCGTTCCTTCGTGTTCCGGCTCAAAAGTGTTTTTGATGCGGATGTTGATGTCGTTCATTTCAAGTGGTTTGGCAGCTTTCGGGTGGATGGCTTCCATTCCGATGTCGGCTAATTGGTCGGCAATAATGAAATTGGTATGTCCTACCGGCACGCATTTGTCCTCGCCAACAATATTGGGGTCGGCGCTCGACAGGTGGTATTCCTTATGGATGATGGCTTCGTCTGCCTTCACCTCTACGGCTATCTTGCTGAACGTGACTTCCGAGTAGCCTCGATCGAACGCGCGCATGATGCCTTCTGTTCCCTTGGTGTATCCGGTTGCTACGCAAATCGTTTTCGAGAAATCGATGTTGTTAAAGGCTTTTTTGATACGCTCGTCGATGGTAAACGGTTCAGAATCATAGAATCCGCAAAGATCGATAAACGTGGCTTTTAATCCGTTATTTTTCAGAATATTCACCGAATTGAAAGCCGAATGTGCTTCGCCTAGGGACGCCAAAATTTCACGGGCGGCTAAATACAGATCGTTTTTGTTGACGTATCCCGATGCGGTTACCTTGGCAATGCTACTGAGAAAATGCCTTGCATGCGCTATCCTTTTCTTGATGAACTGATCGGCTTCGACCTGCGACAAGCCAATGTCTTCAAATTGACGGTTTATCCCAATTAACTTTCCGCACAACTCGTCTAATGCGACTTCGTAATCTTCGTTGTGGAAAAATTTGGTATAAATGCCCGGTTGCTTAGACTTTTTGTGTTCTAAAAGCCAATTGGTCACATTATCGTATGCCGACACTACAAAGATGCGATTGCACATTTGGTCGGGCATACGTTTTCCCAGCACAATGTTGCGCAATACATCGTGAAACTTCGACATGGAACTGCCGCCTATTTTTTCAACGGTTAATTTCATCATGTACTCAAGTTATTCAGAAATAACGTCGAACTCAATATCTACATGTATGTCTCTATGTAGCTTGACTTTGGCTTGATAGGCGCCTACTTCCTTGATTTGATCTTCCTGCAACTTAATATTCTTGCGGTCTACCTCAAAACCCTTCGCCAGCAAGGCTTCGGCTATTTGTATGGTATTCACTGATCCGAATATTTTTCCGGTGGAACTTGTCTTTGCGCCAATAATAAGTTTGACGCCATTCATTTTGGCGGCAATCTTTTCAACTTCGGCTTTTATTTTTGCCTCTTTGTGCGCTCTTTGCCTGTTGTCCTCAGCCAGCATTTTTTTGGCGGAAACAGTTGCCATGGTTGCTAATCCTTTAGGGATAAGAAAATTACGGGCATATCCGTCTTTTACAATGACAATATCTCCCTTCGATCCCAGATTATTTACGTCTTGTTTTAAAATAATTTCCATTTCTTCAACCTCCTTTTATTTCATCAAATCAGTAACATACGGTAACAAAGCCAGGTGCCTTGCACGCTTGATGGCTCTTGCCACTTTTCTCTGGTATTTCAACGAAGTTCCTGTGAGACGGCGAGGTAATATTTTACCTTGTTCATTCAGAAATTTTTTCAAAAATTCAGGGTCTTTGTAATCAATGTATTTGATTCCCATTTTTTTGAAACGGCAATATTTTTTCCGTTGTACATCCACCGTTACCGGCGTCAAATATCTTATTTCAGATGGATTTTGCGACATGTTCTATTCCTCCTTTGTTTTTTCTGTGGTTGGTTCAACTTTCCTGTTTCTTCTCTTTTCACTGTATTCGATGGCAAATTTGTCCATAGCGAACGTCAGGAAACGGATAACGCGCTCATCGCGGCGATACTCGGTTTCAAACTTGCGGATGAATGGCGCGTTGGCTTTAAACTCCATGAGATGATAAAACCCTGTGGTCTTTTTTTGGATGGGATAAGCCAACTTGCGAAGTCCCCAATCCTCTTCGTACACAATTTCGCCTCCTTCGCCCGTGATGAGGTCTTTAAATTTTTGAACCGTTTCCTTCATCTGGGCGTCAGACAAAACGGGAGTGGCTATGAAAACGGTCTCGTAATGATTTAACATAAATGACTATTAATTAATGATTTAATATGAAAAAATTTATTTTTTTGAAGGCACAAAAATAGTTTTCTTTTTTGTTTTTACAAAATTTTTTCATTTTTCATTTTTCGGACGCTCTTATTCACTTTTCACCACCTCCGCAGGATTTTGGTTTGCCGCTCTCCAAACCGTCGATAAAATGGAAAATACAATCACCACAAACACGATCAGGAAAATCAGCACAAATATCCACGCATCCATCGAAGTTTGTTTTACATAGCCCTCCAACCAGCGTTTCATGATCAGGTATCCCGCCGGAAAAGCCACAAGCGCCGCCAAAGCAAGCAAAATCAAATATTCTTTGAAAAAGATGTTCATAATGTCCACCACTTCTGCGCCGTGTACTTTGCGGATGGCTATTTCTTTGCGACGCTGCTGGCAGGTGAGGCTTGTAAGCGAATACACTCCGAAAACGGCAATCAGGATACAGGCAAGGGTCATCACCGATAAAAGCGTAAGTAATGCCCGTTCCGATTTGAAATACTCCTCAAAAACATCTTCCATGTACGTAAAATTAACTTCAAACTCGCCTTGCTCAGGAAACTCGTTGCGATACCATTGAGTGACGGCTCGCTCGGTTGGTTCGCGCATACCTTCTTCATATCTGTAGGCAATTGTTTCAAAAATACGATCTGCCCACTCTGAACCGGGATAATAAATTGATGTTGGTTTCGCTTTTGTGGTCGGTGAAATATAAAAATCACGCACAACGCCTATTTTGGCGTTAAATCTTGCGCTAGACAAAACCTCTTCGCCCAATTCTTTCCATGCAGTTTCATTGTAAACGCTATTGTTACTGTCGTCGTTGAAAAAACCTGTTCCTTCAATAAACTCCACTCCAAAAAAATCAAAAAAATGTTCATCCGCAGATATTACAAAATAGGTATAGGTTAGTTTTTCTCCATCTTTTTCATACATCGTTGTCTGAGTTCCGCCCGACATTTCTCTTAAAAAATTAGCGTGTGTTATGGGAAGCGCATCCACGATTCCGGGCACCTGTTTGATTTGTTGCGCGTAGTACGACGGTAATGGACAACATCTGGCAGATATGGCTACAACATTACGTCGATTGATACCCAAATCGGTTTGATGCAAAAAATGTATTTGCTTTATAAAAACAGCGGCACAAAACATCATGCCAAGACTGATCACTAACTGCACGATCAGAGAGCCTTTGCGGAAGATGTTTTTAGAACCCGGACTGCCTGCTCCTTTGATACTTTCGTTGAGTACCTGCTTGCGAAAATACAGCGCCGGAATACTTCCGGCTACGAAACTGAACGCAATCAACAAAGCCGCGTAAACCAACAGTTCCGCATAAATACTGATATTGTTGTTCCCGATGGTTGCGTATTCCCTGAAAGCGGGAAGCAACCAAATCATCAGTATAAAGCCGACAACAAGCGATAATAGAATAACTAACAGGAAATCAATATATAACGTGGCGGCTATTTGCAAATCGGAGGCGCCGTTCACCTTGCGCAGGGCTAATTCCCGCAAACGCATCCGTACACGGGTAACGTACAAGGTCAGATGATTGAACAGCGAACACAAAATGACCATTAAGCCTGCTATGGCAAAAATTTGTATATGAGCAAATTTTATGTCTGATTGGATATTACCGGTTGGATCTTTGTATCGCAGTTGTTTTATCGGCGTAAGCACAAGTGATATGGGAGTATTCCAAAATTCAGAAATTTCAATCCGATCCAATTTTTCCTCAAGAGTTTGTATATCAATGTCATTTTTTACCAATATGTATGTTTCAAATAGGCGAAAACGCCAGTTATTTAATTGTTCTTCGGGAAAACGGGAAGTTAAAGGAATAGCCACATTGAATTGAATATTGGTATTTGCCTGCCATTGCGGCATTGTCGCCGCTATATGGACGTCTAAATTAGCAAGTCTCTTGATGGATTCTACGGTTGCCTCGTCGTTGAATTCAGGCGTTACCGCTACCGGTATGTCTGTGCGACCCTGTATAAACAGGTCTTCCGGTAAGTTCAGATCAAAAATCTTGCAAAAGTTGTAGTCAAGGTACAAAAACAATAAAGGTTCAGGTTTGGTGATTCGTATGGCGCAAGCCTCCTCTATTTCCGGATAATTTGTTTTCAGCCAATTTGATAAAAGATAGGGCGTACCGCTTTGTACTTCGCCCGAACTGCCGGATTCGACTTCATTCCACTTGAAAAGGGCAGTATTGACGCGATAAATCCTGTCGGCGTTCGGATGAAAACTGTCGTAACTCATTTCGTATCTGATCCATAAGGCAGAAAATGCAAAACAGGTAAACCCTATCGCCAGCCCGATGATGCTGATGATGTTTTGGGTTTTGTATTTCCGCAAGTTGCGGAAGGCTATTTTTAGATGGTGT